>Ga0208904_1000538_pt1 | contig 30706 bp, 27 predicted proteins | sample AntAceMetag02UKB_FD_184774 | JGI IMG/M metagenome (GOLD analysis project Ga0208904, IMG submission 184774) | Saline lake microbial communities from Ace Lake, Antarctica - Antarctic Ace Lake Metagenome 02UKB (SPAdes) (version 2) | ecosystem: Environmental > Aquatic > Non-marine Saline and...
TAATCCGAACAAAACAAAGATTCCCGAAAGACGAATTTTTGAAGCTCAAAGAAGCATTTCCCTGTATATTAGCAGGAATAAGAGATTATGCGGAATATATACCGCTTGAGCCAGAAATTTTTGATCTTGTGATTATTGATGAGGCTTCCCAGGTTAGTATTGCCCAAGCATTTCCTGCTTTATTGCGTGCAAAAAAGATTTTGATTCTTGGAGATAAAAAACAATTTAGTAATGTCAAAACTGCTCAAGCTCGTACTGATACAAACAGAGAATATCTAAACAATCTTAGAGATTGTTTTGTTAAAAATGTTTCAAGCGAAGGAACAAACCTCGTAAAACTCGGAAAGTTTAATATCAAAACTTCTATTCTTGAGTTTTTTGAATTTATAACAAATTATAATGCTCAACTGCTAAAACATTTTAGAGGATATAAAGAGATTATTTCTTACTCTAATAAATATTTTTATCAAGACAGCTTACAAGTGATGAAAATTAGAGGGAAAGCTATTGATGATGTTATTAAGTTTTCCTTTGTTAAACACGACGGGAAAAAAGAATTAGCACAAAATACAAATACGATTGAAGTTGAATTTGTAATTTCCGAACTGAAAAAATTAAAAGAAATTGATAGTAATCAAAGTGTTGGAATTATTACCCCTCACACAAATCAGCAAAAATTGCTTGTTGAGTTAATAAGTAAAATGCCCGAAAAGGATTATTTTTACGACAAGTTAAAATTAAAAATTATGACTTTTGACACCTGCCAAGGTGAAGAAAGGGATATTATATTTTATTCAATGGTCGCGACAGAAGAAGATGATCATTTGTGGGGTGTTTTCATTAAAGATTTGAATTCTGTTGATATTGAAGAGGACGGAAAAATAAAAGCCCAGAGGTTAAACGTTGGTTTAAGTCGTGCCAAAGAAACAATGAATTTTGTTTTAAGCAAGTCGATTGATAAATACAACGGTTCAATCGGCGAGGCATTAAGACATTATTATTTTATTTTGAACGAAGCGAAAAAGGAACGAAATGTTAGTGAAGCTGATGAAAAATCAAAAATGGAACCAGAGGTTATGAACTGGTTTTATCAAACTGATTTTTGGAAGAAAAATAAAGACAATATAGAATTTATTCCACAATTTGAGCTTGGTAAATATTTGAAACAGCTTGATAAAACATATAACCACCCAAATTATAAAGTAGATTTTTTACTAGTCTACAAGGACGAAGCCCACCAAGAACACAAAATCATAATTGAATATGACGGATTTAGAGAACACTTCAAAGACGTTGATGAGATAAACGAATTTAATTATCAAGATTATTACACCGATGGAGATGTTTATAGACAAAAAGTATTGGAAAGCTATGGATATAAATTTTTGCGAATAAACAAATTCAACATTGGTAACGATCCGATTTCAATTCTTAATGAAAGAATTGGCAACTTGATTAAAAGTGGCGTTGTAAAAAATAATGTAATTAGCCACATTCACGAAACAATTGAGGGTTTGCAAAATGGCGAGATGAAAGAATGTCCAAAATGCAAAGAAATAAGAGAATATAAAGATTTTAGGGACCCAGATTTAATTACAGGATATGGACGATTTTGTCGTCATTGTAAGGGCTATACTTTGGTTGAAAAACCCGCAAGTGATTCTATTAAAGATAGTCCTATAATTTCGAGCGATAAAATTTGTCCTAAATGCGGATCAAAAATGATTTTGCGAAAAGGAAGATATGGAAAATTTTATGGATGTTCAAAATTCCCATATTGTCGAGGAACTAAGCCTTCTTAAGTTTATGCATATAACGGCTTCAAAATTATATGACTATATTCAGTGCCCACATCGTGTATGGCGAGATACTTATGGTCCACAGGAAGAAAAGATAAAAGAAGTAAATCCTTTTGTGCAACTTTTATGGGATAGGGGTGTATTATATGAAAAAGAAGTAATTTTTAAAATTGGAAATTATCTAGATTTGTCCAAGGGAAGTTTTGAAGAAAGATTTAATAAAACAATTGAGGCGATGAAGAATAAAACACCTTTAATTTATCATGGTGTTTTAATTAAAGATGAATTATTGGGAATACCTGACCTTATACAATTAATGCCTGATGGTAAATATGCACCAATAGACATAAAGTCAGGTATGGGCAGAGAAGGTGTTGATGAAAATTCTGATGAAAATGGAAAATTAAAAGAACATTATGCTGTTCAGATTGCTTTGTATACAGATGCTTTAATCAGGCTTGGTTTTGAAAATGATAAGAAAGGTATAATTCATGATATACATGGAAATCAAGTTGTTTATGATTTGAATTCTATTATTGGAAAAATAAAAAAGATTTCTTATTGGGATTTGTATAAAGATATTAAAAATAAAGTAGGTATTCTTGTTTCTGGACAAGCTAACAATAAACCAGCCATGGCAGGGGTATGTAAATTGTGTCCTTGGTATGATAGTTGCAAAAAATGGGTAGAAGAAAGCGATGATCCAACAGGATTATTTTATGTAGGTAGAAGTAAAAGAGATATTTTAAATGAAGATTTAAATGTATTTAAAATTGAAGATATTTTATCTTTAAATGTAGATGATTTAATGGAACAGAAAAAGAAAGATAAAACATACTTAAAAGGTTTAGGGCGACCAACTTTGGAAAAAATAATAATGAGAGCAAATATTTTTAGAAATACAAAACAGCCAGTTGTTTATAATGAAGTTAATTTTCCTAATATGTCTTATGAATTATTTTTTGATATTGAAGATGACCCAACTCAAGAATTTGTTTATCTACATGGTGTTTATGAAAGAGGCCCTAAAGGAGAAAGATTTTTAGATTTTACTGCCAAGAATTTAACACAGGAAGCTGAAAAAGAAGCATGGTCTAAGTTTTGGAAATATATCAAATCTTTGCCTCAAGATGATTTTTCTGTTTATTATTATGCATCACACGAAAAATCAACATATCGAAAACTTCAAAAAAAATACCCAGAAATAATTACTGAAAATGAATTAGAAAATTTTTTTGATAACCCACATGTAATTGATTTGTATACTAATATAATATTTAAAAATACTGATTGGCCAGTTGGTAGTTATTCGCTTAAAGCCCTGGCTCAATATTGTGGTTTTTTTTGGAGGGATGAAACTCCGTCAGGTGCTTTATCTATTCAATGGTTTAATGAATATATTGAGAAAAAAGATAACAAATTATTAGAAAGAATTCTTTTATACAATGAAGACGATTGTAAAGCGACGATGGTTTTGAAAGATAAAATAAAAGAAATAAACAATATTGTTTATTAATAATTTGTATACCAATATTATAAATCAACTCAACATCCAAATTGTAACTGTATTTTTAAATTAAAATGATGTCACTAAAATGTCTGAAGATTTACTTCAAAAACTAAAAGAATGGCGAAAAGACACGGCTCAAAAAGAAAAAGTTGAATTTTTTCGTGTTTTGCCAAATAATGTCATAGAAGATATTGCTAGATTAAAACCCCAAACAAAGGAAGAACTTTTGGGTATTAAAGGTATTAGAGAGAAAAAGTTTGCAAAGTATGGTCAAGATATTTTAGTATTGATTAATGATAAAGAAGATAGGATAGGTTTAAAAGCAGTTATTCAAGATGACAAGGAGCAGTCGGAAAGTAATACATATTCAGTAAGTAATTATTTAAATTTACTTAATGATCAGTTGCAGTTCCAAAAAGGGCGTGTGCAGGGAGAAATTAGCAGTTTAAAAATTCAAGAAACTTATCTTTTCTTTTCTCTTAAGGATAAAAAGGACGAAAGTGTTTTAAATTGTTTTATGTGGGTTCGTGACTATAGATCGTGTAGTATTGATTTAGAAACAGGAATGGAGGTTATAATTGAAGGTTTCCCTGAAATATATAAACCTGGTGGTCATTTAAATTTAAAAGTTTCAACAGTTGAATTGGTTGGGGAAGGTGTTCTTAAAAAAGCTTATGATAAATTAAAGAAAAAGTTTGAACTAGAAGGGCTGTTCGCAGAGGAACGAAAAAAGTCTTTACCAGACTTTCCACAAAAAATTGGACTTATTACTTCTAAAACCGGGGCTGTGATTCATGATTTTTCAACCAACCTTGGTCAATATGGTTATCAAGTAAAATTTGTTAATTCGCGAGTTGAGGGTCAAACTGCTGTGCATGATTTAATTTCGGCGATTAATTATTTTGAAAACAAAGATATTGATGTGTTGGTGATTATTAGAGGTGGTGGTAGTTTGGAAAGTTTACAAGCATTTAATAATGAAGTTTTAGTGCGTAAACTTATTTCTTTAAAAATGCCCGTTATTTGTGGTATTGGTCACGAAAAAGATGTGCCACTAGCTTCATTGGTTGCTGATTTGATGGTTTCTACTCCAACAGCTGTTACTGTGGTATTAAATAAATCCTGGGATAAAGCATTAAATAGAATTCAAATTTTTGAGAGGGATTTAATTTATAAATATCAAGAGACATTATCTGTTGAGAAACACCGACTTGATACTATAACTGGTGATTTAAAGGAAAAATCAACTTTTGTTTTTAAGAAATTTGAATTACTTAGGGTTGAGTTAAATAATAAATTAGTGAATTTGGGTCATATATTAAAAGATGCAAATGTTGCGTTAAATAATTTTGCAAAATTGCTTATAACTAATTTTAAGAGAAATTTTAACCAATTTGATGATTCTCTAAATAATACTGAAAAAAGATTGAAAACAGTAAATCCTTTACGTCAATTAAAATTAGGTTATAGTATTGCGCGTATTAAAGGCGTTGTGGTAAGGAGTACAAAACAAGTTAATCACGGTGAAAAACTTGATATTCAAGTTGCTGATGGTAAAATAGAATCACAAGTTAATAATATTATTAATAATAAATAACTTTTTAAATTTATGGATAAAAACGAACTTAAGAACTCATTAAAAAAACTTGAAGATATTGTTGAGTGGTTTGATAAACAAGAAGAGGTTGATGTTGAAGCAGGTTTGGAAAAAGTTAAAGAAGGTGTTGGTTTAATTAAAACTAGTCGTGAACGTTTAAAAAAACTCGAGAATGAATTTGAAGAAGTAAAAAAAGAGATTGAAGAAGAAGACGAATAATATTTTTTATTCTAGTCTTATTCTTTTATCCATTAATATTAATCTACTTTTCAAACATTCCAATAAATCCCTTTTCTCCTGTTTGGTTCCTTCAAGTAAAATGTATTTAGCATAGTTTTTAACATTTACATCAGGTAATGTTTTAGGCATTTCGTTGTTGTTATTTCCTGACATAATATAGTTAAACTTTTGAAATCTTTGGGTTTCTTTTTTTATTTTTTCAACCGTCTTTAATTTATCAATATCAATTTTGTCTATTAATATAACCATCTGCTTGATCAAGTCTTCCTCCCGTATAGCTGGCTGTTTGCACTCTCGGTTTTTACCGCAGGTGCAGTGGTAGTAAACATACCTATGAACATTACCATTTTGTTGGTGTTTAAATTTTTCTTCAGCAGTTATACCTGAACCACAAGCTCCGCAGAAGAGCAGTTTTGTAAAAGCAAAGTCAACTGTGCCCGGGTGTCTTTTTGGTGCTACAGACATTTTATTTCTGACTTTTAAGAATAACTCTTTTGATATAACCGGATCATGCTTTCCTTGATATATCTTATTTGATCCAACAGGGTATTCAAATTCACCACAATAATATCTTTCAGCTAACATCCTGTATATCATACTCAGGGTTATCTTTTTGTTATTTCTTGTTCTAAAATGTTTAGTGTCATTCATCCATTTATATAAATCTCGACCACTGTAATTTTCGTTTACTACCAGTTCAAAAGCTTCTTTAATAGTTGATGCTCTTTCAGTATCAATAAATACTTTCTTATCTCCCTTATCTGCATATTTATCATGTAAATATCCGAGTGGTGGTTTTCCTGGTCTCCATCCCTTGTCACATTTAGCCCTTAATCCTCGTTTAACATTTACTCCTTTATGATCATTTTCTAGCTTTGCTTGTGATCCTAAAATCATTAGTAAAAACTTTTCATTCGGATTATTAGTAAACCTTTGACCATGAGTTCTTATCTCGTGTAGCTTACCTTGATCCATAAGGTCTACCACGGCCCCTAGATCGCCCGCGTTACGGCTTAAACGGTCAGGAGCCCAGCAAAGTATCCCATTAAACGTTCCGTCTCTTATATCGCTTAATAGTTGATTATATACAGGTCTTTGTCCCGAGTCTTTAGCTGAATGAGATTCTTTTCTAACCTCTTTAATTTGTATGTTTTCTGCTTGAGCTAGCTCTAACATCTCTTTTATTTGAGAATCTATTGAAAGGGCTTGAAGTTCGTCTGATTCAGTCGATTTTCTAGCATAAAGGCAGTATTGAATGGGTGAGTCGCTTAGGGGTGTTAAATTGTCTTGATTTTGTTGTAGTTGCATGTAGTTGATAAATACTGCTTACAACTACATTAATGACACGACCCTTTCAGGTAGTCCAGTAGACAAGCTGTAGGTAACTTTTGCTTTACTTTTAGCTAGTTCTAAGTTATATTGTAAATTACAATTCAATTGACCTAACCCTTATGACTTCATAAGGTATGGCTAAAAAACCGTATAACCGCAAAGATGGCTTTCTGTCTGGTATTCGGTTATACGGTCAGTTCCCGAAAGGGGATTGGATGTCTTGCAAGAGATGTCGCCAGCGGGAGGCCTTTTTTGGTTTTTAGCTGGCATTAAAAAGTCAGTTTTTTATTTTTACTAATCAATAAAAAATTATGAAAAAATGTAAATTTTGCGCCGAAGAAGTACAAGACGATGCTATTAAATGCAAACATTGTGGAGAGGATTTGTCAAAACAAGATAAAAAAATGTCAAAAAGTGAGTGGATTACAAGTGGCATCTTAATTTTAGCTGGAATAATTGGTGTAATTGTGATGCTTAGTGTTTCTTCTATTGACGACAATAATTATAATAAAAATAAAGACGATAACGACAATGGTAGTGTCGCATCTGTTTGTGCACAAAACAAAATAAAGACTATGTTAAAAAGTCCAAGTTCAGCTAAATTTCCGTGGGGGTTAAAAAGTAGTCTTATTAGTGGTGATAAGTATAGAGTCGCAAATTATGTTGATTCTCAGAATAGCTTTGGTGCAATGATTAGAACAAATTATGTTTGTGAAGTTGTAGTTAATAATTATAAATCTTTTGATTGTGATGTGTCTTGCGTTGTTGAATAAAAATATATTTAATTTTATAAATTTATGTCAATCATAATTTCTTCAAATGGCAGTAATGCCAAAAAAATAGATAAGTCTAATTTTGATAAAGAGGATTATCTTCAAAACTATATTCACCAAAATCCTGAGTCAATTCCAGTTTATGAAATTAAAGAAGATAAACGTCTTTTGGTAGTTGCTAGGGAATTCCCAACAGAATCGGGACCAATTGATGCTTTGGCTGTAGATACGGATGGTGATATATATATTGTTGAAACCAAGCTTTACAAAAATCCTGACAAACGAACAGTTGTGGCTCAAGCTTTAGATTATGGGGCTTCAATGTGGAAACACTTAAATGATTTTAGTGAATTCTTACAGAGGATTGAAAAAGCTGTTCAAACTAATTTTAATGTTAGTTTTTTGGAAAAAGCAAAAAGCTTTTTTAATATTGATGATGAAGCTTTTGAAATTTTAAAAGAAGCCATGCGTCGCAATTTAGATGACGGTAATTTAAAATTTGTAATTTTGATGGATTCAATGGACGAACGATTAAAAGATTTGATTATTTATGTGAATCAAAATAGCCAATTTGATATTTACGCTGTGCAATTGGAATATTATAAGTTTGAGAAATATGAGATAATGATTCCTAAGATTTTTGGGGTTGAGGTTAAAAAGAATATTAATTCAGGATCAGCACAAAGTCGTAATTCAAGAGGGGAAACCGAAACCATAGAATACTTCAAACAAAATTTAAATCAAGATGAATTAAAAATATTTTTACGCATTCATGATTTTTGCAAATCAGATGGAGCTAAAATAAATTACGGAACAGGTAGATACGCTTCATTTAGCCCGATATTTAAGAATATTGATAATAACTCTTTGTTTACAGTCTCGGCAGATAAAGAAAGAAGATTGGCTATTAATTTTGAATGGGTTAATAATGATACTGCCCAAAAAATGTATAAAGAATTATTTAAAATTGGTTTTTCGTTTCCAGAGAATTATTTGGATATACGTCCAAGTATTTTATTTACTGATTGGAAAGATAAGATCGATGGGATAATCCAGGTAGTGAAAGAATTAAATAATGTTGTTTAATAATTCTTTGAATTTATAGAACCATTATTTTAGGCATGTTAGGGCGTTTTTTTTAAAAATTACTTAATCTGTTCAAACACCTTAATATCCTTGATTTTATTGGTTAAAACTGACATTTCGGTTTTATTTGACAGGATAGTTATAAGAAACGAACAGAACCGGAGAATTTCTTAAAATCTAGCTAATCTTAGCTGGATTTTTTGATACCCAGGTTACTGTTACCGAACTTTGTGTTGCGGTTTGAAATAGAATTTAGGTAATTAAAATTGACTTTTTATATTTTATCTGGTACTTTTATGTCAAAATAACATTCACAATGTAAATTAAGGAGGCCTGTCATGGACATGTCATTGATTTCCAGATTGTTTAGTTTTCATTGGGGATCTGTTTTTCGTAACCCTAATAAAATACAAGAAAAAGTTCTGCTTGACATTCTATTTAACAATACAACCAGTGCATACGGACAACGGTTCGGTTTCGGCGATATTAAATCTGTACAAGATTTTCAAGCTAGTTTGCCAATTGTAGATTACAGCCTCATCACTAGTTATATAGAAAGAATCAAGAATGGCGAACAAAATGTATTAACGACTGATTCTGTGATATATTTTGCAACTACAAGTGGTACGACCAATAAGCCTAAATTTATTCCTGTGACAGAAAGAAGAGTTAGTGATTTCATGTTTGAGAATATACTTTGGGTTTTATTAGCTTTGAAATACAACAAAAAATTTTTTGGCGGTAAAATGTTGTATTTTGCAGGAGCTAAATCAGAAGGTAAAACAACTGGGGGTGTTCCATTTGGATCAATTTCAGGATTTATTGCAAATAGACAAAAAGAAAGATTTGCCAAAAGAATCGCTGTCGGGGAAGAAGTATTTGATTGCAAGTCTTTTAATGAAAAAATGAAGACATACTATAAACAATCTTTGCCCCAAGATGTTCGTCAAATATCTTTTGCGTATCCAACAGAGCTTTTACTTTTTGTAAAATATATTGCTGAAAGAAAAAATTCTGAAATCAATCTATCTGAATTATGGCCTAACTTGTCACTCGTCGGATGCTTTAAAAAAGCACTTGATGATTACCCAATTCAACAGATAATTGGGCTAGATACTCTTGTAATTGACCACGGGATAAGAGCCAGTGAAGGAACAATTTCAATTGGTTGTAATCCAAGTGGGCGTAGTGGCATCCCTGCTATTCAGCAAACTTTTCTTGAGTTTAGAGAAGTTAATACAGAGAACACTCCAATTTTTGTCCATCAATTAAAAGAAGGTATTTTTTACGAAGTTATAATGACCACACCTTATGGGCTCTATAGGTATAGTATCGGCGACATTATCCAGGTTTCTGGTTGGGTGAAAAATTTACCATTAATTGAATTTGTTTCGCGCAACAAAACTCTTGATACTGTCGGGGAACATGTTCCTTATTCGCAAATTGAGTCAGCTGTTCGCGATGCGGAAAGTAAGTCAGGGATCGAGTTAATTGATTATACTCTTATTCCCAATAAAGAAAACGTGAAGCCCACATATGATTTGTTTGTTGAAATTAAAAAAGGTGACAACGAATCGTTGCAAAGATTTCTTAGTTTTTTTGAAAAATTTCTGCAAGAAAAGGTTCTTTCCTATGAACGAATGAGAAATTATTTCAATAGACTTGGAGAACCAAGATTGTTGACCGTTAAGAAGGGTGAGTACAACGAACTAAACAAAAGAAGAATAATGGGTGAAAGTCAGCCCAAATCTAAACATGTAGCTGAGGATTCAAAATTTCAACGGCAATTGTCGGTTGAGCAAATTATTACTTTGTAAAGACCATAGCCCAAAACATTTTAAGTGTTTTTGGGCTATTTTTTATTTTCTCTCTCCATTCTGCAATAAAAATACGACAAACAATTTTTACTATATTAACTAGTAAAACATATTGGTTTTTTTGTTCAAATTGTAAATTGGAATATAAAAATACTCACCCAAATGATAACTTTTGATTAAGAAAATGTAAATTTTTCAACCTCCCCATACTAACCTTAACTATCATATAAACACTCAATAGTTCGGTAAACATGTAATCTGCGGAGAATTTCTTAAAATCTAGCTAATCTTAGCTGGATTTTTTGATACCCAGGTTACTGTTACCGAACTTTTTAATTGATTTTTAGTCTCTAAAATGGTAAATTGTAAGTATAAATTTTAAAACATGTTTAGCCAAAAATTTAAAAAAGATTATTACAAAAAAATTCAAAATCTTCTTAAAAAAGGGATAACTCCAACAAAAGAACAGGTAGTTAATATTTTAAAGAAGAATCTTTTTGAATTGGAAGATATATATACTCTTCTTCAAGCTAGTGGTAATTTTGAGCTTGAAAAACTTATTAATAAAGAATCTGTTTCTCGGAGAAAGCAAAGATGGGAAAATAAACTTTTTTTAGTCCCTCCTTTGTATGTTACAGATAGGTGTATAAATGATTGTTTATACTGTCCATGGAGAAGAAGTAATCCAATCCAAAGAAGATCATTAAATACCGAAGAACTTAAACAAGAATTAAATTTCTTAATAAAACAAGGATACAGAACAATTGAGCTTGTCGGAGCATCTGATCCAAAGTTTGTACCTAAAAAAATTGCTGAATTTATCTCAACTACAAAGCATCAACTTGATAATGTTGGGGGTGGAGAAATTGGACTAAATTTTGAATCTGCAAGTGAAGAGGCTTATAAGATGTTTGTAAAATCTGGTTTGGATTTTATGGTTTTATGGCAGGAAACTTATCATCCTGGAACATATAAAAAAATTCATCCACATAATACAAGAAAGTCAGACATGGATTATCGTTTGGATTCTTTTGATAGAGCAATTAATGCTGGCTTAAAAAAAGTTAGTTTGGCGTTTTTAGGTGGGTTATATAATTGGAAATTTGAGGTGTTAGCATTATTTTCCCACGCAAAATACATAAAAGAGACATACAACATAGATCCATTTATTGTTGGCACTCCAAGATGGAAAGAAGCTGATGGACAAATCTTTACTGAAAAAAATAGGATGACAGATGATAATTGGAAATTTGTTGCTTCAATATATAAATTGGTTCTTCCTAATACATTACCTTGGTTTTCTACAAGGGAAAATTTTGAATTAAGCAAAAAGGTTATACAAGGAGGCGGGGCACTTTTTACCCTAGATTGTAGTACGGCGGTTGGTGGATACACGCTTAGTGATAAATTTTCGCAATTTCCAGTATATTCAAAAGGCTTATCTAAAGGGATTAAATGGTTAAAATCTTTAGGGTATAACCCCGAAATACATTTGCCAGAGACACAACAAAAGTATGTTTTTGATGACAAAAAAGATATGGAAATATTTTTATCTGTTGAGAAAGTGCTCAATGAAAATCAATTTCCAATTATGAGTCAAATAGAAAAAGAAGAAATTAGATTTTTAAAAAACAATTTAATTAAAGGCTCGAATTTTATTGAGATTGGGTGTGGAGGAGGAAGAATTTTGAAAAAATTAAATAAAAACAAATTCCGTATTTATGGAACTGAAATAAATAAACTCTTTATTAAGTATTGTAAAAATAACAAATTGAATGTTTTTTATTTAGATGCGTTTAAAAACGTACCCAAAAAATACAAAGAAACATTTGATGTTGTATTTCTTGCATATAATACGTTTTATAATTTTTCAAAAGAAAAAAGACTAAAAGTTATTAATCATTGTAAAAATCTTTTAAAAAATGGTGGAAAAATAATTTTGACAGTCTTTGCAAAAACAAGAATACTCAAACAAGACAAAGCTCAAATGATGGATTATTATAAGACAGTGATTGACGCCCCTAGTGAGTTTGAGGTCAGATTTATAAAGACAAACAACGAAAAGGGATTTGAAATGGTACATGAGAATAAAACGCTATGGTTCTCAAAATGGAAAACACAAGAAGAAATTAAAAAAGAATTCATCCAATATAAAGGATTAAAAATAAAAAAGATTGAACTATCGAAAAATAAAAGAGCTTATTTTATAATCCTTGAAAAGAAATGATACATGATTAGTGTGGATTAAATTGTTAGTTTTTGATTTAGAAAAGGTAAATTTTTCAACCTCCCCATACTAACCTTAACCATCATATAAACATTCAATAGTTCGGTAAATATGTAGCCTGCGGAGAATTTTTTAAAATCTAGCTAACCTTAGCTGGATTTTTTGATACCCAGGTTATTATTACCGAACTTTATTGAAGGCTTTTTTATTGTGTTCTGGTTTGGGACAAAGTATAAGTTGTCTGGTTTTATAACATATGGATTTTTATCATAAAACATGTTAAGTTTAGATTAGATAGGAGAACCTAGCGTAGACAAAAATTAACTATAAAATTATGACAGAACAACAACCTCAAATAGAAAAAGAAGAATCAAGAGAAAAGACTGGTAAGAATATTGAAATATCCATTCATTTTGTTAGACATTGTAAGAAAGATGAAAAAGGTAAGCCAACCAAGGAAGGGTTATTAGAAACAGAAGAGTTTGGTAAGACTTTTACTAATAAAGACGCAATAAAGGGCTATGTCAGTCCAATAGAAAGAGTAAAAAGAACAGCCGCTGCTATTATTAGGGAATCGTCTATCCCAGAAAAAAAGAAAAAATTAAAAGCTAAATTTGGTTTGTCGGTCATATCCTTTTCGTCCGATTTTAAAAAGTCTACATATTTTGCAACAGTAAAGCAAAGATTAAATGATGCATTTTCTAAGCCGGAAAACGAGAGAGCAGAAGCCATTGAAAAAGCAGAAGAAGAAAATATGGAAGAGTGGTTAAACTATGGTGATCAAAGACCTGATAAATATACAGCATCTCCTTTAGAAATAGCTCAAAATGTGGCTGTTCTTATAGATCATTATACTAGGATGTCGGAAAAGTTATATGACAGCTCAAAGGTTGACTTACTTAATGCTACGCATGAATTTGTATTAGCCGCCATGATTAAGTATCTATTGAAGAAGAAAGTAGATAATAAGGTTTTATCTGGGGACGAGATTTTGAAAGATATGGGTAGAATGGACTATCTCGAAAATGTAGAAATAAAAGTCACAACAGGAGATGACAAAAAAGACAAGGAAATAAAAGTTGTCCTGAGAGGTGAGGAGTACGAACTTGATATGGATAAGATGGAGGAATTTAGGCAGACAAAATTACAGAAGATAAATGAATAATCAGCCTAAAATTGAACAAGGTAAATGGATAAAAGCGGTTACTCGCGAAATTTCGCTTTGCATGAATTCTTTGATTGTGGAAAGTTATAAAAAAAGTTTCTCTAAGCTAGGTTTGAGTGGTTTTAATAAATATTTCGTTAATGGTACTTATTTGTGTTCTACAGGAATAATTATTAGCCCTTTTCGATATAAGCCATATTATAAATTGCTTGATAAGTTTTTACAGGAGAAGTTAAAACAAAAACCAAAATTATTAAACGAATTTTATAAAACTGTAACTATCAAAAAAATCGAAATAGACAAAGATTTGAAGAAGGTAGACTCTCTTTTAAGACAAGGCAAGCTCACGAAGGATGACTGGGAGCAAGTTTATTTTGATTTGAGAGATGTATTTATTAATTTTTTTACCTTTCAAGTTCTGCCTTTTGCTATTGAACAAATTTTAAATAACGCTGAAAACCAAAAAGCTATTTTGAAGCACAAAGATGTACTCGTTAAATGGAGAGGGAAAACTCACAAAACACAGATATTGTTAGAGGATTTATTTGAAGTATTCTTTGGAAAGACAAAAAAAGTTTTTAAAACAGATTTTCGTTTTTGGACAGATTTTGAGATTTTAAACTATTTTCAAAAGAATAAGAAAATAAAAGTAGACGAAGTAAAGAAACGTAGTATAAAATATTTAATGACTTGGGAAGTTGGATTAACACCGCCTTATAAAGTATTTTCAGATCAAACTTCTTTGAAAAAATGTGGGTTGCTTTCCAAAATTACTGATAAAACGATAACCGGAAATGAATTCAAGGGCGTAGCGGTTTATAAAGGGAATGTTGAAGGTAAGGCTTATATAGTTAAACAAAAAAAATATTTTAAAAAGCTACCTACAAATAGTATAGTTGTTTGTAAGGTGGTGGAAATGGATGATTTTAGAATTATTAAAAATAAAAAAGTGAAGGCTGTTATTACAGAAGAAGGTGGTATAACGACCCACATCGCTATTAAGGGTAGAGAGTTGAAAGTCCCTGTTATTGTTGGAGTAAAAGGTATTGTGATGGCTTTGAAACAAGGCACCTTAATAAAGGTAGATGCCAATAATGGCGTTATTAAAATAATAAAACAATGAAGAATCAAACACAAAAATTATCTTTAGACAATAAGGGTTTGTTGGCTTACAAATTTCTTAAAGAGGTGGCTGGTCAAGAACTTTTTCCTCCAATACATAATGTAACACCATTAGTTGAGGTTAGTGGTTGGAACCAAAAACAGTATTTTACTAAATATTATAAGACTAACAAGGTTTTTCCTTTATTTTTGACCAGTAAAGAGGGTGAAGGAATAATGTATATACCTGCTGGAAATATAAAACATTTAGCAGAAGAGGTCTTTAAAGAATATTGGCGGAATCCAAAGAAACTAGATGCTAGAAAAAAAGATTTTGAAAAACAGGCACAAATTATTAATAAAATATATAATCAATGTTCTTGTGCTTATACGAACAAGGCAAGTCTTAAATTACTACTCAAGCACATAGAAGAGGTAAAAGAAGCTACGTGGAGCTTAAATACTATTTTATTCTTTTCAATATATTTTGATAAGGAAATGTGTAACCAGTTACTAGCTGACTTGGGAACAAAATTTAATTCACAAGAATTAGAACGTATTTGGGAGAGGGCCAGTATTCCAGTCCAAGAATCGTTTGTTACTAGAAGATTACTATATATACTTAACTTAATCATTAATAAAACGCCCTGGTCCGAAATTATTGAAAAATGCCAGTTTTTTGCGGCAACTTACCAAAACATAGCCAATACAAAGGAAACTGAAAAGTCTGTTGAAAAAAATTATGGGAAATATAGGAAAATAAATATTGCTAGAAAAGAATTAGAAAACCAAGCATCTATAAAAAATAAAACAATTATTGAATATAATAATTGGTTATCAACCTTAAAAAATAATGAAGAAAAGAAGTTAGCTAATTATCTTCAAGAAATAATTAATCTGAGAGATATTCGAAAAGATTATATCTCAAAAATGTTGGTTGTGGTCTATCGAGTAGCTCAAAGATTTTTTAAAGATGCAAAAATTCCTGAAAAATATATTCATTATTGTACTCTTGGTGAATTAAAAAACGGCGCAAGATATTTAATGAAATACAATGATGTTTTTGAACAAAGAGTTAAAGGTTTTTCGGTTTTTGTGCCATATGATGGTGAAATGGAATTTGAATACAATATGGCCGATGAGAATAGAGAAATAATAGAACAATTTTTTACTAAACAAACTCGACACAAAGACGACGGGCAGGATGAGACAATAAAAGGGCAGGCAGGTTCATTAGGTAAAATAAAAGGTATAGCAAAAATTATCAAGAATCTTAAAGTTGAAGGTAAAAAATTAAAAAAAGGAGATATTTTGGTTACAGGCATGACTCGTCCAGAATTTGTGCCTTTAATGAAAATAGCCTCAGCTATTATAACAGACGAAGGGGGGATCACATGTCACGCCGCGATTATATCTCGCGAACTTAACAAACCATGTGTAATTGGCACAAAAGTAGCCACTCAGATCTTAAAAGATGGAGATTTAGTAGAGGTAGATGCCAATAAAGGAATAGTAAAAATAATCAAAAAAGTTAAATAAAGATATGAGTAAAAAGATATTTGTAAAGGAACATAGTAGAGAGTATTCTTTATTTAGAATAAGTAGTTGGTTTGATTGTTTAAGTATTGAGCTAAAGAAAGTTATTGGGACTGGAGTCAAAGAAGCGTGCGCGGTTTATGAAGGTGGCGATTTGGTAAGTGTATATTATGAACCAAATAATTTGAAAGCGTTATTTAGTGCAGTTGCTCAAAAAAGTATACAAGAACCTGAATACATGAAAAAGGAAATAGATAATTTTTTAAAAGTTTTTGCAAAATTAAAGCCATACTATATTGGTGAAAAGAAAGTACAAGACATAAAAGAGCTTAAGGTTGTTTATCAACTTTACTCTAAAATATGGATGTATACAGCGATAGTTTTCTTGATCCCAACCCTACCAGTTGATAATAGTTTGAAAAAGCTTGCTTATAAGGCAAGGAAAGACACTCAAGAATATAATGAAACAATTGAAAAAATTTTTAAAGAATTTATAGAAAATAAATATCCAATTCTTAAAGGAAAATCACGTTTTATTCTTTCAGAAGAAATTTGGTCAAATAAGATTGAAAGTGCTAAAGTTCAACAAGCAATTAAACAGAGATCAAAAGGATTTATTTCCTACAAAAATAAATTATATATAGGAAGTAAAGAAATAATTTTAAATAAATTAGGTATTATTCTAAACTCTGGTAAGGAAGCTGAAGACAAAAAAGAGTTAAAAGGACAGGTTGCTCAAAAGGGGAAAGTTACAGGAGCAGTAAAAGTAGTTTCAAACGAGAAAGATATTGAAAAAGTTAAAAAAGGCGATGTTTTAGTAGCTTCAATGACAATGCCAAAATATTTACCAGCCATGAAAAGAGCGTCTGCTTTTATAACAGATGAAGGTGGAATCACATGTCATGCCGCGATCATATCTCGTGAAATGAAAAAACCTTGCATCATTGGTACTAAAATAGCCACTCAGATATTGATAGATGGTGTTTTAGTAGAGGTAGATGCAGATAAGGGAATTGTTAGAATTATTAAATAATAAATAAAATGAAGAAAGCAAAAATACAATATCAAGAAATATTCCATCATGATTTTCCTTTAATTATTGCTGAGCTTACAGATTATGGTGAATCATTAAAAAATTTCCCTTGGAGTAAGGAAGAATTTAAGTTTGATCCATATTGTGTTTATGAAAGAAAAGATAACCAGTTATATTATTTTTATGATTCGAAAGGAATTGCATGGAAAACAGAACAAGGTGGTAAATTTGATAAAGAAATAATGAAAAAGAAATCCTTAGATGGGTATAATGAAATTAAAGACATTTTACTTAATGAAAAAGCTTTGGATAAAAAAGAATTTGAAATATTTCTTAATAAAGTAAAAAAACTTTGGACATGGTGGGAATGTATGTGGTTTATTATTGAATATTATGATCAGCACAAACTTCCTTTGGATGATTTAATGGCAGTTAGAAAAGAAACAGAATATATGGCGCCAGGCATACAAGGCACTATCAGACACTCTATTGAAAGAATATTGCCAGACAAAAAAGAATATAAAGACGTTTTATTAATTAATGAAGTTTTAAACAATAAAGTGCCATCAGAAAATATTTTAAAGGAAAGATTAAAAGGTTGTGCGTATACTAATAGCAAACTGTATAATTCAATACAAGAAGTTGAAAAAGAATATAATATTGAAATAGAAAAAGAAAAAATAAATAAAGATATTAAAGAATTAAAGGGGCAAATAGCATATAAAGGAAAAGTTAGTGGAACAGTAAATATAATAAAACAGAAATCAGATATGAAAAAATTTAAACAAGGACAAGTTTTAGTAGCTTCAACCACTACCCCAGATTTTTTACCAGCCATGAAAAAAGCATCAGCTTTTATTTCAGAACATGGCGGTATGATTTGTCATGCTTCGATAACTTCAAGAGAACTAAAAACCCCATGTATAGTAGGGGTTAAAAATGCTACTAAGATTTTAAAGAACGGAGACAAGGTTGAAGTGGATGCAAATAAAGGTATTATAAGAATATCAAATAAAGTATAAAAGTATGATAAAAAAGATACCACCAAAATATAAAAAGATATGGTTTCTTTGTCAGCCTTATTTTAAACAAGGTCGACCAGGGGATAAAGAGCATGCAGAAGAAGTAATCAATTTTATATTGAGTTATAAAGGAAAAATACAATTTGACAAAGATATTTTGATCCCATTAGCAATGATGCACGATATTGGGCATGCAGCAATTTTGCCTGAACATTTTATTCACATAACGGGACCTAAAAAGGTAATTAATGGAAAAATGGTGCACATGTTGGCCGGAGCCAAGATAGCTCAAGAAGTTTTAAAAAAAGCCAAGTATGACAAAAATAAATCTAAAGAAATAGTCGAAAGTGTTAGTATACATGATATGGACCAAATAAAGGGTGTGGACATTCAAAAAATATATAATACTAAACACAAAAAGTTATTTCATGATTTTGATTCTTTAGATAGATATAATGAAAAAAGAATGAAAAGTTTTTTAAAAATGTTTGAAAGTGGAGATAAAAATAAATGGGCTAAAATTTTCAAAGCTTTGGAGGATTTTTTGGAATTGTATTTTTATAATGATATAAAACAAATAGCGGAAGATCGATTAACAGAATTAAAAAATAAATATTCAAAATAAATATATGAAAAAAGAGGATTTTTTAAAAGATTTTAAGAGGTATTATAAAGATAAACAAATTACAAAACACGAGGGTTCTTTTTCTTCTCTACTTTGGGGTACCGCAGCTTCGTCTCTAGAATCCCCACTTTATAGAAAATATTACCCAAATATGGATTTTGGGCCAATACTTTGTTTAATGAGAGAAAGAGAAGGTATTGGTTTTTTTAATTTTCAATCATACTTAGATGTATCTGAAAATAGATTAAAAAAATATTTAAAAAAGAAAGAAAGTGTATTAGAGTTTAAGGACTGGGAGGATCGTTGTATAAAAATTGAAAAAAAATATTTAAAGAATAACTCCCAGGTAATTTCTGGAATGAGTGACGAGTATTTGGTAGATTTTATTAGACAGACTTTTGTTGCTTTGCAAGACGCACAAATTATAACACTTTTTTGCGAGGCATTAGATGAAAATATTGTAAAGAGATATTTTGAAAAAAACAAAAGGAACAGCAAGATTGAATTAAAAGAATTTTTTGAAGTAGCTTCTCTTGTATATTTTGATTCATTTTTAAATCAACTTGATTCGGTTTTGATTAATTTTGATAAAAACAATTTACATTTAGCCCAGTGGGCACTATCTAGTTATTTGGAAACACCAAGTATTAAAAATACTAGTAAATTGATTAGACAAACCATTAAAGAAAAAGGCGGGGTAAAAAAAATAAAAGAGGAACAACAAAAACTAAAATTAAAAATTAAGGAAAATGTTAAAATAATAAATAATTTTAAAAATCAATTATCGGGTAAACTAAAAGATCTTTTTGAATTCACACAAGAAACAATAAAGATGAGAGATTTAAGAAAAAAACAGTTTTTTTATGAAATAACACTGCTTTCTAATGGTGTTAGAGAATTTTTTAGAAGAAAAGATATTCCAGAAGAGTATATCCTATCTGTTTTGCATATAGATTTTATGGGTGACGGACACCAAAAAGAGGACTATTTTGATGAGTTGAAAAAAAGAAAAAACGGAACACTCATTTATTATAATGAAAAAACCCAATGGACCTTGGTTGATTATTTTAAAACCAAAAAAGAAGTTTTTAAAATTATGGATAAAAATACAAGCGCTGAGATAAAGGGAAATATTGCACAAAAAGGACATGCGGTTGGTCGTGCTAAGGTTATATTAAGTCAGAAAGATTTTAATAAATTTAAAGAAGGGGAGATTCTTGTGACTTCCATGACTCGTCCAGAGTTTGTTCCTTTAATGAAAAGAGCAATTGCCATAGTGACAGATGAAGGTGGTTTAACTTGCCATGCATCTATAGTTTCACGTGAATTAGGAAAACCTTGTGTTATAGGTACACAGAGCGCCAGTCGAAAAATAAGAGATGGTGATTTAATTGAAGTTGACGCCAATAATGGAGTAGTTAAAATTTTAAAAAACGATTAAATGAAAAACCCTCACGTATTTACGGGAGGGTATCATTTGTTAATTTATTGTTTGTTAATTTGTTGTTCGGTTTATTTTTTTTCCATCAAAGATAAATTTTTGGGGGAGAAGCTGCGTGGCGGACTGAATGGAATTTCCTTGAACCGTAGATTCAACCCAAATTGAGTACATATACTGGGTGAATCCTCCAATTTTGTCTAAATATTCTTTTTTTTGGCTTACGGAGTGGCAAAGCCATTGGGCCGCAACAACATCTTGTCGTGAAAGAATAATCAGGACATTGTCTCCATCCCTGCATTTTTTGTAAATTGTTTTCAAGGCTACTTTAAAGCGGTTTACTGTCCCAGCTTCATCGTTTATCATCTCTTCATCAGAGCTAATAGTAATTAATTCTATTGCATCTTGAAGACCAATTACACTAGCTGTTCCAGTTGTACGGAATTTCCTGGTGCAAAAAATTTTGTCAAATTCGGGGAGTACTAGCTTTTTAGCGGTTTTTATACCTTCTTCGGAGGGATGTCCATCGTATCCTGAGGGGGTATTCTTATCCCCAATTGAATTATGGGGACAATGTGCCAAAAGAGTCAGTTTAATATTTTTCAATGTGTTCTCCTTCTTTTATTGTTTTTTGAAATAATGTTATTTTTGTAGTATAAACGTAGTATAACATAGATATAGATATATGTCAATATTAACAATAAATGATATAATGAAATTGTCCACTAAAAAATTAATAATTATATTAAAGAAATATGTTTACTAAATCATTCAAACAACTCACAAAAAACAATGTTGACCAAGCTGGAGGCAAAGGAGCCTCTCTAGGTGAAATGACTAATGCTAAGATACCAATTCCACCTGGTTTTGTTGTATTAGCTAATGCTTTTGATAGATTTCTTGAAGAAACGGATTTAACAATGGAAATAGACTCGATTATTAGTAAAGTTAACCATGAAGACATAAACTCAGTTGAAAAAGCATCGATTAAGATTAGAGACTTAATTTGGGATTCAGAATTTCCTAAAGATATAGCCAAAGAAATTAAAGCAGAGTATAAAAAATTAGATACTAAATATGTAGCAGTGAGAAGTTCTGCTACAGCTGAAGACTCAAGTATAGCTTCTTGGGCAGGAGAATTAGAAACATTTTTAAATGTAACTAATAAAGAATTATTAGAATCAGTTAAAAAATGTTGGTCATCATTATTCACTCCTAGAGCCATCTTTTATAGATTTGAAAAGAAGCTTCATACTACTAAAGTATCTGTAGCTGTAGTTATTCAAAAAATGATTCAATCTGAAGTGTCTGGTGTTTGTTTCACAGTACATCCAGTAACAGAAGATAAGGACCAAATGGTAATAGAAGCAGGTTATGGCCTAGGGGAGGCTATTGTGGGTGGTTTAATTACTCCTGATACATGTATAGTAGACAAAAGAGACTATTCAATAATGGATATTAACATATCGGAACAAAAAATGATGATTACCAAAACATCTAAAGGTAATGCAGTGGAAACAAGTGTGCCAGAATCAAGACAAGATAAACAAAAACTGAATAACGTTAATATTATTAAACTTGCTAAGTTGTGTCACGAGATTGAGAAACATTATAAGTACCCACAAGACATTGAATGGGCATTTGAAAAGAATAAATTATATATTACTCAGAGTAGACCGATTACGACTTTGTAAGTTATATAAATATTTTAAAGGTTATAATAAGTTTAGGGATTTAATCTGTTATGTTGTGGATTGATTTAATTTTTCCATACTAATTTTAACCATCATATAAATCCCCACAAGTTCGGTAAATATGTAGCCTGCGGAGCCACAAAAAATCCAGCGAACTTTAGCTGGATTTTTTGATATAGAGTTGAATATCTACTTTGACTTTGGTATAATAAAACATATGAAATTATATCCAAAAATGAATAAAGATAACACGGCACTTCTTATAATTGATGTGGTTAATGGTTGTGCCCACGAAGAATGTGAAGACCCTGAAACTAACATTTATTTTTCTAAGATAAGAAAGATGATTCCAAAGTTGGGTGACTTCATAGAGGATTATAGAAAAATAGTTGGTGATTCTATTATTTTTGTAAACATTACACCCTGGACTAAAGGGTATCTGCCTGAAAATGTCCAAGAACTGTACACTGACCCAAATGTTGTGTATTATTCTGATGATGAGAGTGGTTTTCCAGAAAAGTTTTATCAAATAAAACCAGAAAAAGATGATTTAATAATTACGAAAAATACTTATGATGCTTTTGCCAATGGCAATCTAGAAAAGATATTAAAAGATAAAGGAGTTCAATATCTTGTGTCTACGGGAATTTTTACTGAAGGTTGTGTTTTATCAACTATTTGTAATGGTTTTTCTGCTGGTTTTAACTTTGTTATTTTAAAAGATTTAATTGAGACTGCCGATAGTAAAGACAGACAAAAAACATCAAGATTATTAAAAGAAAGAGTGTTCCCGTTCCTTTATGGGAAGACGATAACATCTGAAGAATTTTTAAGCAGTTGGAATAAGAGCGAGTAGTTGATTTATTTGTTTCAAATACTCATCTCCGCCATCCAAGTATTTCACTGATCATTTGTTATAATTTAGTTCTAACGGCAGTGCTTTCCCGGAGCCACAAAAAATCCAGTGAACCTTAACTGGATTTTTTGATACCCAGATTACCATTACCGAACTGGAAAATGTATAAAATAAGTGGTAATATAAAAATATGGAAGAACAAAAAATTATAAATCAAATAATTAAAAAAGAGCTTAAAGAAACCGTAGTCAATATAGAAAGAATGACTACGGGGATTTGTAATGATGTATTTTCAGTATCGCTGCCTTCGAGACAGGTTATTATTAGGTTAAATACTGACGAGTCAGAAATGATGGGGTCGGAAAAGCATATACCTCTTTTCAAATCAAAAGGCATACATGTTCCAGATATTATCGCTTCTGATTATACTAAAAAAATTATACCGCTTGCGTATCAGATACACTCTAAGATAGAGGGGAAAGATTTGGGGCAAATTATTATGAATCTTTCAGATGAACAGTTAGAAGGTATAGCAAAAGAAATATCAATTATTATTAGAAAGTTAGAAACCATTCCTACTAATGGAAAATTTGGATGGATTGGGAGTGATCAACAGCCACTTTATGATACTTGGATGGAGGTATTGCAACCGACTAAGATTATAGAGCGAGACAAGAAGACCGGAGTTGTTGGTAGTGATTACATTGAGATTATTCACAAAATTTTTGAAAGATATAAGGATTATTTTGAAAATGTGAAATCAACATTTTACTATGATGATATGTGTTCTAAAAATGTCATCATCCATCAAGGAAAATTTTCTGGCATTGTTGACTTAGACACCATGGCATATGGAGACCCCCTTGAAGCAATAGGAAGAATAGAGGCCAGTTGGTATGGCACAAAGTATGGAAAAATTTATACTGAAGCAGTTGAAGAAAATTTAGACCTTAATGATAAACAAAAAGAAATGGTAACTGTTTACGCATTACTAAATAGAATTCATTGGCTTTCAGAAATAGGCATTCAATTCAATAAAAATACATCAACTGCAATAGATCAAGATGCTGTAAAAGAAAATAAGAAAGTTATTGATGCGCTCGCTTCTGTATTAAAGCTTTGAAAATAAGTTATAATCTCGAAGAAATTTATCCTAAACGGGCGGGAGCTTGATTAACTTGTTTAATCCACGTTAAGTTTTTCAACCTCTCCATACTGATTTTAACTACTTCATAGATATTTATTAGTTCGGTAAATATGTAGCCTGCGGAGAATTTCTTAAAATCTAGCTAATCTTAGCTGGATTTTTTGATACCCAGGTTACTGTTACCGAACTTTTTAATTGATTTTTATATCTTAAAGTGGTAAAGTATAGATATATAATAAATAAAATATAAATATATGAATGAACAAAATAGTCAACAAATTAATGGGCCTATCCAAAATTTAAAGAGCAAGAATGGTTGGATAATCATTATCTCTGTAGTTATTACTGCCTTAATTGTTGGTGGTGGAGTTTTTGTTTGGCAGAGAAATGTGGAGAAAGGGGGAGTTAAGAATTTGGAAAGTGAAATTCAGGAATTAAGGAGCCAATTAAGCCAATTACAAAGTCAAAAAACAGAAGAAGAGATTAATAAAAAGAATGATAAAAAAGAAGAGGGTGGGCTTGTCTATAAAGATGGAATTAAGTATTTTTATTTAAAAGATGGTATAAAGTTATTTTATGAAGAGGACGGAAAAAAGAATTGGGTTTTATATTATACTGAAGGCAGTAATGGTAAAGTCAAACTACTAGAAGATATTTCAATGTGCAGGAGCGGTATAGCCCCTCCAGAATTTTATGTAACCTCTAATCCATCTATTGTTCTATTGAAGACTGTTTGTGGAGATATGGGTAGTAGTGATGTTGGTTATTATTTAATTAATATTGAGAACCTAAAAATTACGGCGATATATGTTGGTCATAATCCCAGTGAATCAAGTTTTAGAGTTATGAATGATGATATAGAATATAAGTTTCGTTATATTGTATTAAACGATGAAGATAATATACTTACCAGTAATTGTGAAGAGGGTAAAAAATATTATATAGCAGACTTAACTTTAAACGATAAACCATTGAATTTAATTGAGACTCAAAAAGAATCAGAGTGTGTAATGGGTAATTTTGGTACTCTTTTAAAACCAGAGCCATCTTTTAATTTTGAAGTATCAAAAATAGCTTATGATTTGTTTTTATTGGAATTTAATTTTAGTGGCACTTGGAATGAGGATGTTCAGGGCAAGTGGGACACAAATTATATTTTGGATTTTCGAACAGAAGAAGTTAGAGAATACAACGCTAATTCAGATAATACGATTAAAAGAATTAAGTTAATTGATTAAGCTATCAGTTTTTGATTTAGAAATAGTAAATTTTCTATCCTCCTCGTACTAACCTTAATTATAATATAAATATTCAAAAGTTCGGTAAATATGTAATCTGCGGAGAATTTCTTAAAATCTAGCTAACCTTAGCTGGATTTTTTGATACCCAGGTTACCATTATCGAACTCGATTTGACATTCTATCTAAAATATGATAGTATTATTTAATAAACAAACAACAGTTAAAAATATATATAAACATAAATAGGAGAAATTTTATAATGAAAAAAGTAATCATTACGGATGGCTACGGAACTTATGAGGGTTTTGCGGATCAGATTACGTTACCAAATGGTAAGTATTTTTACACCGGGAGTGGCTCAATAAATTCGCAGATCGCGAAAGAAAAAGGTCTGGAAATTAAAACGGTTAGATATTTTGGAGCTTCTATTTCTTCCAACATCAATTACTTTGCCCACCGTAATTTTCCTATCCAAATTGACGAGGTGAGTGTAGCTGACTTCATTGACAAGATAGCTACTGAGGAAGAATGCTCTCATTTTTCTGAATAAAAATTCTACATAGTAGATAATTATAAAGCCGTGTGGTTTATCCGACGGCTTTTTTGTATGTTCGGGCTATAAAAATACTCACCCAAATGATAACTTTTGATTAAGAAAATATAAGTTTTTCAATCTCCCCATACTAACCCTAACTCTCATATAAATACTCAATAGTTCGGTAAATATGTAGCCTGCGGAGAATTTCTTAAAATCTAGCTAATCTTAGCTGGATTTTTTGATTAATTTGACAAAAATAATTCATTTCTTATAATATAATCAGAACATAACATATAAATTTAGCAAACCGTTGAAGAAGAAGATTAAGAAACTATATTCTTGAAAGCGAGCCAGGGATGGTGTAAGCCTGGTGAAGAATAGTTTCCCAAAAGAGCTTCTGAGGTTTTGGGCCGAAGAAAGTTCCAAGAATTTGGGACAAGTAGGATCCAGCTGGATGGCTTCCAGGCAAACCAATAGCCCAATGAGAGCTCTGACATTACGTTGGGGAATCAGGGTGGTACCGCGAGTAATTAAACCTCGTCCCTGAATGGCATTTTGCTGTTTAGAGACGAGGTTTTTTTAATTTTATAATATGCAAGTCATACAAATAACCACAAATTTAAGAAGTCGTAGAAACTCAAGGAAATATTTGAGGTTGTTTGATGGTGTTCAAAAAATAAAATTATAATCTATGTATTAAATTTGAATATCACCATGCGGTCTCAAACGGGACCGTTTTTGAATTAATAAGATAAAAATAAATAAAATTTGATTTAACAAAAAACAACTAACGGAGGTGGTTACTAATGAAAGAAAATAAGAGAAGAATTTTAGAGGCAGGACACTATTATAAGTCAAAAGGACCGACGGTAAATTCTGTGATGGGGTGGAAAATTCTCCAACAAATAAGGCACGATGGCGACAGGACGATGTTATTTATTGATGATATCCATAGTATAGGTGATTTACATCAAAATGAACGTAATCTTGAAGTTGTTTATAATTTTAAACCACAAGCAGATTATGAAATTATGGAGTCGGCAGTAAATGAGCTGGCCTTAGAGGTTTTGGATAAACTAAAAAATCTCACTAGGAGGAAAAAGGCAAAACAAAGAAATGGTAGTAACCAATGGTTTTGTTCAGGTTTCCCAGTTACTAATGGGAGAGGTAATCCGCTTTGCATATTACTTGATGCCGGGTTAACAGTTAAGAAACAACAACTTGGCTTTAATAATGGAGTCAATATTCTTCCCTGTTATTATGAAGAGCAACAATCCAGGTTATTAAAGATTGTTAAAAAAGCACTACCAGATTTCAACCTGCAAGTTATCCTTTTTGATGAGAGCAGTCATCATTGGGAGATAAACATTAATAAATAAAATAGAGAAGATTTATAGCGGGAAACATTATTAAATTTTGTTTTCCGCTTGTTTACTTAAATATAAATTTATGAATAATTACAAATCACTATCACCATATAAAACAATAGGTATACTGGGCGGCATGGGACCCTCTGCCAGTCTTGGTTTATATCAAAAAATTATTAAAATAGCACAAAAGAAGTATAAATCAGAGCAAGATATAGATTATCCACCAATGATAATTTATAATCTACCGCTTGTTGGTTTTGACGAAACAGGAGTGGTCAAATCGGATATTGTAAAAGAACAACTTATTGCTGGTGTTAAAAAATTGGAAATGGCTGGCAGCGATTTTATAATCATCGCTTGTAACACCGTTCATTCTTTTTATAATGGAATGCAATTAGCTATTAATATTCCAATAATTAATATGATTAATGCAGTAGTAAGACAGGTCAAAAATAAAGGCTACAGCGCTGTTGGTTTATTGACTTCTGAGAGCACCAATAAATTACAGCTTTATAATAATGCTCTAAGAGATAAAGGAATTAAATCTTTATCGGTTAGCGCTAAAGGTCAAAAGAAAATTAATAAAGTAATTTTAAGGGTTATGTCTGGAAATCAAAACAAACAGGATGTCAGGGTTCTTGGGGCTATTATAGAGAGGCTGAAGGATAAAGGAGCAAAGGGCGTTGTTTTTGGTTGTACTGAAATTCCTTTAGCAATAACACAAAAAAATGTTGATATTGAGGTATTTGATGCAGTAGAAATTATAGCTTCACTAGCCTTAGAGAAGGCAAGAAAAAGCAAGAATTAATAATTTATCATAAAAAGACTTATAATAATGGGAGATCTTGATTAAAGGTTTGTTAAGCTAAGTGTATGTCAGTCTTTTCAACCTTCCCATACTAACCCTAACCATCATATAAACACTCAATAGTTCGGTAAATATGTAGCCTGCGGAGCCAAACAAAAATTCCTCTAATATTAGGGGAGTTTTTGTTTTAGTCATTTTTTATTTTTATGGTATAATCATAAAATGAAATTACTTAAAAAAATAGATAAAATAAAGGTTAAACAAGACTTTGTTATTTCGGATGTTTTTACATTCAAGAGAGAGGATATCTCTAAACTAAGCAAATATGTTCCAACTTTAGATATGGAAAAAAGTAATTTTTCTAAAGAATTAGAAAAAGCTAAAAAGAAAATATTTAGATTAGATGAAAAAGTATTAGATAAAATAATTTACGATGAATTTCCTTCAAGGTTGGCCGCTTTTAATAAAGCTGAATGGTATTTGGGGCATATAGCTGTCGATGAGATTGGAGTATGGAGAGGTGCTGGAGGCTTACCTGACTCGTGGACAAAAGGTTCCTTAAAGGATACTGCCAATATGATTGTTGAAAAAACAGATATTTTTAAGAAAAATGCAGATTTGTTGGGTGGTAGTAAAAGGGTAACGAGAGCTGTTCCATATTTTATTAGATTTAAGGATATAATTCAAAAAGATGAATTTTTGTTGCCTATAATTTTATTAGGAAGTTATATGGGAAGAGAGGGAATGGAGTTAATGAAGGGTGATGTTAATGATGGATGTATGAGGTCTATTGCCTATGCATTAACAGGAGACAAAACTGTTAAAGCTTATATAGGAAAGTTGTAATAATCTTTTTTATTTTTTAATACTACTGGAAGATAGAAATGTTTATCTATTTATCCTCACCGCCCAAGAGCAAGCTTAGATGTTTGTAGCTAATTTTAGTAATAGTTGAGGTTGAGATAAAACAATATCTGGATGTCTAATATTTCTTAACCACCACATAAAACTCTTGACAGTTCAGTAAATATTTAATCTTTGGAGAATGCTTTAAAATCTAGCTAATCTTAGCTGGATTTTTTGATATTCAAAGTGCCGTTATTGGGCTAGACTTTTAACCACAAAATGGTAGAATGAAAATATAATAAACTAATAATTAAATAATAAAAATATGCAAATTATTGATCAAAAAATGGAGGAAATTAAAAAGAAAACTGGTAAATTTGGGTCGTATCTTTTAATTACTATTGTTGCTCTGATAATCATCTTTGGTAGTGTCGGCACAATTGGCGCTGGTGAGCGTGGCGTTCTTTTGCAGTTTGGCGCAGTAAAAGATAGAATTTTGGATGAAGGACTATACTTTAAGATACCTTTCATCCAAAAGGTTGTAACAATGGATGTTAAAATTCAAAAAGATGAAGTTCCTGCCAGTGCTTCTTCCAAAGATTTACAAATTGTTACTTCTGAAATTGCATTAAATTACCATTTAGATCCAAATGGTGTAAATAAGATTTGGCAAGAAGTTGGTACAAACTATAACACACGTATTATTGCACCTTCAATTCAAGAAGCAGTAAAATCAGTTACTGCAAAATTTACAGCTGAAGAATTAATAACTAAAAGAGAAGAAGTTAAAGAACAAATTAAATTAAATTTATTTGAAAGATTATCAGGTAGCTCTATTGTTGTCGATGAGTTTAATATTATTGATTTTAGTTTTTCTCAGGCTTTTAATGAAGCCATTGAAGCTAAGGTAACAGCTGAACAACTTAAACTCAAAGCGGACCGTGATTTGAAAAGAATAGAAATAGAAGCCCAACAACGGATAGCTGAAGCTGGAGGTAAAGCTAAAGCTATTTTAACTGAAGCTCAGGCGCTAAGAGCCAACCCTCAAGTTGTAGAACTGCGCTGGATAGAGAAATGGGATGGTAAGACCCCACTTTATTGGGGAGAAATTAGTCCATTTATAGGTATAAATAGGTAAATTTTATGAAAAAACAATTTCCATATCAAATTCATATAATTTTAGGGCTTATCTGGGTCTTTGTTGGTTTAGTTTTACATACAGGTATTGAATTAGCAGTTTGGGTTGTTGGTGGGTTGGTGATGATTGTAATTGGATTACTTAATAGAAAGTAAAATTAAAACATAATTTATATATTTTATGAAGACCCTTTTAAAGATTATTTTAATTCTGATTATTATAATCCTAGTTTTAGCTATTGCACTAGGTGCATATATTTGGTTCAAAAATCCACTTGGTTTAAGGGGTGTAATTGAAAATAAAATTTCACCAAGCAGTATAGAGATAGATGAAACATATAATCATCCTTTACTTGACGTAACCCAAGAAAAGCAATTGCGCGATATTGGTATTGATCCAGCAAAAATACCAACCGAAATTACACCCGCACAACAAGAATGTTTGGAAGGTAGGTTTAACCAAGAGAGAATAGAGGCTTTACTTGGTGGAGAAAGCCCGAACACTTTGGATGCATTAAAAGCATTTTCGTGCTTATAGTAAGGTAGTTGAATAAAAACCATCTTTTAATTAAGGTGATTTTTTGATAGGCGAGTCGGACGCTAGAACTGGAAAGAATAATAAACAGATGGTAATATAAAGATATGAGAAGCGCCAAGCTAAGCTCTAATTATCCAGTGGGTTAAAGTCCCACCAGTCTAAAGACTAACCATCAGGACTGTACCAAACCTTGCGTTTAAGTTGGTGACAACTTGGATGAAGCACAAGGC
>Ga0208904_1000539_pt1 | contig 30698 bp, 45 predicted proteins | sample AntAceMetag02UKB_FD_184774 | JGI IMG/M metagenome (GOLD analysis project Ga0208904, IMG submission 184774) | Saline lake microbial communities from Ace Lake, Antarctica - Antarctic Ace Lake Metagenome 02UKB (SPAdes) (version 2) | ecosystem: Environmental > Aquatic > Non-marine Saline and...
CTACTGATGAAATTACTTATTTATATAATTCTGGAGATGGTTGTGCTTATGGAGATGATGCTTGTGGAATAAATGCCCCAACCCCAACAGTAGTTTTAGACTTACCAACAGCTTATGAAAATTATACAGATGCAAATATTTTAGCATTTGATGTAGATGTTTATACTTATTATAATCAAATGACAATTCAAAATGTTAGTTTATATTTGGATGGAATATTAAATCAAACAAATACAGGTGGAGCAAATGGAAGTTATCAATTTACAAATGATGTAACGGTAAGTGATGGAAAACATAATTATAGTATTCTTGCCTATGGGAATAATTCAGAAGCAAATCAATCTGATACAAGAGAATTCTGGATGAATACAACACCTGCTTTGGTTTTGACAGCACCTGATGATTATTCAAATTTAACTTATAGTAATATTAAGTTTAATTTAACAGCAACAGAAACTTATGATATAAAAAATGTAAGTTTTTATTTAAATGGAGTTTTAAATGAAACAGATACAAGTGGAACAAGTGGTGCTTATGTATTTAGTAAATATTTAGCAGATGGTTATTATAATTGGAGTGTAACAGCATTTAGTAGTAATATAAATAGTACAGTTAATCAATCTGCTACAAGAAATTTAACTATTGATACAGTATCACCAGCAGTAACAATAACAGCACCACCAAGTGTTATAGAGTTCCAACAATTAAATCATAATGTTTCTCTTAATTGGACTTCAACAGATACTCATTTATCACAATGTGTTGTGGGTTATAATAGTTCTAATTCAACTGTAACCTGTGGAGATGAAACATTTGATATTAATATAACATCTTCATCACAACCAAAGAACTTAACTTTTTGGGTTAATGATACATTTGGAAATATTAATACTACAGATGTAAGTTGGGATTATAGATTATTCTTAGAATCAGAAATATATAGTGATCCTGCATACGAAGGTGCAACAACAGTTTTCTCTGCAACTTTTTTAACTAATGGAACTGATATAAATTTTGGTAATCTTTCTTATGATTCCAAAGGTTACACAGGAACGATAACAACAAATAGTGCAAACAACTTTACTCTTTCAAGAAGTTTAGTTGTTCCAAATGTAGCAAGTGATAAAAATGTAACTTTCTTTTGGAATATAACACAAGGGGATTTTAATTATGCAATTCCTTCTCACACACAAAACATATCAAGTATAGGAATAGATGATTGCACAGCAAATACTATCGTTCTTTATAATTTTACAATAGTGGATGAAGAAACCCAAACTAAATTACTTGCAACTAATGCTTCAGGAAAAGTAGATATATCAATTTATACTTATGGAACAACAACAGAACTAATTAATTTTAATAATTCTTACTTTTTAACTAATGGATTTTCAGTATGTTTAAATGATAGTTTAACAACAGACTATAATTTAGATGGAGTTATAGAGTATGATGGAAACAACACAGTTAAAGAGTTCTATAACTTCCAAGATGAAGTTATAAGTAATGCAACTGAAAATACAAACATAACTCTTTATGATTTAGCAGATGGTGATTCTCAAGCATTTAAATTGATAGCAAAGGATTCAAGTTACTTAGCATTAACAGATACTCTAATTAAAGTTTATAGAAAATACATTGATGAAGGAGTTAATAAGATAACTGAGATTCCTATAACAGATGGTAATGGAGAAACTGTTGCACACTTAGTTAATAATGATGTAATATATACTTTTGTTTTAGTTAAGGGTGGAACTATACTAAAAACTTTTAGTGATGTTAGAGCTGTATGCCAGACTCCAGCAATTACAACTTGCACAATAGACTTTAATGTTTTTTCAAGTGGTGTGGTTGTTCCAGACTATGAAGATGATGAAGATTTAAGTTTTACTTTAGATTATAATGAAACTTCAAGGATAATTAGAAGTGTTTATACAATTCCAAGTGGTGATTCTGCTACAATGGTTCTTACAGTTATTAAAGAAGATGCAGTTGGAACTTCTGTTTGCACAGATACTTCTACATCAAATGCTGATACTCTTTCTTGTTTAATTCCTAACTCAATAGGTAACTCAACAGTTATTGCAAGTATAACAAGGGATGGAACAGAAGTAGCTATGGGTCAAGTTAAGTTAGATCAATCTCCATCAGATATATATGGGGAGGTTCTTGTTTTCTTAGGGTTATTTGTAATCTTTACTTTGATAGGAGCATCAATAACTAATAATCCTGTTTATACATTAATATTCTTTATGTTAGGTGTATTCTTCTTATTCGCAATAAACTTGGTAGCAAACAATGGATTTATAGGAGCTACTGCAACAATACTATGGTTGTTGGTAGCAGTGATATTGGTAATGGTTAAAGGAGCAAGGAGGAACTAATGGGTCAAATACAACTAACAACAGCTTTGATAATGATAGGACTTTTTACAATAGCTATACTTGGGTTTGCAGTAAATTTTGCATCAGATAATGATTCAGTAATAGATATATCAGATGATGCACAAATTTTATCTTTATATTCTGATTCTGCTACTGAGGTTGGAGATTGGAATGATAACTCAACAAGTCAGTATCAATCTATAATTGAAACAACAATAGCACCTGATGGTTCTACTCCTCAAAGTGCTGGTTCATTTGCTATCACTCCAATAAATGCCATTGGAGTTGCAAAGAACATAATGCAAGTTGGTTATATAAAGATATTTGGAACAGGTAGTGGATTTGGTATATTCTTATCAACTTTGATAGGGGTAATAGGATTTATGTTTGCTTTATTCATTTATAAAACATGGAGAGGAATACCTGATTAAAATGTCACTATATGAATTACCTAATGCAACAAGTAGCTTAGATAATATGTTAGTTCAAGCGATAGCTGCATCTCCATCCTTTACTCCTCTACTTTTAGTCTTTGCTTTCTTTGTAGTGTTCTTAGGTGGTTCTGGAAGGCAATTAGCAAGGAATGGAACAGCAGATTATTCAATGTGGAGTGTGATAGCATCCCTATCTATCTTTATGATATCACTAATCATGTCTACCATAACAGGAATCATAAGATTAGATTGGCTTGTGATAGTTGTAGTTGTGACAATATTCTCAGGAGTTTGGTTTTTCTTAGATAGAAAACCAAGTGAGATATAAGTTTGTAACTATGTAACAAATCCTTTTAAACTAATTCTTCTTTAACTTAGGATATGAGATATATAAATATCTCCCTTAATACTTTGAAAGGAGGTATATAAATTATGAAAAGTTCTATGATTGCACCCTTAAGAGCAAAGCAAGGACAAGCTGGAGGAGGTCTGATAACAGGTCTTGTATTCGGTGTTGCCTCTTTGGTTATCGGTGTAATAATTGCCTTAGTAATTACTTCAACTTTGGATGATGCAAGTCTTTTGACTGCTGGTTCAACTGAAGATGGTGCTGTTGGAAATATGACAGCTAATTTCACAAGTGGAATTGATAATGTATCAAGTAAGCTACCAACTGTTCTTTTAGTTGCAGCTATTGTATTGATATTGTCAGTATTAGCAATCCTTGTAGGAGTATGGCAAAGAATGAGATTAGGTTCAGGAAGTCTATAATTCATCTAACTTAAGATGAAAAATAAGAAAGGTCAAACAACAGGATTAGTTATAGGATTAGTTTTTGGAATTGCAAGTTTAGTAATTGGTGTAATAATTGCTTTAGTTATTACTTCAACACTAGGTGATGCAAATTTAATTGGTAATGATGATAGTTATTCAACAGATATCATTAATGAGAGTGTTACATTTACTGCTTTAAATGCAGACCAAACTTTGACAGCTGCAAGTTATGCGACAGCAACTTCTTCAATAAGTTGTGGAACGATAACATGGATAGCGAATCAAACAACAGAAGGAGAATACATAACTAATGGAAATGTTACCCAAACAAGTTGTGTTGTTCTTAATGCTACTGCATTAAGTGACGTAATTGGAAATGGAACAGTATATATTTCATATCCTTATACAACATCTGTGCATAAGTCACAAAACTCTGTAGGTAATATGACAAGTAACTTTACTGCTGGTATAGATAATGTATCAAGTAAGTTACCAACTGTGTTATTAATCGCTGCAATAGTGTTAATACTTTCAGTATTAGCAATATTAGTAGGTGTTTGGCAGAGAATGAAACTTGGCTCAGGTTCTTTGTAAGTTTTTAACCTATTTTAATTTATTTTTCTTTTTTTTTATCAAAATGGTGGTAACTATGCGAAAAATACCCTTAATTTAAACAGAGAGTGTTCTACAATCCACTATCTCCAATTAGTTAATACTTATATCGTCTAAACTAATCGTTTGCTTAGAAATATCCCAATTCCAACCCTTTTGGTAAGCAAAAATAGGGTTTTCATTACAAATATGTTGATTTGGGTATTCTAAAAGTCTAAAATGATACTCTCCATCAGCAGAATCACAAAATTCTCTGGCATCTTTGATTTCATTACATACTAAAATACCAAACAGGATAAAAAAAGCTATTGTTATCACTACAACCTTAATTAACACTACAGCTAAGTAGTCTGCAACTATAATTAGCTTTTCTTTAATCTGTTTCTTCATTTTCTTCTGAACTTTCTAAAGAATCCTCGAGTGCCTTTGCCTGTCTTTCTGTTGCTGATGCTATTCTCTCCAGCTGGACTAATGTCTGCTGTCTGTAATACTCTTGGCTTTTCAGGTTGTGGAGGTCTTGGAGAATCTGATTTTGTATCTTCAAGTTCTCTAACTCTTTTTCTTCCTGAGGTTCTTCCTTCTGTTCTTTCTTTTTTTCCATCATTATATTTTCCTTTATCTTTTTCTGTGGTGTATTTATGCTTTAACCATTTCCTTGATAATCTAAACCATATTGCCCACAATAAAAAGGTTAAAATCATTACTGCTACTACAATATATTCTATTTGAATATTCATTTATTACCCTGCTGGAACTAACCCACTTCCTGAGTTGGTTATTCCTGTTTGAATATTATCTGTTTGTTGCAGAACATTTCCAAGTAATTCAACAACTCTTTCATTAGTTGCTGCTGTGGCAGTTAGTGCAGCTGTGGAATCTCCAACCTTTCCAACTATAAACCACATTCCTGCTAAAAGAACTACTAAAAGTAAAAGAGATATAACATAAGTTCCATATTTCTCCATAAATGATTGTTTTCCATAAGTGAGATGGCTTAATCTATCCAAAGCCACATGGAACATTCTAACATCTCTATCAACAGGTTCAATGTCTAAAAGATTCATCTTAGTATCTAAATCTCCAAGAATTATGTTATACCAATAACCATCTGCACCTTTAGCGAACCAATAGGTATTCTTACCCATCTTTCTACCATAAGCAGTAACATATTGCTTACCAACGAGGGTTTTAAGTATTTCTTCTCCAGAACTTCCAAGTTTTACAATCCTCGCCCTTGTTTTTAATACAGGTTGGTAACCTTGCCCTGAAATATTCTCAAAAACAACTATCTTTCTGTTGTAAGTTCTCATGTAAAGTAAAATTACAACTCCAATGATTAAAATGATTCCAAGAATAAGAACTATACCAATATAAATCCAAGTAGAAGAAAAGATACCTGTAAGATTTATTTCAGGTAATGGAATCTCAGCACCGAGTATGTTGGTCATTCTTTGTTTCTCCTTACATTTATCATGTTTGGTATCTTAGAAAATTTCCCTATATTACAAAGAGGGCAAAGTGTTTGGTAATTATTAAGGTCATCTTCCCCACCATTTGATACAGGATTTATATGATCTACTTGTAAAGTTGTTTCTTTTGATGAGATACCACAAGCAACACATTTAAAATTATCTCTTTCTAACACTTTCCATCTAACTTTTGCAGATATTGGGTTTCTATTTTTCTTTTCTCTTTCTAATAACTTAATTATTTCTTCTGGATTATTTAATAAGTATGCTTTTCTTAAATCTCTAAAAGTTATTTCCACCATCTTTAACCTTTTACAGATTCTTTTTAACATTATTTCTTTAGCTCTGATGTCTGGAGGTAATGTTTGTTTATTTGCTTCTCCTATTCTTATTCCCTTACAATAAACAAGTTCAATCATCTTCTTAAAATTGTATCTATCCTCTTTAACATTAGATAATATTCTCTCAACTTCTGTTTCAGAAATATATTTGTTTTTTATCATCTTTTTTTATTTAGTTGTTTCGCTTATTTAAATGTTTCGCTTACTTATTTGATTTGATATACATAATAGAAGAATCCACTACTATCATCTGTTTTTAATTGCTTTCTATGAACTGCTCCTTGTTTATGTAATGATTTTAAATTAGTTGTTATGCTTAAGCTATCTGTTCTCAATCCTTTTTTTATTTGTTTTGAACTTAACCATTTTCCCTTACTGCTTTTTCTATTTAAGAATCTACAAACTGATTGTTGGCTCATTTGATTCTCCACTTATAAGTATAATGATTTTCTACCCTTACTTGTTTTCTTTCAACTTCTCCATACTTATACAAAGCTGCTAAGTTCTTTGCTGCATTTCTTTTTTCCATTGTTGTTTTCTCTGCAACTTCTTTAGTTATCATCCACCTTTTGTGTTTCTTTAAACATTTTAAAGCTTCTTCTTGGGTCATTTTATTTTATTTTTTCGCCTCTTGGCTCATCAGCATTTGGACTTTTACCAAATGGAAAATAAAAGATAATTACTTTTTAAAGTAATGATTTAAACTCTTGCAACTTCTATCTTAACAAGACAATCATTAACTGGTTCTGCATTTGTATTAACTACAACCCCAACACCAGTAACTGTATCTGTGGATGCGACAGCAGTATCACTTAAAGAGTGTTCTCCAAAAGCAGCAACACATTTATCATTTATTGCTGTATTTGTATTAGTTATTTCATTTGATATTGTAAATGGAACATCTGCTTGTCCTAAGTTTGTAACTGTAAAACACAAAGCCCTTCCTTCTCCAGCATATAATCCATCCATATCTATTGGAACTTCACTATTAACTATTGGAGTATATCCTCCAGTATAATCTACACAGCTTACTCCATCCCAATTATCAGCATCTCCTACAACAGCATAAGATACTTGTAATGGTTCATAAACATCAGATTGAATCACAAAACTATTTACAACATAACCAACTGCAAACACACTACCCAAAAATAAAATAGCAAACATTGGTATCATTAATTTTTTATTCATATTCTTCTTCACCTCCTTCTAATTCTATATTCTCGTTTGAGTTTCTAATGAAATTAATAAGACCTTTAATAACAAGTATTAATATGATTATACCAAACACAACTATAATCCAATTAATTCCTTTAACTTCTTCTGATTGGATTAATTTATCCACCAATGAAATTGTTTGGTTTTCTTCATATTGAGTTATGTAATTTGGAACTTCTTTGATTACTTCCCTATCTACATACTTAGTTCTTGAACTTCCACCCCCTCCCCCAGAATACACAGGCACTTCAACTATCACTTCATTTGTTGTTTCCTCTAAGAAAATTATTTTATATGTTTGTGGTGGCATATTTGAAGGAAAAGTTATGTTTATGTGGGTAGAATTAAAAGTTACAATAGGTTCAGTTATATTTGTGGTGTTCTCTATGATTGTATAGATTAATTTATCTGTTCCCAAATCATGTTCAACTATAATTGTTTCTCCAGCATAATAAGAACTAACTAAAGGTAGAAGTAAAGCACAAACCATTATAAGTATTATTTTATTATTCATTTTAAAAGTATTTATTGTTCTCCTTTTCTTTTTTTACTCTATGCCTCTCTGCTTTTCTTTTTTCTTCATATCTTCTTTGAGATACCTTTCTTTTCTCTGGGTTTTTCTTACACCATTCTTTATAGTATTTTTTGTTAATCATTTTATACCATCCTTAATATAGTTTGGATTATCCACTGTATAAACTAAATTTATTCTATTGTAGAATTGAACACAATCAATATCAGCATCCCAGAAACTAACAATACCTGTATAATTTACTTTTTCACAAGCAGCATCTATTCTTTGTTCCATTTGATTAAACATTAAAATACACATAACAAATATAATTAACATAGTTACAACCCCTGTTATTATTGCTATAATTGTAAATTCTTTCATTCCAACTCCCTCTCCAACTTATTCATCTTCCTTTGTGTAACTTCAATCTTCTTCCAACAACCTTTACAATAAAGTATAATACCATCTGCATTTTCTCCACACTTCCATCCTATTCCAAATTCTTCGCCATCGTAGAAGGTTTTGATTTCTTTCTTACATCCTTCTTTTAATTGTTCCATGTAGGTTTTCATTTACTTTTCATCCTCCGTTGTTAATTCCTTCCCTGCTCTTTTTTTAAACTTTTTAACAAAATCATCTTTATCTAACCAACTTCCATGACTTCCACCACAAACCTTACACATTTCTAAATCTTCTTCAATTACTTCCTTAATAAATTCTTTTACATCCTTTTTCTTGATAACTTCTTTATATCTTCTCTTTTCTCCGAATGTCTTTCCAAAAATTATCTTCTTACTTAAATTAAATTCTTTCATTTCAAATCCTCCTCTGTGAGATTGAAGAACTTCTTCCAAGCTAAAGCTTCATAATTATTCATTCTCTTAACCCACTTAACAGCTTCGGCTTTTAGTTCTTCAGGAGATATTTGAACTCCCAAATCTTCATAATTCATTCCCATATCCTTCAAAGTTTTAAGCTCTGTGGGAGCAGGTATCATTCTCCTCTTTTCTAAATTCTCCTTCAAAGTTTTAAGCTCTTTCATTTACTTTTCATCCTCCGTTGTTTCTTTTTTCTGTGTTGCTTCATACCAGAAAACATCACTTAAACTTTTATCTGCTCCACACTTTCCACATTTATATTTTGCCCTTCTTTCTCTAATTGATTTTGTCATACAATGACATTTTGGGCATGGACTTATTTCTTCAATCATTTACTTTTCATCCTCCTCATTTAATAATTCCCGTAAGTATAAGAATTTGTCAATATGCCAAGATTCTCCAAGAGCATAAAAACCCATTAAAATAGCTGGGTCATATCCAGATGCTCTTAAATTTAAACAATATTCCATAAAGTCTTTTTCTGTTATTCTTTTATCTATTTTTATTTCCATTTTTCCTTGTTCCATTTCATTTACTTTTCATCCTCCGTTGGTTTATTGTTTTTGTTTTTCATTTTGTGATTATAAAACCAAGAGGTTTTATCCTCTTGGTATGGTATTAAATTCTACAACGGAATAACTGTGTATTCAGTTGCAAGTCCTTGTCCTGTTTTTTTTACTTTGAAAAATTCTAAATTGGGTTTATCATCCAAAATAGCCTTCAAACTTTTTAAAACAGAAACGGGAACTCTATATCCTTGTCCATCAACCATCACAACTTTATACCCAAAAACCTTGCCTTCATCATTAGTTCCTTCTCTTTCTTCTACTTTCAGTTCTGTTGAAACTTTTGGTAAGTCTGCAATGTTTCCAATGCTGTGACTTTCATAAGTCGTTGCTTCTTCTTTTAGAGTTTTTTGTTCCATTTGTTTATATCCTCCTATTTATTTAATTGAGTTTAACTATAAAGTTCCTGTGATTCCCCAGAAGAAACCAATCATGAAACTAAATACACCAAATCCAACTCCTATCCAAGCGAGTGTTACTAAGATTTGTAAAGGTATAGTTAAATTCTTAAATCCTATTTTTTCTTTCATTATATTAACCCCCTTTCCATTACTTTATTAAGATAACTTTCAACAGTTTCATCTTCCTCTGCTGGAAATTCCTCTCTTAGTTCTTTATATTCTTCATAGTTCATTTTTCTTGCACCTCCTTTTCATCCTCTTTAGTTTGATAATCATATCTCTTACACTTTGGACAACACTTAGGGTTCTCTACTCTTGATTCCCATTCGTGACCACATAACTTACATTTGTTTTTCATTCTTGTTCCTCCTCTTTTAATAAGTTTAATCCCTTTGCTTCCTCATAGGATTTGATTACTTCTTTTAGTGATAAATTATTCCAATTACTTTTAGTTCTTTGAATTGGAAGTTTCATCAATTCATTAATCATTTTTTGTTTTGATAATTTGTTTTTCATATTATATTCCTTTTAGCAACCCTTATAATTTCTAATAAATGTGGATTATCATTAATAACTTTTATTCTTGCTTTTTCCAACTTATTATTTAAAGTCTTTTCGGCTTCTTTTAATATTCTCTTGTATGTTTGTGTTTTTGTTTTCATATTATTATTAATAATAGGTAGTATATAAACCTTTCGCTTTATATTTTATGTGTGTTAAAAAGGTCGTTCTTTCTACCTTATGTGACATTTTACTTATCTTCCTCTTTAAGCTTCCTCTTGTTTGCTGTCGTTATTTGATAGATTTTTGAAATAATCTAATAAAAATTCCCTACTCATATAAAATAAGTTGGTTCTCCATTGACCATGCCATACAGAAAAAACACTTTTTATAAAACCTTTTTCTATATCTTCCTTGAAACACATTATATTATTCTCGGCATCCCAATCTCCATCATTCTTAATCACCAAGAACCAAACACTTGAATTTGATAATGGAACATCTTTTTCTCTACCATATTGAACTCTCTTTAATCTATCATTGAATTTCATTTTAAAATAAGTCTTCATAAGATTTAATTGCATCAAATGGATTTGCTTTTGTGTATACACTTGTTGTAGAAAGATTAGAATGTCCTAACAAAACTTGAACTTGATTTATAGGAGTTCCAGATTCTAATAACCTTGTTGCAAAACCATGTCTTAAACTGTGGAAGGTATAATATTCTGCTAATCCTGCTTTCTTAGAATACTTCTTAAACTTTCTCTGCATAGTCCTAATGGTTTTTTTTATTGGTAACTCTTTATTAAATATCTCTTTCCATCCTTTTGGAAGTGGAACTATTCTTTCAACTCCATATTTTGATTCAGGAATAAAAATAGTATTTCCCTTTAAGTGTTCTTTCCTGCATCTCATAACTTCACTTATTCTCATTCCTGCTCCATAAGCTAATAAAAAACTTATTCTTGCATCTGAATCTTTCTTTGGAATTTGTAATATTAACTTCTTAAATTCTTCAGGTCTTACAGATTTTGGAATTTTCCTTGACTTTTGTGACATTGTTTTATGTTTTATTACTCTCTATTCTTTTTAAAGTTGTCGTTCTTTGTATCATCTACGACAGGTCTAAGGTGCTAACTCTAATGTATAGTGCTGCCCTCATTTCAAAACCTCATCAGTTATTTTCTTACTCTTGTTAATCATATACTTGGAGTAGATGATCCCTATTAGTATAAGCAATAGCATGACTGATCCAAACACCTTAACAAACATTGTATAATCCATCCTATTATATAGCCCCCTCCGAGTTAGTAACTACATCTGGTGGGTTAGTAACTACATTACCCACTACATTATCATCTTTAGTAACTACATCTGTTGCCTTATCATCCACAATCTCATCTTTAGATAAGATAATATCTTTTTCGTTTCCCTCAACCCCCTCACCACTACATCCCCCGTTATCACTACGGAAATCATATTTTAAATAGTGAAATCCTGTTCTTTTTGTAAATCCAAAGGACAATGCAAGTTTTTCTACTGAAATTCCTATTAAATTTTGATGAACTCTTTGGAAAAGTCGGATGGTTTGTTCCCTTCTTATCTGTTCTGGCTTCATGTTATTGTCTGGGTCACCATCATCCATCAAATCCCTCTTTTTCTTATACTTATACCTATCAACACACCTTTCTAACTCTGGAAAGAAGCAATAACTACCAAAGAACCTTCCTTTAAAGTCAGATTTCTGCACATTGTAATCCCACTCCCTCTTTCCTTTAAGATACAATAGCTTTTTACTTCTTGGAGAGTAAAATTCAAAGTATCCTCTCTCATATTCTCCTCTAAAATAAACATCTATCAAGAAATGACTTCTATTCAAAGCAAAGAACTTAGGAAGTTCAAAAAAGGATGGAAGAATCAAGATAAGTATTTGATTTAGCTGCCCACACTTTCTAAAATACCTTTTTAGTTTAACAGCGAGGTCTTTCATACCATGAGTTGTCAAATCATCACCTTCATCCAAGACAATTACAGATAATGGTGGTAGTTCAAAAGAAATCTTATCTAAATCCTTACCATTCATAACTAAGTTCTTATCGGTGAAGGTATTATGAACTCCATGTAACTTATTTATCTTCCAAGTAAGATAAGTTCCAACATGAGTTGCGATTGTGGTCTTTCCATCTCTAACTTGGTCATGACCTGATACTATCCCTGTAAAATGCATATCATTATTGATTTTCTTAGCTAAAACATCCAAATTCTTTGATAAAGTGCCATCTATATAAGCACCATCTGTTTGTTGGTCTTTGAATGTTCCTTTTGGATATATTTCTTCTGCAAATTTCATTTTAATATCTCTCTTATTGTTTCAGGAAGAAAATAAACTCCTATAAATAATACTCCCATTCCACAAAGAAAATTAATTAAAGGTATTTCGAATATCATTTTACATTTTGATTATGGATTGAGTTACATCCTCTTTACTTGGGTTGAATCCATGAGCATCCATATATTCTTCAAGCAAACATCTAAATTCAAACAATAGTTCCATAAATTTATTCATATTGCTTGGACTTATCAAACCTCGTGACTTTCCCCACGATAATTGCCCTTGTTTTATTATAGGATTGCTTTTTGTGAAGTCATTAATCTGTTTTCTCTTAGTATGACCTGCTTTTTTCTCTATTGGTTTTAATTTAGAGTAAATTGTTTGGAACACAGAAGAAAGAAGGTTAAAAATCTCTTGATAATACTTGTCTGGTCTGATACTTAACTCATCTATACTTGATAACAAATTATGAAGTCTAAATTGGGTGTAAGCTTTCTGGTCATAGCCAGATTCTTTGAATGGTAGATTAGCTTCCTCTATCATTTACTATTTCCCTCCATTTTCTTAGGTCTGTTATTTGTTTGTGATGTCTTTCGCATAATAACTTCTTCCTTCCACCAATTTTCATATAATATTTAGCTTTTCCATTGCAAATACAGCATCTGTGTTTATATCTCTTTCGTTTTATGTTCATTTTTTCTCGCTTTGTGTTCATTTTATGTTAAATATAACAGGTTATACCAGTTTCACAGCAGTCTATACTCAGATTACCATAGGTAGTATTAATAGAACTACCTGTAAAACTCGTTATACTTGTATTCATTGTTCTTCTTTCCAAGAGATTTCTCTCCAAGTTCTTGCATTTCCTCCTTTACCATTATTCATCCAATCAAAATGTTGTGTTGAACTATCATAACCTAATTTTTTCATTGCTAAACCAATAGATGTATCAGACATTGCACGATGTTTGTTTTCATTACACCATTGTCCAAACTTTTTAATGAAACTTGCTTTAGTTATATACCCATTTAAATTTTCAATAGTAAATTCATGGATGAATCCCTCCAAGAAATTGCTTTTTTCTTCATATCTCTTTCTTCTTTCATCAACTGTTCCTTCTTTATGAAATTCTTTAGTATCTAATAAGTCTTTTAATAAACCCAAACACTTTACAGCTAAAATTCCATATTCTTCATCTGGGATTTCACTTAGTATATCTTTCTTTTCTGAAAATTGATTAGGGAAATCAATTATTAACCATCTCCTGTAAAATCCCACAGTCTTATCTGTTGTTGCAGGAAGATTATTAGTTGCTATAAATATTTTAGCATAATTATAATCTTCAAAAGGATTTTTATTTTTATATTCAAAACCAATAATATCTTGACCTGTTAATTTTTTTATGATAGAAGTTTTAGATAGTTCTGCAAAGTTTGTTTCTCCCATGATGCATACCAATTTTTTATGTAACCTCGTTATTTCAAATCTTGATGACAATAATGTATCAAGTTCTGTGGATGTAATGTTTTCTCTACCTAAAAACCTTTCTAATAATCTCAGGAAGCAACTCTTACCATTCATTCCTGATCCTATTAAACAAAATAGACGATGAATGGGATAAGAAGGTAAGATTGAATATGCTAAAAATTGATATAATGTTTTAACATAATCTTCTCCAACCCATTCTTTAAATATTCTATCTATGATTGGTGTTTCAATAAACCTTTCTTTATTTAATGACCAACCAATAGGATTAGTAATAAAATACTTTGGTTCTGCTTTAAATTCTTCTCCTGTTTTAACATCTATAATTGTATCTTTAAATTGAACCCAAGTTTGTTTAATATCTTGTGGCTTATTTAATCTTGAATTTTGTTTTAAAGCTTCTAAAATTTCATTCTTCTCTTTTGTTTTTATTGTGTTATACATTGATAATTGATTAACAAAGTTTAAGATGTTTGTTTCATCTGTAATTTCCCATTTGTATTCTTTCTTATTCCATAACCACCAAATCTTATTCTCATTATAATACATTGGTTGTAGTTTTAAAATTTGTTGAGCTAAATCTTTCTTTCCATAATAATTACTTATTTTTTTAGATAGTTTATATTTATCATCTTCTGTGATTAATGCACCTTTCTTTTCTCTTTCTTCATTTATTTCATTTGCTACAATTTGTTGAGCTAAATCTTTATCTTCTCTATCTGCTGCAACATTTACAATCTTTTCCCCTTTTATTAATCTCTTTGTTGTTTCAAGTAGATTTGCTTTGACCATGTTTTTCAAAATCTCCCCTATTTAATTGGCAAATATCTTTATTTGAAATCTTTAACCTTAATTGAAAGGGTTGCCCTTGTTTTTTTCCTTTTTGATAAAAACAATCAGAGCAATAATTTTCTGATTCATCATATTTTTTTCCACATTTTGGGCAAAACTTTACTATCAATTCTTTTAAATCTAACATTGGACATTGCCCATCTTCAACTCTTTTATATACTTCAATTTCTATTTCTTCATCATCTATTATTTTTCTTGTTTTAACTTTTTTTAACTTTCCTAAACATAAACAATAATTAAAAACATCTCTATATTCTTGTCCATAACTTCCTTCTTCTCTTGCTTGATTTATTGTTAATATATCTCCAATGTTTTTATTTAATACTTCCTCATGTCTTTCATTAAATTTTTGAACATCCATTTGACTTTTTGTTCTATAACCATTCATTTTTACAATGCAACTTTTTATTCTATTTTTTGCATAAGATATTGGAACTCCTTTTTGGCATTCTCTTTTTTCTTTACTTATCTTAATATCTTCAATGAACTTTAATAGTTTATTTATTTTTTCTTGAAGATTTGGATGTGTTGAATAGTTAATTTCTGGTGCTAATATTTTTGTAATCTCTGTTTGCCATTTTTCTTTTTGACAACTTTGACTACAAGTTCCACAATTAATACAAACATAAAAACCACAAACAGCACAAAGAGAAGTTTTATCTATTGCAAACCATTCTTTACAATAATTACAAGGATAATTCACAATTTCACCACAAGAATCACAGATAACTTCTTCCTCTTTCAATGTTATTTGTGTTCCACAATTCCAACAGGTTCCCATTATTTTCCTTTAAACCTCTCAAGTATTTTAATTTCAGAAAATAGAACGGGAGTCTCTCCAACAACTCTATCGTTAATAACTAAGAACTTCTCGTGCATCTCTATAATCAATCCATTATAGAAACTATCGCCAAAGGTATCAATATGAATGGTCACTTGTTTCTTAAAAAAGAAATCTAACATATCCATTAATTCATCCATTTCCATTTTCAATATACAAAATTAAACTATTTAAACAATTACCTTAACTTTTAAATGAATACAATAAAGGACGTTGCACGAAAAGTAGCTATCCTAAAAATGCTTGAACGTAAAGTCCTAAAAGTCTTGATTTTGTACACTTCCAGAGTCTCTCCCTTTCAACTCCTCTGGTACTTTCTGTTCAACATAGATTTTAAATACATAAATAGATAAGATATATTTAAAAAGTACAAAAACTATATATAAACACAATGGCTGTTACGGAAGAGGAGATAAAAGAGTTGATTGAACCACAAGCAAGAGTAGAGAAGGTGAGTACAATAAGTAGTGATGGCAAGACAACCTTGACAAGAATCCCAAAAGATGTTGTAGAAGAGTTGTCTATAAAGAAAGGAGACAAGCTAAGATGGCTTGTTGATTCCAAAAAAAGTGAAATTATACTTAAACTGGAGAAATAGAAAATGGTAATCAAAAGAAAGACAAAAACAATTGATGCTGTAGATCGGGCAATCCTTAGACAGATGTATATCACAAAAAGGCATCTTTCTGGAAATCAAATTGCAAAAGGAGTTAATTTATCTGGTTCTGCAATTGCTCCAAGATTAAATAATCTTAAGTCAAGAGGAATAATTAAACAAACAAAAATATCTGGTATGAGAAATTTTGAGAGAACTTTTCCCACTAGAAAATCAAAGGTTAAAATAAAATCCCCCAGAAGTATTTTATGGGGATTCAACATGAAGAAACCAAGGAGGAAGTAATATCACATTTAAATTATCCCCCTCCTCTCTAAATCTAATGAAAGAATGTCCACGTTGTTTCTGGTTAGCACAGCATAAAGTATGGAAAAGACCAGCAGGAATATTTCCAAGTCTTCCAAGCGGAATGGATAAGATTCTAAAAATTCATTTTGATAAATTCCGAGACCAAAACAAATTACCTCCTGAAATTTGTGAAAATGTGGAATGTCAAGATATGAAATTATTTGATGATAAAGAAAAGATGAAAATATGGCAATCTAATTTTAAAGGTATTTCATGGAAGGATAAAGAAGGAAACGAATTACATGGAGCAGTAGATAATATTCTTGTAAAAGGAAAAAAGTTGATTGTGTTAGATTACAAGACTAGGGGATATGCTCTGAAGGAGGACACTGCAGAACACTATAGGCAACAACAAAATATCTATAACTTTCTTTTAAGAATGAATGGATATGAAACAGAAGATTATTTCTTCTTGTTGTTTTATATTCCTAAAGAAGTAATGGCTACTGGAGAAGTAATTTTTGATACAGAATTAGTTAAGATGAAAGTTGATGTTGAGAGTGCTGAGAAAGTTTGGAAGGATGCAATTACATTATTAAACTCTGATTGTCCAATTAAATGTTGTGAGTGGTGTAAAGGAAGGTGAGATGATAAAAGAAAAGAAAAAGAGAAAAAATAAAGTAGTAAAAATTGCCACAGTTTTTAGTGGTATTGGCGCAATAGAGCATGCATTACAAAGAATGAATATACCCACCAAAATAATCTTTGCTTGTGATAATGATAAATTTTGTAAAGAAAGTTATTTTGCAAATTATAATATGAATGATGATAGATGGATAGAAGACATTAACAAAGTTGATGGGAAAAAATACAAAGGAAAAGTAGATTTATTTGTTGGGGGGAGCCCATGTCAATCGTTTTCAATGGTTGGAAGAAGGAAAGGTCTTGAAGATCCTAGAGGATTATTAATTTATAATTTTGTCAAATTAGTTAATCAAATTAAACCAAAAGTATTCATTTATGAAAATGTTAAAGGTCTTATGAATCATGGAAAAAGTGAAACGTGGAAAATTATCAAAAAACATTTAGATAGCACAAAGTATGATATCTATGTTAAGATTCTTAATGCCAAAGACTATGGAATTCCACAAAATAGAGAAAGGATGTTTGTAATTGGCTTTCTTAAATCAAAAAAAGATTTTAAATTTCCTGAATCTGTGGAATTAAAATTAACCATGCAAGATTTATTAGAAGATAATCCTAATTCAAAATACTTCTTACCTGAAAAAGGCATAGCTTTTGTTACTAAAGATAAAAATCTTAAAAAAAGGTGGACTCAAATAAATGGGGAGATTGCATTATGCCAAAAAAGAAATCAACAATTTAATTGGCATGGAGATTTTGTTATGGAATTTCCTAAAAATAAAATAGATAAAAAATATTTTCTTTCTAATAAAGTTGCAAAATATGTTTCCGCAACGGGTACTAAAAATTTCTATAGCAAACCAAAATTTAATCTTGAAGTAGCAAGACCCCTTTTAGCAACTATGGCAAAAATGCATAGGGCAGGGGTGGATAATTATATAAAAAAAGGTGGCAAAATAAGGAAACTTACTCCAAGGGAATGTTTAAGATTGATGGGTTTTGATGATAGGTTCAAAATAGTTGTTAGTGATACTCAAGCCTATAAACAAACAGGAAATGCTATTGTTGTTGATGTATTAATAAATTTATTAAAGGCAATAAACATAGAAGAGTATGCAAAACCAAGCTAATCAAAGACTTTACGTGCAAAGCCACAATAAAGCGAAACTTATATAAAGTTTAACATCTTAGAAAAGACATCACCTCTTTTATCTCTGAGGATAAAGCCTCAAAGATATGGAGTTGGGTAAGTGTCGCCACTTTGCAAAAGCCCAACTCCAATATTAATTTTGTAATGGTAATAAGTAGTTATAAAGTAATTAGTGTTACTATGTAACATAAAATGGCTTGGTATTCAAGATTCTTCCCTCAAAAAAAGAAAACTGTGACAGTTATTAAACCAACTAAAGCAAGTGTGGTTGTTACAGATTATAAAGGTGGCACTTCTAAAACAACATCAATAGTTACTTCTGGGACAACAGGCCAAACTTCAAGAACAGTAAGAAGGTCTGGAGGTTCAACAACTTATACCCCAACAAATCAATTTGCAGACCCAGTTAGACAACAAAGTGTAATGCCAGATCCAATAACTCAAGCCGCACAAAGAACTTCTGCCAGAACTTCTGGAATAACTGTTGCACAACAACAAGCAGCAGTAACCAGACAACAACAATCTCAAGAACCATCAAGAATTTCACGGGCTAAAACATCTACCCTTGATTTTGTAACTGCTGGGGGAACAACAGCAAGAAGATTAAATGTAAAACAAGCAGAATTAAATAGAGATGTAACAAGATTCAATGTTAGATATAATGAAAGACAATTAGAGAGGAAAGAATATCAAGAAGCATTAAGAAAACAAAGAGCATTACAAAGAGAACAAACAGCAATAGAAACAGAAAAGGAAAGAAAGGTTGGGTCTTTATCATATAGGGTAAGTGCCCAAATATTTGGAACATTGGGTAAGGGTGCTTTGAATCCATCTCTTGATGATACAGGAAAACCAATACGACTTTATACAGGAACAGTTCCAATAACTCCAATAGGAGTTACATCTTTATTTGGAGGAACAAAGAGCTTAGGATTTATTGGAGCACAAAGAACCATTAAAGGTGCAACAGTTACTGAGATAATATATTCTTCTGGTAAAAGAGTTGGAACTGCTGTTGGAATAACACAAAAGCAAGGGCAAATATTCAAAACAGTTACAGCAGGTAAGAGTGGAAGGGTTGGTTATTCTTTAGCTGCACAACAGCCAAAGGTAAGTAGAGTTCAATCCTTTGTTGGTAGAGGATTATCTAAACAAAAGAGTTTGCTTTATGGAGAAACACCTTTAATAAGAACAACAAGTTTTGCAGAAACAGCATCAGTAAAAGGTCATAAGCTTATTAGAACAGCTATTAAGTTTCCATCAGGAAAATTAGTGCCAAAGAAAGTTTTTACGATAAAGGATTTGAGTAAAGCAGAAAGTTTATCATTTCAAACAGATAGAGTTGCTTTAGTTGCAGGGAAATCAAGAGCAATAAAAGGTGGTGCTGTGGATTTCAAAGGTTTAATATTTAAGAAAGCACCAACACTTTCAACAGGAAAAGGATTTACTTCTATGGGCAAAGGAGGATTTACTACTACACAACAAAAAGGATATTCAGATGTTTTAGCATCTGTTACACAAAGTCTTCCTGCACAAACAGGTGTTGTAAGACCAGCAACATCTTTTGTTTCAGCAAGAGCAATAACAACACAATCAACACAACAACCACCAAAATTAACTTCTGTATCTTTATTAAAACCAGCACTTAAAGAACAAACAAAAGTAAAAACAACTACTGTAACTATACCAAGATTCAAAAGTTTAACTAAGCAAATGCCCAAACAAATATCAAAGACAAGAACACTATCTAAAACAATTACAAAATCTGTTACTGCACAAGCTGTTAAACAAAGTCCTGCACTAATACAAACCCAAGGAGTAATGCAACAACAAGCACAGAAACAAGTGCCATTATTAAGACAGGTTTCAGTATTCACAACTCCAACCCCAATTACAAACATAAGACCATTCCCTTTTGTTAGATTTAAACTTTCAAAAGGAAAAGGAGTTACACCAAAGAGGTCAAGGATTCCTGTATTCCTCAGAAGATTTGGCAAGTTTAAAATCATTGGTTATGGTAGAACACAAAAGGAAGCTGTGGGAATTGGAAGAAGTGCTGCATCAAAAACATTAGGTGCTACATTTAAAGTTCCAACTTATAAAGGAAAGAAGATTAAAGGATTCAGAACTAAGAAAACAAAAGAGGGAGTAGAGTTTATAGAGTTACCAAAGTTTAGACTATCAACAGGAACAGAAAAGAAAGAGATAAAATATTTCAAACAGTTGAAAGGAGGTAAGAAGAAAAAGAAAAATGGCAAGTAAATTTAAAAGTTATTTAGAAAGGGCAAGGGAAAAAAGAAAGGAAAGTAAAGCATTCAAATCTATTGTAGAGAAAAGAACATTGGAAGCAAGAAGAAAAGCTTATGCAGAAGAAGCAGTAGTTACTGCTAAAGAAGAAGGAAAAGCAAGAGCAAGAAGACCATCTTTTAGTTCTCAGATTGGAGAAAGATTAAGAGGTTCAGTAGATAGAAAGATACAAGGACAACCAACTCCAAGAGCAAAGACAGTTAGAAGAATTGTAAGAAGGGTAGCAGTAAGAAAATCTCCTGTAAAAAGAAAGGTAACAAGAAGAAGAACAGCAGTTAGATATGCTCCAAGAAAGAGAACAAAGACAAGAGCAAAGACAAGAATTGTTTATAGAGATGCACCAAAAAAAGAAGAACCAAAACCTTTCAACATAGGAGATATATTATAAAATGGAAGAAGAATACAATCCTTTAGCAGAGAACACAGCGATAGCTACACAGTTAGCACAGAAAAGAAGTATTGATAATCAGAATCAATACTATCAGCAAGAGCAAGAAACAAACTTAGCAGAAGCACAATTAGAATGTGAAACAACTTTAACAAGATTATACCACCAACTAAGGCAAGACGTTATCACACTCAACAATCAAGAATCAATCACTTGGAATGAAATCAAAGACCAAAAGAAAAGAAGATTAACAGACGATGGTGTTAATAGAATTATGGAACTCATGTCTTTCTATGTTAATAAAGAAAACTTATTATCAAACTTTAACGAGGAACAAATCAATGGAATCATGTTAAGGTTTAGATTAGCTTTCTCTGCAAATATTCTTATGAGATATAAATTATACTTTAGACAACCAACCTTTGAGGAATGTAAAGCCATCTTCTTACTAAGGATTGAAGATAAAAGAAAGCTAAAACTATTTGCAGGAGAGATGGCAGGAGTTAAACTTGATTCTAAAGAGATTGAGGAGAATCTTCTCAAAGAATATGAGAATAGAATAGAACAAGAGTTGGCAAAGATAAAGGAAGAAAAGAAAAAAGAAATGTTGTCTGAGTTTGAAATGTTATTTGAACAATTATCACAGCTTGTATTTGCTACACTTAACAGAGCTTGGAAAGGAGAAGAAAGAGGTTCAATTAGAAGGCACACTAACATTTCAGAAGTGATAGGTAATAGACCTCAACAACAAAAGGAATCAGGAGGGATGTTAAGTAGATGGAAAAGAAACTAATTGTATTAATCTTTATGGGTATATTCTTTATGAGTTTTATCTCAGCAGTTCCACCTGTCACAACCGTTGATAATTTTCCTGAAGGTTATTTATTAACAGAATCACAACAAGGTGCTTTAATTTATAACCAAGATTTTACATATAACTTTTTTGTATCAAATGCAACTAATGGAGTTACACTTGATGATACAGATATAATTTGCACTTTTTATATAGCAAATCTTTCAGGTAATTTTCTTTATGCAGCAAATGCAACTTATGTTGATGGTTATTTCGGATATTGGAATATCTTAATTGAAGCAGGTAACTTTTCTTATATAGGAGATTATCCTTATGGATTAAATTGTGAGAATGGTGATTTGGGTGGTTCATTAGCAGGAACTTTTAATGTTGGATATTCAGGTAGAATTTTAGATGCAGGAGAAGCATTACTTTATATTCCTTTATTCTTAACAATCTTTTTCTTATTCTTTGTAGTTGTATATGGAATTAATATGTTGCCAGATTCAAATGCAGTAGATGCAGAAGATACAATCGTTAAGATAAGTTACCTCAAATATTTAAGAAGTGCTTTATGGTTTGTAATATATATTATGTTAGTTGGGTTACTTTACATAGCATCTAACTTATCCTTTGCTTACTCTCCAGATTTATTAGTAGCAGAAGTATTATTTACTTTATACTCAATAGCATTCTCACTAACACCTGTGGTTGTAGTGGTATGGTTCATCTGGATATTTGCACAAATTATAGATGATAAGAAATTAAAACAACTGTGGAAAAGAGGAATGTTTCCACAAAAGATATGATGGCACAAAAGAATACTAAACCAGCAAGACCCGATGCAGACTTTGCGAATGATATGAGTTGTTTAGCAAGGATTAGATTAGACAAGGGTTTGGCTAAACTAAATCCAAGAGAGTTAAGCTTTGCTGAGATGACAAGATTACTTAGAAGAACAGAAGGTTACAGAATAAGTTTAGAAGAATTAAAAACAAAACCCAAGAAAAGATGAATAAATATTGTTTCAGATGTAAAGAAGAAATATGCCAAGGAGAAGCACATTTTTGTATTCAGGAATATAATGAAGATAATGTTTTTGTAAGGGAAGATTTTGTGCATAGAAATTGTTGGAACAAATTTAAGAATCAGATGCATGATGTTTCAGAAGCACAAGATATCTTAAAAGGATTAAAGAAAAGATTAACTTCATTAGGTATGTTAGATAAGGAGGAGGTTATAAGAATATGATGAAGAATAAGAGAGGGCAAATAGGAATCATATTGTTTATTGCTTTCTTATTTTTAATAGTAGTTGTTGGATTCATTGCAGCGATGGCAGTTGGTATTATAACTTATTCAAGCGATATAATAACTCCTGTTATGACCGACTTAGGTGTGGTTGGAGGTTCTAATGTTTCCCAAGCTGCTGAATATACCTTTGGAAATCTTAACACAGTTACCAATGCTTTGCCTTGGTTAGTTGGATTCTCTTATGTGGCAGCATTAGTTCTATCAATAATCTTCTCTCTTAGTTATACTTACAATCCTCATCCTGTATTCATTGGATTGTATATAATGTTGGCACTTCTTTTAGTGTTTGGTTGTATAGTAATGTCAAATATGTATGAAGATATTTATACAGGAAATGATATGATGGGTGACCAACTACATGAACAAACTTTAATGTCTTACATGATTTTATACTCTCCTTTTATAATGAGTTTGATAGCTTTCATCACAGGAATATTCTTATTCACGAGAGGTCGTGAGGAGGGTTTTGATGTCTAAGAAACACCCAAAGAAATTAGTGGAGGTTAATAAACCAAAGTTAATAGGACTTCTTCTTGGATTAATAATAGGAGTTGTTACTGTTGTTCTCTTTGTAATAAAAATAAAATGAATAAAAAAATAATATTACTATTTTGTATGATTCTTTTAGTTGGAACTATATCTGCATTAGAATTTGATAATGTAAAGAGTTATGATGAATTAACAAAGACAGTTACAATAGAAAATGTATTTGGGTTAGGAGCTGATATTGCTAAGATTAAATTGAATACTCCTTTAGTTGTTACAACAGGATATGGTGGAGAATTTAAAGTTGCAGAATTTGAAGTAACAAGTTTAACAGATTATACAGATGCTTTTGGAGATATGAAATTTTATAATGTAAATGATAATCTTAAAGAAATAGAGAAAGAAATTAAGTATAAAGTTAGAAGTTATGAAGATTTTGAGGTTGAAGATTATGCAGAAGAAAATGTATGTAGTTTATTAAAGAATGGAACTAATGTTTGTAATGCTAAAGTTATTGGAATTCATACAGAACAAAGAGAAGTATGGAATGATTTGGGAAAAGCAGATTTCTTAGATAAAGAAGTTAAAACAATAGGAATTTTTGCTTATGTTAATAAGGGAGATTATGTTGAATGGATACCAAATTTTTATGGAGTTAAAATAAGTGAGTGGGCAAGTTGGACAGCAGATTTGAATACAGGTTTATTACATTATTACAAACTTGATGATAATATAGATTCCCTTTCTACAACTAATATGACTGAAACAGGAACTCCAGTTTATAATTCTGGATTAATAGGAAATAATTTGGATGGTGGAACTTCCAATACTGGAAAATATTTGAGTTCTACTACTGATTGGGATATTGATGGTGGGACTGTATCTTTTTCTGTTTGGGTAGATAGTAGAGGGGCACCCACAGTTGGACCAGATGGAATAGTAGGAACTTGTAGTGATGCTTCAGATGTATGTTATATGATAAATTATTTTGAAACGGGACCTGTAATACAATGGAACAGATTAAGGAATGGAGTAGCAGATGGATTAGTATCACATACTGTCACATTACCAACAATTGTTGGAACATATAACCATTTTGTTGGAACTTATGATGGAACAAATATGAGATTATATGTTAATGGAACATTAGTTGCTGGACCTACTGCATATAGTGGAGATGGAACAGGAGCTACAACTAGAGCTTATATTAGTAATAATGCACAAGCACCTGGAAGATATTTTAATGGAGAAATTGATGAAGTTGGGGTTTGGAATAGAGCATTAACTACTGATGAAATTACTTATTTATATAATTCTGGAGATGGTTGTGCTTATGGAGATGATGCTTGTGGAATAAATGCCTCAACCCCAACAGTAGTTTTAGACTTACCAACAGCTTATGAAAATTATACAGATGCAAATATTTTAGCTTTTGATGTAGATGTTTATACTTATGATGATAGTTTATTAATTCAAAATGTTAGTTTGTTTTTGGATGGAGTATTCAATCAAACAAACACAGGTGGGGCAAATGGAAGTTATCAATTTACAAATGATGTAACGGTAAGTGATGGAAAACATAATTATAGTATTCTTGCTTTTGGTAATGATTCATCAAATACAAGTTCAGCAACAAGAGAGTTTTGGATGAACACAACACCTGCTTTAGTTTTAACAGCACCAATAGATTATGCAAATTTATCTTATCATAATATTAAATTTAACCTAACAGCAACAGAAGCTTATGATGTAAAGAATGTAAGCTTTTATTTAAATGGAACTTTGAATGAAACAGATACAAGTGGAACAAGTGGAGCTTATGTATTTAGTAAGTATTTGGTAGATGGTTATTATAATTGGAGTGTAACAGCATTTAGTAGTAATATAAATAGTACAGTTAATCAATCTGCTACAAGAAATTTAACTATTGATACAGTATCACCAGCAGTAACAATAACAGCACCACCAAGTGTTATAGAGTTCCAACAATTAAATCATAATGTTTCTCTTAATTGGACTTCAACAGATACTCATTTATCACAATGTGTTGTGGGTTATAATAGTTCTAATTCAACTGTAACCTGTGGAGATGAAACATTTGATATTAATATAACATCTTCATCACAACCAAAGAACTTAACTTTTTGGGTTAATGATACATTTGGAAATATTAATACTACAGATGTAAGTTGGGATTATAGATTATTCTTAGAATCAGAAATATATAGTGATCCTGCATACGAAGGTGCAACAACAGTTTTCTCTGCAACTTTTTTAACTAATGGAACTGATATAAATTTTGGTAATCTTTCTTATGATTCCAAAGGTTACACAGGAACGATAACAACAAATAGTGCAAACAACTTTACTCTTTCAAGAAGTTTAGTTGTTCCAAATGTAGCAAGTGATAAAAATGTAACTTTCTTTTGGAATATAACACAAGGGGATTTTAATTATGCAATTCCTTCTCACACACAAAACATATCAAGTATAGGAATAGATGATTGCACAGCAAATACTATCGTTCTTTATAATTTTACAATAGTGGATGAAGAAACCCAAACTAAATTACTTGCAACTAATGCTTCAGGAAAAGTAGATATATCAATTTATACTTATGGAACAACAACAGAACTAATTAATTTTAATAATTCTTACTTTTTAACTAATGGATTTTCAGTATGTTTAAATGATAGTTTAACAACAGACTATAATTTAGATGGAGTTATAGAGTATGATGGAAACAACACAGTTAAAGAGTTCTATAACTTCCAAGATGAAGTTATAAGTAATGCAACTGAAAATACAAACATAACTCTTTATGATTTAGCAGATGGTGATTCTCAAGCATTTAAATTGATAGCAAAGGATTCAAGTTACTTAGCATTAACAGATACTCTAATTAAAGTTTATAGAAAATACATTGATGAAGGAGTTAATAAGATAACTGAGATTCCTATAACAGATGGTAATGGAGAAACTGTTGCACACTTAGTTAATAATGATGTAATATATACTTTTGTTTTAGTTAAGGGTGGAACTATACTAAAAACTTTTAGTGATGTTAGAGCTGTATGCCAGACTCCAGCAATTACAACTTGCACAATAGACTTTAATGTTTTTTCAAGTGGTGTGGTTGTTCCAGACTATGAAGATGATGAAGATTTAAGTTTTACTTTAGATTATAATGAAACTTCAAGGATAATTAGAAGTGTTTATACAATTCCAAGTGGTGATTCTGCTACAATGGTTCTTACAGTTATTAAAGAAGATGCAGTTGGAACTTCTGTTTGCACAGATACTTCTACATCAAATGCTGATACTCTTTCTTGTTTAATTCCTAACTCAATAGGTAACTCAACAGTTATTGCAAGTATAACAAGGGATGGAACAGAAGTAGCTATGGGTCAAGTTAAGTTAGATCAATCTCCATCAGATATATATGGGGAGGTTCTTGTTTTCTTAGGGTTATTTGTAATCTTTACTTTGATAGGAGCATCAATAACTAATAATCCTGTTTATACATTAATATTCTTTATGTTAGGTGTATTCTTCTTATTCGCAATAAACTTGGTAGCAAACAATGGATTTATAGGAGCTACTGCAACAATACTATGGTTGTTGGTAGCAGTGATATTGGTAATGGTTAAAGGAGCAAGGAGGAACTAATGGGTCAAATACAACTAACAACAGCTTTGATAATGATAGGACTTTTTACAATAGCTATACTTGGGTTTGCAGTAAATTTTGCATCAGATAATGATTCAGTAATAGATATATCAGATGATGCACAAATTTTATCTTTATATTCTGATTCTGCTACTGAGGTTGGAGATTGGAATGATAACTCAACAAGTCAGTATCAATCTATAATTGAAACAACAATAGCACCTGATGGTTCTACTCCTCAAAGTGCTGGTTCATTTGCTATCACTCCAATAAATGCCATTGGAGTTGCAAAGAACATAATGCAAGTTGGTTATATAAAGATATTTGGAACAGGTAGTGGATTTGGTATATTCTTATCAACTTTGATAGGGGTAATAGGATTTATGTTTGCTTTATTCATTTATAAAACATGGAGAGGAATACCTGATTAAAATGTCACTATATGAATTACCTAATGCAACAAGTAGCTTAGATAATATGTTAGTTCAAGCGATAGCTGCATCTCCATCCTTTACTCCTCTACTTTTAGTCTTTGCTTTCTTTGTAGTGTTCTTAGGTGGTTCTGGAAGGCAATTAGCAAGGAATGGAACAGCAGATTATTCAATGTGGAGTGTGATAGCATCCCTATCTATCTTTATGATATCACTAATCATGTCTACCATAACAGGAATCATAAGATTAGATTGGCTTGTGATAGTTGTAGTTGTGACAATATTCTCAGGAGTTTGGTTTTTCTTAGATAGAAAACCAAGTGAGATATAAGTTTGTAACTATGTAACAAATCCTTTTAAACTAATTCTTCTTTAACTTAGGATATGAGATATATAAATATCTCCCTTAATACTTTGAAAGGAGGTATATAAATTATGAAAAGTTCTATGATTGCACCCTTAAGAGCAAAGCAAGGACAAGCTGGAGGAGGTCTGATAACAGGTCTTGTATTCGGTGTTGCCTCTTTGGTTATCGGTGTAATAATTGCCTTAGTAATTACTTCAACTTTGGATGATGCAAGTCTTTTGACTGCTGGTTCAACTGAAGATGGTGCTGTTGGAAATATGACAGCTAATTTCACAAGTGGAATTGATAATGTATCAAGTAAGCTACCAACTGTTCTTTTAGTTGCAGCTATTGTATTGATATTGTCAGTATTAGCAATCCTTGTAGGAGTATGGCAAAGAATGAGATTAGGTTCAGGAAGTCTATAATTCATCTAACTTAAGATGAAAAATAAGAAAGGTCAAACAACAGGATTAGTTATAGGATTAGTTTTTGGAATTGCAAGTTTAGTAATTGGTGTAATAATTGCTTTAGTTATTACTTCAACACTAGGTGATGCAAATTTAATTGGTAATGATGATAGTTATTCAACAGATATCATTAATGAGAGTGTTACATTTACTGCTTTAAATGCAGACCAAACTTTGACAGCTGCAAGTTATGCGACAGCAACTTCTTCAATAAGTTGTGGAACGATAACATGGATAGCGAATCAAACAACAGAAGGAGAATACATAACTAATGGAAATGTTACCCAAACAAGTTGTGTTGTTCTTAATGCTACTGCATTAAGTGACGTAATTGGAAATGGAACAGTATATATTTCATATCCTTATACAACATCTGTGCATAAGTCACAAAACTCTGTAGGTAATATGACAAGTAACTTTACTGCTGGTATAGATAATGTATCAAGTAAGTTACCAACTGTGTTATTAATCGCTGCAATAGTGTTAATACTTTCAGTATTAGCAATATTAGTAGGTGTTTGGCAGAGAATGAAACTTGGCTCAGGTTCTTTGTAAGTTTTTAACCTATTTTAATTTATTTTTCTTTTTTTTTATCAAAATGGTGGTAACTATGCGAAAAATACCCTTAATTTAAACAGAGAGTGTTCTACAATCCACTATCTCCAATTAGTTAATACTTATATCGTCTAAACTAATCGTTTGCTTAGAAATATCCCAATTCCAACCCTTTTGGTAAGCAAAAATAGGGTTTTCATTACAAATATGTTGATTTGGGTATTCTAAAAGTCTAAAATGATACTCTCCATCAGCAGAATCACAAAATTCTCTGGCATCTTTGATTTCATTACATACTAAAATACCAAACAGGATAAAAAAAGCTATTGTTATCACTACAACCTTAATTAACACTACAGCTAAGTAGTCTGCAACTATAATTAGCTTTTCTTTAATCTGTTTCTTCATTTTCTTCTGAACTTTCTAAAGAATCCTCGAGTGCCTTTGCCTGTCTTTCTGTTGCTGATGCTATTCTCTCCAGCTGGACTAATGTCTGCTGTCTGTAATACTCTTGGCTTTTCAGGTTGTGGAGGTCTTGGAGAATCTGATTTTGTATCTTCAAGTTCTCTAACTCTTTTTCTTCCTGAGGTTCTTCCTTCTGTTCTTTCTTTTTTTCCATCATTATATTTTCCTTTATCTTTTTCTGTGGTGTATTTATGCTTTAACCATTTCCTTGATAATCTAAACCATATTGCCCACAATAAAAAGGTTAAAATCATTACTGCTACTACAATATATTCTATTTGAATATTCATTTATTACCCTGCTGGAACTAACCCACTTCCTGAGTTGGTTATTCCTGTTTGAATATTATCTGTTTGTTGCAGAACATTTCCAAGTAATTCAACAACTCTTTCATTAGTTGCTGCTGTGGCAGTTAGTGCAGCTGTGGAATCTCCAACCTTACCCACTATAAACCACATTCCTCCTAAGAGAACTAACAAAAGTAAAAGAGATATCACATAAGTTCCATATTTATCCATAAATGATTGTTTTCCATAAGTTAGATGGCTTAATCTATCTAAAGCAACATGGAACATCCTAACATCTCTATCAACAGGTTCAATGTCTAAAAGGTTCATCTTAGTATCTAAATCTCCAAGAATTATGTTATACCAATAACCATCCTGCCCTTTAGCGAACCAATAAGTGTTCTTACCCATCTTTCTACCATAAGCTGTAACATATTGCTTACCAACGAGGGTTTTAAGTATTTCTTCTCCTGAACTTCCAAGCTTTACAATCCTTGCCCTTGTTTTTAATACAGGTTGGTAACCTTGGCCTGAAATGTTCTCAAAGACAACTATTTTTCTGTTGTAAGTTCTCATGTAAAGTAAAACCACAACTCCAATGATTAAAATGATTCCAAGAATAAGAACTATCCCAATATAAATCCAAGTAGAAGAAAAGATACCTGTAATATCTATTGTTGGTATTGGAATCTCAGTTCCAAGTATGTTGGTCATTTATTTCTCCTTACATTTATCATGTTTGGTATCTTAGAAAATTTCCCTATATTACAAAGAGGGCAAAGTGTTTGGTAATTATTAATATCATCTTCCCCACCATTTGAAACAGGATTTATATGATCCACCTGTAAAGTTGTTTCTTTTGATGAAATACCACAAGCAACACATTT
>Ga0208904_1000543_pt1 | contig 30429 bp, 39 predicted proteins | sample AntAceMetag02UKB_FD_184774 | JGI IMG/M metagenome (GOLD analysis project Ga0208904, IMG submission 184774) | Saline lake microbial communities from Ace Lake, Antarctica - Antarctic Ace Lake Metagenome 02UKB (SPAdes) (version 2) | ecosystem: Environmental > Aquatic > Non-marine Saline and...
GGCGTCCCGGCGTGGACTCCGTACTGGAACGCTCACAGCTACCCGACAAGCGGGCGCTGCGTACCATGCTAGAAGAGTCGTGGGAGCGGCGGGCGCGGGGTATGGCGTACGCAGGAGATAGCAGCGAAGGGTAACCCCGCGAAATAATTTTGAGATTTCCCTTGCATTCCTGCTCGGGATGTGGTATACTTTAACCAGTGGCAATGGTGCCACGCTAGAAAAAGGGAGCAAAAACATGCCGAAGTTAGAAGTGTATCAAGAAAACAAGCCAGAGGAAGCAGTAGTACGACTGCAGCTGGTGCAAGAAGATGATTGTGTGACCCTGATCGCAGTTGACAAACACGGGGAGATGGTCAGCCGGGGTAACATTCTGACGATTAACTCAAATGGTACTATGACCAGGATACCCTCAGTCAGACCAGACATCGGCTTCAAGCTGGATGACCTCGGGCGCATCGTTGAAGAAGAAGAAGACGAAGACTAGCATGTCTACCGGCGAGCAGCTAACCTCCTCCAGGCTGCTCGCCCGTAATCGTGCTATCAGATAAGGAGAAAGAACATGAAGAACATACCGGCCGAAGGCACCTGTATTGTGTTGTGCAACGGGTACCTCAACGAATTCATCCCGGACGTGTGCGACTTCCAGGGCGGCACATATGAGGAAGCCCGCGCCTATGTGGACATAGAGCTTAACGCGTACCCGGACCTGCATTACTACATCTGCCCAATTACAGAGTTCCACCACTGTACCGTGACGCGGCACGTCCGCAAGATGGGGAGTTAACAATGGACAGCAGCGAAAAACACACCTACCGAATCCTGGTGAAACAGGGTGACAAGTTCCGGGCTATCGCAGCCATGCAGCGTGGCATGCCGATCTGGGCAGCAAGTACTATAGAGGAAGCCCGCCTGCGCGACGTCACCAAGGAACAGCTGATCAGGGAGCGAAAACGCGTGACCCGCAAGTACCCCGGGCACAGATTTAGCTACCGGAGAGTGGAGAGATGACACCGGGCAGAACAAAATGGCAGTGTTTGGCGTGCGGGAAGTCGTGGACGAGCATCAACATCCCGAGTCTTCACCAGATCTGCCAATGCGGGAACAAACGGATCAAGGCAGTGGTCGCGGCACCTTCGGTCGTGTCCCCCCGTCTCACACTTAACCGATCCCTGAACTGGGGCATGGAACTGCTCCGCGAGGCCCAAGAATGAAAACCGCAAGGATAATGGTGACAACCAAGTGCGACAGGGGGTGTAGCTACTGTTGCAACACACCCGAAAACCCGGCGATGCAGTCATGCACGACTGTAAAGCGGTTGGGTGATATCCCCGATACGTACGATGCGTATGTGATCACGGGCGGGGAGCCATTTCGGGATAACTGTCATACTGCCAAACACTCCCGGGACGTAATCCAGCGACTGAACGCATGGCGGGCCAAGCCGGTATACCTATACACATCAGTATACAATACGAGCATACCGTTCCACGCGCTGAGTGGGATCACGTACACGTTGCACCATCCGTTCACAGATGCAGACAGAAATAGCTTCTGGGCAATGGAACTCTACAATCAGATGAGTGGGGTGAACCGGCCAAACATGCGGCTGATCATAAATGCAGATATACCCGCCCACTTGGTGCCCCTTGTAAATATGACGGCATGGGATACGGCCAAGTATATAAGGTTCGACCCGGACGGCATGTGCCCGCTCGGTGAGGGTGAGGATCTGTATCTGTTGGAGGGTGAATGATGGCTAGAGTAGCGGATAACGCGCTGCCTATTTATAAGGTAGCCACGACAACAAGCACTGTTTTAATAGCCACGCACGGGCTGGAACGCGCATACGAAATCAGCAACCGTATACAGGAACAGATCGTGAGTCACATCAAGCGTCAAATCGAAAATCATCCTGACGAGTGGTCGACCAGGATCAAGAGGGAAGTGGCCGGGTTGCCACCCGTCCCACCCGTGCCGATCACCCCACCCGTGCCTGGAACAACGAGCGTAGCGTAACTAAGGAGAGCGTCAGAATGTCAACAGCCGATGACAAACTATCACAGGACTTTTTGGATCAGTGCGTCCGCGATGGGCGCATTACCCAGGAAGAGTGCGACGCTGTCGCTGTTGGCAGGGAGAGCAGTGGTTGCAAGCGGCCGGAGTGGCAGGTGTGGGGTGGATTCGATCCTAACTGGTGGATGAAGGGCGGCAGCGATGTTACCCCGCAGGACTGCGAGATTTATATAAATTACCCCGCCTGGAATATGGGGGAAATAGCTGAACACTTAGGGCTCACCGTGGGCGCGGTGCGGGCCTCACTGGATCGGACGCGACGCCTGTTGCCATCGCTTCGGCGCGATCCGGCTGGGCGATTCGGCCTCCCAAAGCTGACGGACATGAAGCCGCTGGGGCTGCCCGGGATTCCAGGCCCAGTACTTGACGAAAATGATATCATTTTTTGAGGAGTGTGGAGATGAAAGAGGTAGACATTACAGAGTTCGCAGAGTCAATGACCAAGTTCGCAAGTGGGGCCACCCGCAGCGCCGACATGGGCAAATTAGACTACGAAGGTTTCTATCACCCGGCCGTGATGCGGCGGTATGCACAGTACCTCAACAAGCATCGGGTTCAGGCTGATGGTAAAGTGCGGGATAGTGATAACTGGTCCCGCGGAATGCCCATCTGGCGGTACGTCAAGAGCTTATGTCGCCATACGCTGGACACGTGGTTGCACCACCGTGGGCAGGGGCACTTGGCTGAGTACGAGGACATGGAGGACTGTATCTGTGCCGGGCTGTTCAACTACCAGGGCTTACTCCTTGAGAAGCTGATCGAGCGTGGCGAGGTGAAGCGGACGCCCGCGGAGGATGAGGACTGCAAGGCTCTGGTCGCGGCTGCCCCGAACGGGGAGTTTATCCGCCTGTGCGAGAAGTGCTGCGGGAGCGTGAAGTGATGCGACGAGTAGTCCTGTGCTGTATGGTGACATCATTCGTAGCGTTGGGGCTCATCGATCTGTATGAGGGCAACACGCGAACCGGTGCGGCGAGTCTGTTGTTGGCCGCGGTGCAAACAATACTGTTTATGTAAGGGGGTAGTATGCTACATGAGATACCAGGATTTCCCGGGTACTATGTGAGCGGCAACGGGCGGGTATTTAGCGGGCCCCTTATCTACACCTACGGTACAGGATTATTTTCTCAGCAAGAGATAGGATCGTGGCACGGGGTACATCAGACAATCATAAGCAGCATTATAACCAAAAAGACTTGGGGGCATGTATGGCAACAACTTGCGTCTTCTTAGATCTGGACGGTGTGCTAATCTCCTGGAATGCAGGCGTACACGCACGGCTCGGCATTGAACACGACTACGCAGCTTGGCCGTACGCCAAGGGTCGTGAGGGGTGGCACTGGCACAATGAAATCGGCAGGTCGTTTGCGGATATTGACGCTCTGTGCGACTTCGACCTGTGGGCCAACCTCCCGTGGATGCACGATGGCAAGTGGATTCTCGCCCACGTGGTGGCTGCCTTCGGCATGAATAACATCCGGCTACTCACTACGCCGATGCCTAACTGCATGTCGGCCAGCGGTAAGGTTGCGTGGGTGAAGAAGAACATACCCGCACTGGCCAGGAACCTCATCATCACGACGGCTCCCAAGGAAACACTGGCTGGGACACCGGACTCTGTGCTGATCGATGACTCGTCGGACAACGTGGACAAGTGGCGCGAGGCCGGGGGTGGGGCTATCCTTGTCCCGAGGCATTGGAACGATGATCACGAGTTTGCCCTTAACACGGAGAAGATCGTGGCCGGACGGCTGAATTATTACTACGAGCGGCTCAGAAGGGAGGGGCGTGACTAGATGACGCTAGAATATATCAGAACTGTTCGGTATATGATCAAATGTTGTTATCACTACTACGTACTTGCCGAGCCGTGTATGGGTGACACTAGCTACGACAAGCTGGTTCATGCTGTGCGGGAGATTGAGGATGCCGACCTGGGTGAAGTTTTAGCGATGTCCCCCACTCAGAAGATCTGGGGCGACTGCGAGTCGCAGTACCCGGCATGGGCTAAGGAAGAACCAACTGTCGGAGAGATCGAAGCGGCGTTTGGTATCCTGAATAAGTATATGGAGACGCACTGATGGCAAAAGTCTTAGTTCTGGGGGACATACACGAGCCAGCGGCACATCCGGGCTACATGGCCTTCTGTAAAGATCTGCGTAAGAAGTACAAGACGGATACTACGGTCTTTATTGGCGACGTCGTGGATCATCAGGCCGTCAGCTTCCACGCGGCCAACCCGCAGTGCGCCGGTCCAACAGATGAGTACATACTGGCTAAGCAGAAAATCAAGCGGTGGTATAAGGCGTTCCCCAACGCCACTGTAACGGTGGGTAACCATGACTGCGTAGGTCCCGAGACTGATGTATACGTACAGAAACGCGGTTGGGTGCCTATTCCAGATGTGACCTGTGACGATGCTGTCGCACAGCTGGATGGTACAGGTCACGTGGTGTTCGGCAAACCCAGCCGGGTACACCACAAGCCTGCCCCAAGTATAATGTACGAGATGTGCACACGTGGGCTGTCCATGCGGACTACTGGCAATCATCGGGTACTACACCGTGCCGGGTCCGGGCGGTTTAAGTACACGGAGATGGCAGCGCTATCACAGAAAACCACACGAGTGCACATTCCAGTCTGTGGCCCGTCCATGTTGCCGGATGCTGCTGTTTCGGATAGCTCTATCAGATTGGCCGCATGGGCATGTACGGATAGTCACAGGACACCAGGTGGCCAGTGGGTGTTCTACCAACGGCTGTCTAATGTGGATGTTGTAGAAAACGTACTTAGGGCCAACGGTGTGGAGTACCGGCGGAAGGACAGGAGTCGAGACATTACACAGATTTGCGGCGTAGTGCTGAAAAAACCGATTGAGGTCGCTTGCGAGATGTACCTAACCAGGAAATCGTCAAAGGTTGTGGACCGCCTTGTGTCCCCCCCTGGCTCGTGGCCCGAGTGGGTGGACACCCTATCCGACCGACAGTTTAACGTCTTCTTGGACAGCGTTGTTGAAGCTGATGGGACCAGGCACAAACGAAACCCGTACTCCTGGATGGTCTACAAGGGCGCTGCTTTCCTGGGTAGACTACAAGCGGCCTGTGCAATACACAACCTTCGGTCGTGGGTGACTGAATACCGGCCGGGACATTTCCGGTTAAATATACACCTCGCCCGTAAGGTCTTTCGAGTAGATGGGTTCATAAGACACACCGAGGTAATGCCAAATACGGACGATGTCTACTGCCTGACTGTTAAACATAGTAATTTCCTTTGTCGCCGTGAGGGCACCAGCTACTTCACCGGCAACTGTCGTGTCATCAGGCTTGCAGAGTCCGTGAACATCCCATCCAAGTACATCCGCGACTATAACGAGGTGTGGAAGACAAAGACGTGGACATGGGTGGATGAGGTTATCCTTGACGATGTGTACTACTTCCACGGCACCGGCCGCTCGGGTATGTATCCGGCATTCAACGCGATGAAGGACCTTCTGATGTCAGTTTGCATGGGACACTGCCATAGCCAGAGCGGTGTTAAGTGGCGGGCAAACCCGAGACAACGTACGTTCGGCTTAGACACCGGCTGCGGGATTGATGTCGACGCCTATCAATTTTCTTACGGAAAACACATGAGATCCCGGCCGATTTTATCAGCAGCTGTGGTAGTAGACGGGATGCCGTACCACCATATCATGCCGTGTGGCGTGAAAGAGCGGTACCACAAGAGCCGTTTCGTGGGGGAGTCAACATGAAAATACCACCCCCACCAATACCACCCGTACCTAAACTGCCCCTGTTCGCAGGTGCCACGGAGAAACATCGGAACGATCAGCTTGGTGCTGACATCCGGTCCATGTTTGACGACCTGCTGCGCGTGACATACGTACCGGCTTGGCAGGAGATGCTGATCAAGTTCAAGGGCGCGGTCAACCCGGGCGGCACGTTTGACCCGCAGCGGTTACCGTATCAGGCCGCGGGTCCGAACCTGGCAGGGGACAAGGGAGCGGGCCGACTGCCATCGCTGGCCTGCCTGTACACTCGGCTGTCGTGGATTATCCAGCTGTACTGGCGATTGGTTCTGACCGGCGACGGGAACGAAGGGCTCATCAGGCAGTACATGGCTGAGATAGAGATTATGTTTGAACTCAGGGATGAGCGGGGCAACAGGTTGAAGCTGCAGCAAATTTTATCGCGGTGCTTTATCGAGGGTGATATACGCCATGGCTTCTGGATTTCGATACCGGAGGTGCCGAGTGGATCTTGAACCCTACCAACAAGTTCTAGCCAAAGCCGGGTTCCCAACTGATGTATTGGTGTTAGACTGGGAATCTTACTTTGCCGCGGACTACAACCTACGCCAGAAGCATATGGACATCCCACAGTATGTCGGCGACGCGCGGTTTGAAATCACGGGGCTTGGCCACGCCACGCACGGGCTGGCGCGGGTAGGGTTCGAGCGACCCGGTAGCGTTAAGAGCTACCTGCTATACCTGCAGGATGCTTTTGGTGAGAACCTCGAACGTTGCACAGTGGTAGGTCACAACCTGTTTTTCGACGCCCTGGTTCTGCGTGAGAAGTACGGCATCACGCCGCCATACACTGTCGACACCCGCGATCTGTCCCGGCACCTGGACGCAAGGGACCATCACGACCTGGACCATCTAGCTAAGAAGTACGGGGCCCCGACGCCGAAGGGTGACACCGATCAGTTCAAGGGATTGCACGCGGCGGACATGTCAGAGTATGACCGGGGGGCCCTGTCCGAGTACTGCCGCAACGACATCGACATCACCGCGTTTCTGCTCAAGAAGCTGCTGCCACTGATCACCCGACCCGAGATCGAGTTACGGCTGGCAGCCCAGACGCTGCGTATGTTCCTGGTGCCGAGCATCGTTGTCGACACCGAGCTTGGCGAGCGGCTTGTCACGGAGATGAGCGATCAGGTCGGCAAGGTGATCGAAGCTACGCATCAGCACGGTATCCTATCGTGTCAGCCGCCGCGATTCTTGAAGCGGTCCAGCAGACCCCCGGTGATCAGGCAGATAACGACTGAGGATATATCAAAGAACGCCTTACTGATCAACCTATTCAATCAGGTCCTGCCCGAGGGCGAGACAGTGCCTATGAAGGAGGGCAAGAAAGAGATGATCCCCGCGTTCTCCAAGGTGGACGACGGGTTCAAGTGGTTATTGAATCACCCGGTCCCCGCCGTACGGGCACTGGCTGAGGCCCGACTGGCTATCAAGTCATGGCCCAGCCATGTCAAGCGGGTGCAGCGTATCATGGCCCAGTCGCGGTGCCGGGGTGGGCTGCTTGGTATACCACTCAACTACTATGGGGGGCACCTGGGTAGGTGGAGTGGTGCGGGAGGGATCAACGCTCAGAACTTCGGGGCCCGTGACGTTCACGAACTCATTAAGGAAGTGGGCAAGATGCTGCTTGCACCCCCTGGCTACCTGATGGGGGGTGGTGATCTTAAACAGATCGAAGCCCGCAAGGTTGCATGGCTATCAGGACAGACAGATCTGGTGGATGCGTTCGCTGCGGGTACTGATATCTATTCTGAGTTTGCCCAGGAGCACATCTTCCATGAGGAAACACACGACCCAACCAAGGAAGAGTGGGCATCCAACCCGGAACTGGCCAAGCAACTATCTACCCGCCGTAGTTTTGGGAAGATGACAATTTTAGCTTGCCTGGCCGCAGGGTCTCCGGTACTAACAGATTCTGGGTATAAGGCAATCGAGGCAATAACCAAAGACGACCTGCTGTGGGACGGGGTAGAATATGTGAGCCACGGCGGTGTGGTGTGTAGGGGGGTAAAGGCATGTGTAAATCTACAGGGCATATGGATAACACCAGATCACGAGATCCTAACAGACCAAGGGTGGTGCCTGGCGCACAGCCTAAGCATCAGCAGCCCAGCATCGGAAGTGTGTACGGAGAGTTTACTGTCACGGCGGTTGTATATGGCCCGCGGGGCGGGATTAAGTCCGTGGAATGCCGCTGCTCCTGTGGTCGAACAGTATCTCCGCACCGCGACAGCCTTATCGCCGGGAGCAGTACACGTTGTAACGTCTGTGCTAAAATTAAATCTGGCGTCTCTCAATCAATTGCTCCAGAGATACCCGCAGCACACAGGAAACGATTACGCAACCGGATTTCTGCGATCATTAGCAGGTGTGAAAGACACAAACATAAACGATATGGCGGAAGAGGTGTCCGAGTGTGGCCTGTGTGGGTCACGGATAGAGCAGCTTTTCTTAGGTATCTGGTCACTATCCCTGGATGGGATGACCGAAGCCTTGAAATCGACCGCGTTAATAACGATGCGGGATACAGGCCGGGAAATCTTCGGTTTGCAACACGATCAGAACAAATGCACAACACATGTAGAACCAGAAAAGATGGACACGGAACAACAAGCGTGTGTCTTGAGTGCGGGGGACAATTCACACGTAAACAAGCGGGACAGTCCCTATGTTCCAAGCGATGCGCTGGAAAATCATCTCACGTTCGATATCTTGGAAGCCGGTCCCCAGCACCGGTATCAAGCGGGACATGTGATCGTAGCTAACTGCGGATTTGGGATGGGTGGGCCAACATTCCACACGCGATGCCGGCAGGATAAGCGTCTACGACCCCTGTTCGATGCGGGCACCTATGATCTATCGTTCTGCATCAAGCTGATCAAACTGTACCGCAACAGGTACACAAAAATAGTAGCGTTCTGGGGTGAATTGGAGCGGGCATATAAGTTCGTCACCAAGTACAAAGATCAGACTACGACGGTCAGCCACAACGGGCACGAGCTTGTGTTTTTCAATCAGGATGATACTACTATTATCGTGTTGCCGTCCGGTAGGTGTATATTCTACCCGATGGCACGTGTGTCAAGTGACGGTGACGCGTCTTACACAAGCGGTGGAACAAAGTACTACATCTATGGCGGCAAAAATTGTGAAAACGTAGTGCAGGCCAGCGCCCGCGATGTGTTCGGAGAGGGACTGTTGCGACTGGAGGACGATGGGTTCCCGGTGCTGTTCTCCGTGCATGATCAAGCTATCACGCTGATACCAGATGACGACCGGGCTGAGGCCCAGTTAGCGAGGATGCATGCGATACAGATTGTAGTACCGGACTGGGCAGGCGGGCTTCCAATTGCAGTGGAGGGCCGATTATGCGACCGATTCGAGAAGTAAGGGAAATACCGGGGTTCCCAGGGTACTCTATTACTGAGGGGGGTTCCATATGGAGCGGGCCGAGGCAGAATGCACGTGGGCGCACTCTCCGGGGCAGGTGGTTGAGGCCAGCTTTACAAATTAGGGGTTACCTAAAAGTATCATTATGCAGGGACAGTTGTGCGTATGATAGATATATCCACCGCCTCATTCTCGAAACCTACGTGGGCTCGTGTCCAGACGGTATGGAGGCGTGTCATAACAATGGTGATAAGTTAGATAACAGGTTAGAGAATCTGAGGTGGGATACACGATCATCAAATAACCTGGATACTGTTAGGCATGGGAACTGCCCGCTCCTTGCCTCAAATTTCCCGCATGCTCAAGGGGAAAACCACAGCAGGGCTAAGCTAACTGAACAGCAAGTGCGACAGATTATCTACACTTACGGGACTGGCTTGTTTACCCAGAAGAAAATTGGGGAGCAATACGGGGTGTCTGACGCGACGATAAACGGCATCACCCTAAAGAAAACATGGAAACACCTATGGCAATAGATCGGGGACAAAAAAATGCAATCGATAGAGCACAGCTGGCAAGGCGTGCTAAGAAAATTGGGGAACTCATCACGGCCACCGCGAGGGCGCGACGTACCGGCACAGAGATACCCCCTGTGCCCACAGTGCCATCGCCCACCCCACGAGCACGCAAGCGTAAGCGAGCCGCAAAGAAAGACAGGGAGTCCACTGCCCAACACGACTGTCTTAAGCGGTTGCATGAGAGGGGCGTATACGCCTGGAGAAACAACACCAGGACGCTCTGGATAGATGGACGGCCGATCAGCTTCGGGTATCCGGGGTCAGCGGACATCCTGGGTGTTCTACCTGATGGTAGGTTCCTCGGTGTCGAATGCAAGAGTGCGATAGGGAAACAGTCTGCAAAGCAGAAAAAATTCCAGGCGAATATTGAGGCTAATGGCGGGGTTTACATCCTGGCCCGTAACGTTGAGGATTTGGAGAGGGGACTGCCATGATAGAGATCATACAGGGTGACGCTATCAAGGTGTTGCCGACGCTGCCAAAAGCCAAGATGATCTTTGCTGACCCCCCGGATAACCTGGGCGTGGAGTACGATGGGTTCGAGGACAGGTGGCCCAGTGACGCGGATTACATATGCTGGTTGGGGCAGGTAGCCGCCAAGGCAGCGAACCACTGCGATGTATTCTGGCTGAGTTACTACTGGAAATGGGATGTACCATTGAAGAGCGAGCTTGGATGGATCGAGGACTGGTTCACGAACCACGACATCAAACCCTATGTCTGGTGGTACGCCTTCGGTCAGCATCAGCAAAAAGACAACGCTTCATGCTTCCGGCCCATGCTACGGTTCTCCGAGCACGGCACGAAGTGGAACACTGATGCTATCCGAGAGCCTTCGGATCGTCAGCGGATATACGGTGACAAGCGGGCTGATCCCAGGGGCAAGGTACCCGGTGATGTTTGGGATGGGGTATGGGAAGAGTCCCGCGTCTGTGGCACGTTCAAAGAGAAACGGAAGTGGCATAAAAATCAGCACCCCGAAGCACTACTAGAACGAATGATCCTGATGAGCACACAACCCGGGGACCTGGTCATCGATATGTTCGGGGGTACCTTCACAACAGCCCGGGTGTGCAAACGTTTGGGACGTGACTGCATCTCTATAGAGATCAGTAAGAACTACTGTAAACATGGACGCTCCGAGCTTGGAGTGACACCACCAGTACCGGAGGCAACATAATGGCAGCGTTAGGTGAAGTAGAAAATACCCAACGGGGCTTCCAGATCATCAATTTCAAAGACTTCTACGGGGTGGAATGTTCGCTACAGCAAAGTAGTTTGTACCAGGGCGGGGAGGCCGGAGCGGATGCCTTATGGCTCGGCAATGGAGATACCAGAATGCACCTGAGTGTGGATAAATGTGAGGCTTTAGTCGAAGTACTAAGCCATTGGCTAGATACTGGGAGGTTTTAATGGCCCTACGAGAACTCAGATTGTCAGCAAGTTCCAACGGCGATTTCCTTGCCTGTCAACGACGATACCAACTAGGGTACCTGTTCGGACTGGAGGCTGACAAGGACAAGGATAGCACCAGAGTGGGTAGCTTATGGCATAAATGTCACGAGCACCTTGAACTGAAACCCGAAGCACTATGCCCCCGATGCGCACGCAGAGAGGAGGTTGACCCAGTATGCTACATGTGTGAGGGCACCGGACGCATCGCTGAGAACCGTATGGATATTGTAATGCGGTACCTCAACAAGCAATACAGCAAGACACCGGACAACAAGACAGCTGATGATTGGGCTGTCGAACAGGTCAGTGTGCTGCACTCACTGGTGGGACACCAATGGTACTACTCCGATACAGAGAATCGGTTTGAGGTGATCGGCAGCGAGCTAAAGTTTGAGGTCCCAATAACGAAGCAGGGTGGCAAACGTCGGGTACCAAAAGCCGTGTTCGTGATCAAGATCGACCGGATGGTACGCGAGATCGCTACTGGCCTGGTGTATGTGTGGGAGCGTAAGTCAACCGCCCGTTCACTGAACGCAGACTATTGGGACGCGCTGACGGATGGTGATCAGGTCACCGGGTACATCTACGGGGCACGGCTGGCGCAGGCGAAGGGTCTGCTTGAGCCATATGGGGTCAAGGCCAGCGATCCCCCGGTAGCTGGTGCGTTCTGCGACGTGTGGCACAAGCCGACTATCAAACCGAAGACCCTGAGTCAGGCTGATACGAAGGTGCTGATCGAGACCGGGGAGTACTGCAACGAAAAATTCATAGTAGAGTGTGCCGATAACGGTAATGAGATCCTACGCGTTGTAGTCAATGGCGAGCCCGCCCTGATCATCCCAGGCAAAAAGGGCTTCGCCCTCCACGAGACTGCCGCACTGTACGGTGCCCGGCTTCTGGCGGATATCACGGAGCGGCCCGAGTTCTACTTTGAGCAGCGTATCGTGGCCCGCACGGATCAGGAACTACGCGACTTCGGCTATAGACTGCCGCACATCGCACAGCAGATCCGGTACGTGGAGAGGAATAACATCTGGACAGCGAACAAAGGCACATGTACCGCCACGTATCGTTGTGAGTTCTGTGACCTGTGCAGGTCGGGCGTAGTTTATCAGCCCGGTGACAAGGCCCCTCCCGGGTATCGGCTGGGGTGGAGCTCAACACCGCCGATCCCGGTGGTAGAAGAAATTGAATTGGGTTAGGAGATACCATGGGTATATACGCAGTGTGTGGCACAACTGTAGTAGATGGGGGCAGCTGGAATAGTGCTTACTTGGCCGCGATAGCCCGCGAACGCAGACTAGCCCCAATCGTAGAGGGGCTAATGCAACTGGTCCAGCACGGGTCATTCACAGTATCGGAGGCAGCCCAAGTGTATAACCTGGTGTTCTCCGAGTATGGTGCCCATTTATACGGGACGTCCAGTAGTAAGTGCCTCGCGTTTATGAAGAGCGTCAACACGAAAACAAGTTAGGAGATAGCAATGGCAAAAGCACCTGGCATCCCAAGGACACCATCAGCACCACCACCCGCTCCCCCGTTGAGCGCAGCGATACCGGTGTCCAACAAGACATTCACAGTAGCACCATGGACCGGCGCGGGGGAGGGCGAGAAGATCATCCTGTACGGCCCCAGCGGGATGGGTAAGACCACACTCGCTGCGATGGCCCCGGACCCTGTGTTCATCGGCTGTGACGATGGTGGACGGAAGATCCGTAACCCACTCACCGGGGAGCCGGTACTGCACGTACCAGATATAGAAGTATTCGAGGATGTCCGGGCTGTACTTCGGTCCAGCGTGTTTGACGCCCACGAAACAGTGGTTATTGATACAGCCACTGTGCTACAAGACTGGGCTATCCCGTACATCATCAAAACGATCAGGCATGAGAAGGGACATGCGGTTCAACGGTTTCAGGATTACGGGTATGGCAAAGAATTCGGGCATTTGTTTGACACCCTGCACGCCATCCTTGCTGATCTTGATCGGCTCGTGCGACGTGGTAAGAACCTTGTCTTGCTGTGCCAGCTTCGGGGGTCCATGCGCGGTAATGAGGGGGGTGAGGACTATGTAAAGGCGGGGCCTGCCCTGTACCCCGGTAGTAAGAAGGGTCTGTACAACATACAGGCTATGTATTGTGAGTGGGCGGACCACATCTTTCGGCTGGACTGGGCTAACGCCACGGTGACGGACGGCAAGATCGCGCCCGTTAGTGAGCGTATGGTCCGGGTTCACCCGGATGCGACGTTTGAGGCCAAGGTGCGGGGTGACATGTTCAAGGACTACCCCGCCGTGGCGTTCGAGAGTAAGCAGGACGACTCACTTTGGAGGATTTTGTTCGATGGTTGAGTTTATGATAGTCATGTTAGTAGGGACCACCCTCGGTACGGCGGGAGCACTCCTGGGTGTTTACTGGGCATATTCTGATATGAAGAAGAGGGGGAGGTGAGTGGTGGATGACAGCAAGTTTCACAACGAGCCTGGACAAAAGCAGCCCATCACGGGTGGTCAGAAACCAGGACGCAACGATCCATGCCCGTGTGGGTCCGGGTCCAAATGGAAAAAATGTCATGGGTCTGCGGAGAAGCACACCAAGGCCATGGCCGTAGCCAAGGAAGCCTATTACAATGAGATGGCACGGCTAGTGATGGAGGACGTAGCATCGAAAATGGACAGTACTGATACCAACGGAAAATCCGTATGGGATGTTGACAAGAAACCTGAGTAAGGGGAACACACATGGCGGCAATCGACAGAGTCGGCAGTTTCAGGGGCAAAGTAGTAGACCGCGGCATCGGCGAATCGTCCGGGGGTTTCCCGCAGGCGATTCTCCAGCTGGAAGCGGCTGAGATGTGGGACGTGGATAACGGCGTCTGGGTACCGTGGGAGTACGAGGAGATCGAGACTATTGCGTACCTGATCCTCTTCGGCAAGAGCGGCAAGCCCACACTGAGCGCCCGTCAGCTGATGAAGTCCCTAGGGTGGGATGGCACAGCGTTTCTGGATATCCAAGAGAGCGACACGCTCAACGGCCAGATCCAGTGGCGGATGGAAGAGAACACGTACGAGGGGAACACCACCATCCGGTGCCAGTGGATCGACCACTACGATGCCGTACCCGGGAAGAAGGTTCAGAAACTCGATAAGGCGGACATCCTACGGCTGGAGGCCAAGTTTGCAGCGGGCAAGCAGGTTCTGAGCGGCGGACCAAAACCCAAGGCCGCGCCCCCGAAAGCCGCTCCGAAGGCGACGCCGAAGGCGGACCCTGCCCCTACTGCCGAGACTGCGGACACGCAAGAACCTGTGGAATTGGTTGGTCCCCCGAGGGCTGCTCCCGAGACGGGTAGCACTACCATAGTTGCCCCTGTTTTTGAGGCACCTGCTGCCCCCGACCCCCCGAAGACTGAGAAGCCCAAACGGAAGGCCAGGGCTACCAAGCCCATCGACATGCAGAAAGCATGGGAGCAGTGCCACGCTGCCGGTAAAGAAGCGGGCAAGACCGATGTAGAGGTCAGCCAGATGTGGACGAAGCTGACTGTAGCGGCTGGTGGCAACGAGGCTGTCGGGGATGACTGGTCTGGTATCAAGGACGCATTCATCGCGGCTCTCTAGCAAGCCTGTCTACTCGGGGAGAACGGAGGCTCCCCAGATTTTGGAGTAACATATGCCCGTGAACTTCGACAACTTGTATACATCGCTACGGTCCAACATGCGACCAGCCATGGCAGAAGTCTTGGCTGATCAGCTTGGCCCGGCAGTGACGGTGGAAGCCATCAGCAAACTAGGTGTGGGGTTTTACCCCGCCGAAGATGCGTGGATCATCCCCGAGCGAGACGAAACGGGTAAGGTGGTGGGGCTTACTAAGCGTTACGAAAACGGTAGAAAGATAGCCTGGAAGGGCGGAAAGCGAGGACTGTCCTATGAATGTCTCGGTATTCTGCAAAGCGACGGGGACGTACAAGCCTGCAATTTCATTAGGGTATCCGAGGTCGAGGTTCCATGCCCTATATGCGGGCGGGAAAATGACGGGTGCCTGGTCAGTGACGACGACCCCGACGACCCTGGTGGGGTCATATGCGTACGAACGCCCACTGGCGCGGCAAAGCAGATTCCGGGTTCTGGATACCTACATCACCGCCACACCGGATCTCGTGATGGACGACGGAGTGTCCAGGTATTACCTGCATCGGATAAGCCCATTGTTATTACTGAGGGTGCGTCTGACGCAGCAGTTGCGATCTCGTTGGGCTACGTTGCGGTCAGCATACCGCAGGCTGGCGCAGGAGCATCAGCCCTGGCCGGGTTGGTGCCAGGACGTGAGGTTATCATCGTCGGAGATCGTGACGCGCATGGCGTCGGTCAGGCGAGTCTTGAAGGCGTGTTTCAAACGCTGCTGCCGGTTTGTAAGTCGGCCATAAAGGTACTCCCGCCCGAGCCGTTCAAGGATCTTCGGTCCTGGGCACCCACTATGGAAATATTCGAGGCGCATGTCAAGGAGGTAGGTGACTCACGCAAGGCCACAACGGTGTTAGATACCGATGCCCCGTACAACATGGTCAAGACATGGGTTCAGGACTGTCAGACCTACCGGGGCCAGCGGATAATCCAGTGCCTGCATGATGAGTTCTACCAGTGGGATGTCAACAAGTACCGCCTGGTCAGTAAGGCCGAGCTACGCGGCTGGTGGTATGAGTGGTTTGGCACCAGACAGATCGCGACACCTGCCAAGGATGGCACGAAGATTATAGAGATCAAGCCCGATGCCCGGTTCATGGCGAATATCACCGACGCGGCAGTAGCCTTCTGTAATGTGCGGGCTGATGAGTCGGCCCACGAACCGCTGATCCTAAAGACGGGCAAGAGCATGGATTTGGCCCGTGCTGTCGTGTTCAACAATGGCATCTACTATGTCGGAGAACGGCAACTTGTACCGATGACACCGGATATTTTTCTGACCACGACGCTACCGTACAACTATGACTCACGTGCCGCGTGTGAGTTGTGGGAGTGGTTCGTAGCTGACATATTCAACGGGGATCAGGAGTGTATTGACCTGCTGCAGGAGTGGATGGGCTACTGTATGATCGCGTCCAACCACATGCAGTCTATGATGTTTTTCTTTGGTGTCCCCGGATCGGGCAAGTCGACAGTGGGCCGGGTCATCGAGGCCCTGCTTGGTAAGGCTCGCACTACGGGGGCCAATACCAATAGTTTCAGGGACGTGTTCGGGCCTGCCACGCTGCTCAACAAATACGTGGCCATCATGTCTGAGTCACGCGACACCAACAAGGGTGATATCGACAAGCTGTTGCAGTCGTGGAAGGCTATCACAGGCGGTGATACACTGAGCGTGCGGAGGCTGTACAAGGCCGCGGTTGATGCCCGGCTGTTCTGTCGTCTGATATACATCGCTAATGAGGTGCTGCCCTTTGACGATGCCAGCCAAGCGATGGCGGGCAGGACAAATTTGCTGTATTTTTCCAACAACTACCGGTTGAGTAAGCCTGATCGCGAGATGGACAACAAGTTAATTACTGAGATACCGGGTATCGCGCTGTGGGCCATTGAGGGCCTGCGACGTCTGTTAGACCGGGATGCGTTCACACTGCCAAAGGTATCGCGGGAACATCTTGATGGCATCGCCGAGCTTACCAACCCGATTGGCCTGATGATCAGCGAGACTTGTAAATTCCACGTCGGTGCTGATTTCTTTCGGTACAATACTAACTGCAACACGCTGTACGAGTTATGGCTGGCATGGTGCAACACTACATGTACCCGCAACAACCTCAGCCGTATCGCGTTTGGTATGAAGCTGAGGGGCATGAGTCACCCGATCATACGTAAGCAGATTACGACTGCTGGCAAGCGTGAGTATATCTACGAGGGCCTGCAGATCGTGCCCGGGGTTATGGAACTGTATTTGAAATAAGGAGAGTGAAGATGAAGATAACAACTTTTGTTACTAATGAGCTACCGAAGCCCGAGTCGGAACCGGAGAGAGTATGTAAAATAGAACTCAGAAATGACTACCTTCGCAAGTGTGTGGATGTCTACATGGACGATGTATGTGTTGCGTGGTTTATAGTAGGAGGTGAGGGTGACCCCCGCTTTGATGTTCTGTCGGGCTCCCTGAGCCGACACGGTGTACGGCTAAATGTAAGGTAATAATCTAAGAAGGGAGACATACATGCTTAACAGGGTCCTATCAACAGTACTACTGGTAGCCATCGTGGCTACCATGATAATCGGTGTCGGGTGCGCAGCCCTGTCCGACTACGCGACACCGGCAACCATCGATCAGCGTGCCGTCGACCGTGTTGTTGACGCCGGATTGGCCGAGCCCAACGACTACGCTGGTTACGCCAACCTGTACAAGGCCAGGCTACTACAGTTTTACGTAGCTGCCGCTCACGAGATCAACATGCTGAGGCTTGAGCAGCTGATGGAGGAAGAGCAGCTTGACTCCAATATACTACGGGGCGTAGTAGAACGCAGCGTGAGCGAGGCAGTGGCACTGGAGGCGGCGATCTTTGACCCCACCACGGGTCTACTCACGGCTGGCCTCGGTGTGTTTGGCTTATCAGCTGGTGGCCTGATCGGTCTGATGCGTAAGCGTCCCGGTGACTGGGAGCCCGCTAAGGTGGAGACTGCTCTTGCTGAGGTTGGCGTCAAGGTCAGCATGAAGGAGAAGCAGTTCACCGAGGTGGTGAAGGGTGTGCAGCAGTTCATGGATAGCGGTAAGAAATCGGGTGAACCGAGTCTGCTGCTAGCTGTAGAACAGCTTAAATCCTTCCTGCGATCCCAGTCGACGGACACAGCTAACGCCGTGACAGCCGCCAAGAATGCGTGAGGAGTTTGACATATGAAACCGGATACTCCTGTATCCGAGTTGCGGGGAGCGGGGCCCAAACGGGTCCTCGCGCTCCGGCGGCTCGGCATAGAAACCGTGAAAGACCTACAAGGTCACTACCCTATGCGGGTGGGGTTTGCGCCGCCGCTATACAACTATTCGATAAATGGTCGACCTGCCCCGGAAGAGGCTATAACCTACGTGGGCGATGTTGCGTCTATAAATCGGCGAGGTTACACAGACCGAGATTTTGGGATCTCATTCTGGAGTGGCCTGACAGTAAAATGGTTCAACGGTCGGCGTCTGTGTAATCAAATTTTCAAGGGCTCACGGGTTGTCGTATCAGGGACAGTGAGCGACAGTAGGTTTACTAATCCGGTGTTCAAGGTCCTAAAGACCGGGGAAGAACCCAACCTGGCTGACCTACGTGTGGTAACATACCCAGTGACCAACGGTATCACAAGCAAGGACATCAGCCGATTCGTCAAGCAGACGCTGCATCTGGCTGATGACACCGTGCGGGCCCTGCACAACCCGAAGGATCCGGCAGAGTACGACGCAGCAGTGAAGGCCGAAAAGTACCGCGAGTTGTTCTACATGCAGCTGGCGCTGGCCGTGCGGAAGCAGAGGCGGGAGTCGGAGCCTACGAATGTGCGGTGCATGATACCACCTGATGAGCAGTTTAGTAGGTACTTCCCGTTTGACCTAACTGTAGACCAATACGCAGCCATCAGGGATGTGCAACGTGACATGTGCAAGCCCGGTTCTATGAACCGCCTCTTACAAGGGGACGTAAGTTCTGGAAAGACGTGTGTAGCCGCCTACGCTGCCATGCTGATGGCCTGCAACAGTGGACAGACCGCCATCCTATGCCCTACTCAGGTGCTCGCTGAACAACATTATCGATCTATCAGGGGGTTCTTCGATGCGGCGGGGCTATGTTGCCGATTAGTAGTGGGGGCCAACAAGAATGACCCAGTGCATACGTCTCGTACTGCGGACGTAGTAATTGGCACAACGGCTCTGCTTAGTGATGATGAATCATTTAGTTACCTCGGCCTAGTCGTCGTTGACGAGCAGCACAAGTTCGGCGTCGAGCAACGCGCGGCTCTGCGTAAGCACGGTAACCCACACATCCTGCTAATGTCCGCAACGCCGATACCCCGTACCATCGCAATGACCGCGTTTGGTGACCTGGACGTGAGTGTGATCAAGACGATGCCACCGGGGCGATTGCCTGTTAAGACCCTATGGTGCAGGACTAATGAGCAAGAGGGGGTAGCCAGTAATTATGTAGCCGGGGAACTCCGACAGGGCCATCAGGTCTACGTCGTGTGCCCGCGTATCGAGGCCCTTGATGACGAGATGCGAGCGGTGGAGGAAGTAATGTTCGAGTACCGTGATAGGTTCCCAGGCGTACCTATAAGCTGTATACACGGTAGGCTTCATCGGGCAGACAAGCACCATGCCATAGACTGGTGGGGTACCCCGGACCCTCGTGGCAAAATACTCGTAGCCACCACGGTTATCGAGGTAGGTGTAGACAACCCCAACGCCACCGTGATGGTTGTAGCGGGGGCCGAACGCTTCGGCCTTGCCACCCTATGGCAACTGCACGGACGTGTAGGGCGTAGTGACAAGCAGTCATATTGTTTTCTCCTATCGGATACCGAGAGCGCCGAAGGACGTGCCCGGCTCAAAGCGATGGAAAAAGCTACGGATGGGTTTCAAATAGCGGAGATGGATTTGAGCCTACGCGGCCCCGGAAGTTTACTAAGCACGGAGCAGCACGGTCTCCCGAACCTCAAAATAGCAGACATGGTTGAGGACTTTGACCTGATGGTCGAGGCTAGGGGCGATGCCCAGCTAGTAGCATCCTATAGTAGTGGCCATTGTAGCTACCGAAAGCACATGAAAGAACTCAATGCACGTTATGGTGACGTGCTACACCTGGGGGACGTCGGATGAAATTCGTTAAAGGCTCACCAGTAAAAGGTGATACAGGTAGTTACTGGTATCTGCACTTGTTGGGTGATAAGGCCCGAGTATTTGTTGCCGATCTCCTGAACGCCAATGCCACAGCATTTATGACTGACCCGCATGCTAAGTCTGACTATGCAGCCCACCTCGCGGCAACAGCATCGGCAACCCTTGCGACGGGTGTGCTGCTTGGCGAGCGGGACGGGTATTATGTAAACCCAAAAGGCGGGATGACACCAGAGCTATATGGTGTCACACAAACTATTAACGCTGCCAACTTCCCGGGGACGGCTAGGGTAAAGGTATCCGTATGGCCGCGGGGTACCCACTTCTACGCCAGGATAGACAATGTAGATGTGGTCGGTGCCCGCGGCCGGTATAAATGGAACACGGCTGCTGCCGCCAGGCAGGCCGCAAAAAGGTTTGCTAGACGTGAAGGGATACCCTTGTGAATGAAGCAACTGTAGTATTCAGAGAGGAATTGGATCTGATAAAAAATCCTGTCATCAGGGATTTCGTGATCGACGTCATTGACACGATGGCCCCAGACTATTTTTGGAAAATTGCCGCATCAACCAGTGGTAGGTACCACCCGAAGATTTCGCTTGGCGAGGGTGGTCTCATCCGGCACACCAAGCTGGCTGTGTGGTGGTCGGCTGAGCTAATGCGCACCGAGGACTGGCACCAGGATGAACATGACGTTGTGATCGCCGCCCTAATACTCCACGATCTCAAGAAGAACGGCGACAAGCTGGTGGACGGCAGGGCTACCGTGAAAAACTGTGTCAACATTCATGGTACAGTACTGGCCGACGAGATCCGTATGCGAAAGTTCCCGCCCGGCATGGCTGTACCGCACGTGATAGACGCTGTACTAGACGGTATCGCCTACCATATGGGCCGGTGGACGTGCCCCGACTGGAAGACATCACCGCCCCGGTCCAGGGATTGGCAGATAGGCCGAATGCGTAGGACCGTTCACCTCGCCGATTACTGTGCGAGCCGCCGTGTGGATGTCAAGACGCAGGAGTTACAGAGGGGGGCAGTGGGATGAATTGGGTAGACTACGTCCACATTGCCATTGTCACGGTTCTAGCCGTGTCTCTTGGCGTGTATTGTGTATGGTGCTGTCGTCAACGACTACCGAGCCCAGGCGACCCACTTTACGACCCAGACTGGCGACCATAGATTTAAGGATGGAGATAATATGATGAAAGCCACAGTCAAAGTATACATGAAATATGGTGGGGCTACTTTTGAGTATGATATCGAGAGTACAGACTCAGCCTTGCTTACAGCCAAAGCTCGTGAACACCTAGCGGCGATAGCACAAGGCGGATATAGGCACTGTGCAGAGGGCATATTAGAGTGGTTCCCACCGCACTGGATTGACAAGGTTAAGGTCACTGGCGGCATAGGGACATCGTACCCGGATCGCTGTTCAGGCACATAGGAGTCGTAGAGATGATCCACGCCGACTATCAGGTACTAGACTGGCTGAGAGCGCACTGCTCAAAAGACCGTGTGCTGTACAATGCGTTGAATAATCACAGCAATGGGCCCTCTTTTGATTACGCTGAGGAGGCTAGTTGGACAAAGGGTAGCAAAGGCTGGCGGGTGGTAGCCACCTGCACTAGTGGAAAGGTGATACTGGTGATAGTGGTACCGCACCCGGTTACACAGGAGCCGCATCACTACTACCGATGTAACGATCTCATGGAGGAGGTTGCAGACCGGGCGGTTGGGCCCAAGGATGAATGAACGCCCACTCCCCTACAGTGACGTTGTCCCCATCGACGGAATACAGGACTACCTGTACCGCAAGACGGGGACGCTAATGAAGAAGCCCCGGATCAGTCAGTACGTGCGATCCGGGGCCATTAGGACAATAACCAGGCCGCGCCGTGCGGGTGGGGGAACCTTCACCCGGCAAGCCTGGCTGGATGGTTTTATTAAGGAGAACTCCTAAGCCGCCATGACCCTGGTGAGGGCAAAGATCATCCCGGCCTGGGCAAGGATAATAGAGACCGCGGTTGACATCAACACGAAACCCATCCGTCTGTGAAACGCAGCGTGTATGTCGACCCACTTCTCAAACCGATCCGTACGCTCATCCACTCTAATCAGTAGTTCCGCTTGTTCCTCGCGTGTCATAATGCACCTCTCCTCGGCACGGATGCCGATGACGTGTTATCCCCATACACTTGGACGGCCGCACCGAAGAACCCGAAGGTGGAGAATATAATACCCCGGGGTATCCCCTGATCATCGGCCGCTTTAAGGACATCGTCAAGTGACAGGGGTGTGACTACTTCCTTAGCAGCCCACTGCCACGTGAACGGGCCGTCAAATGCCGTTTGTCCCGATATACCGGACCAGGCTATACCGAGAGCCGGGGATAGCTTGTACCTAGCAAAGCGTTGAAGAAGCCGGTCCATGTCGTACCCGCTAAGATCCTGTATCTCACCGCTCTCCGTTTTACGCTGCGTATATGCCATGCGTTTGATCATTGTGAACGCCTGGGCAAATCCAGATGTTGGGTCTAGCCGTAGCTTACCGTACCGTTGTTTCCCGAAATCGGAAGACAACATGTCCCACTCAAATTCGGCCCCAGCTATCATGCCCAACATGGCCACAGTTACATACCCCAGTAGATACCTGGCCACCTCTTGCGCCATCATCCTACGCACGTGCCGACTTCCCCGCAGATGTACCTCTGGCTTCCACCGGGATTCGCCCTTCTTGTGGCTGTACTCCAGTTGTCCGCCTAGTGTGGCAATCATCTGGAACCTACTGATGGTTCGGCGCGGAGCCCACAGGACACCATTGAGTGTATTGACAGTGCTTTCCATGCCACGGATGTTACCCCGGCCAGTGGACATGTTGACGAAGTCGGCGATAGCCTGGCCGTCAACATCAGTAAGCCCTGACTCGCTGGCGAAGGCACCGGCCATAGCGTCAAAGCTATCAGCACGAAGTATGTTGAGGGTGGTTGCAAAAGCACGGTTAGACGCCTTGATACCAGGTATGAAGTCTGCCCATGACTCCCGGTACTCCTCCTCCCGTTCGGTAAACGTGGAGGCATCGGATGCCTGAGTAAGACCCAGTCCATACTTCTGGTAGAGCGGGGCATTCGCCCGAGCAAGTATCTCCTGGTTGATGAAGAACGCCCGCTTGTCAGACAGTGCCGCGCTGAATGCCTTTGGTATTGTCTTGAGCCCTTTTATCGGGTGACCAAGTACTGCAAACCCGCCCTGGTTGAATAGACCAGAATCGTCAAATGATGATTTCATAGACATTATGGACCGGGCCACGTTGGCACTACCGCGTCGGAGCGGCCCGTGTTGCTTGTTCTTTAGCCTGGCTATCCTTCGGCCAATCTCAGCATTCAGCTTGGCTGCCTCGTACTGCAACTTCAATGTGTGCTGGCTGGGCTTGAATGCATATGCCTGCTTTCTGTTGCCAAAATCCTTGGCTGCTAGGCGAGCGTTTAGGTAGGCAATCTGCTTTTCCAGTTTACGCTGTAGCCAGGGTTCGCTATCCCTCTGGAGCTTCTTTATCTGACCCAGTACTTTCTGCAGATCCCGCACCACCCTATCATCAAGGCCAACAGCACCTGCCTCGCCATCCGGGAGCCGTCCCTCTTTCAACCAGTACAGTACATCATCAATGGATGTAAGTTTGTGTTTCTCCTTCTTCAACTGCTTGCGGAGATTGCGCAGCATGTATTCCATGCCAAACGTGTTCTTGGTTTTCCGTTGCTGTGCCCCGTCAAAGGCATCCACAATGTTGACGTGCGTCACAGCAGGGAGGTATTCCCGAACCTTCTTAACAACCGAGTCGATGGACGCCTTCGGATCACGAGACGCCAGGTTCATAAAGATATCAGTCAGTACGATATCTGTCTGCTCGCGGCTAAGCAGATCCTGCAGCTGGGCGTCTTTGTCGGCGTCCGTCATCTTGGCCAACCGCCCCAGCTTAGTAATCTTCTTCGCAGTATCCCGTAGGCGATTCTTAGCGTCAGTGCGACCAGAAGTATCAGCCGTAGTGCGGGCCTTGCGTAAACTACGGACCCGTCGCTTTAAGTCGTTCTCCAGTGCAGGGGTCAGGTCAGCACCGGTGGTATCCTTGGCGCGAGCTAGTACGCCCAGGATATCCCCGTTGTCGTCTAGCATTTCCTGCCGGGCCATACCAGTAGCGTGCCACTCTGTTCCACTCCACTTCCCAATCTGGTAGATGGTCTCGTAATCACGTCGCACATCATCCCACTTCTGCTTCGCCTCCTTGTACTCTACAGAGTCAACCGGTAGCTTTACCAGCTGATCATTCAGCCCGTTTGCTTCCGCTTTCAGAGTGATTAGCGCCGCGTTCATCCCATGTGATTCCAGGTCCGTAGCCGGTCTGGGATTCTCCAGGATATCCGCGGCCACTGCCCGTGCTCGCTCGGGCTCAGCCCAGCCTTCTCGCACTGCCTGTTCCTGTCGCTCCTTGACAGTACCGCGTGGTGCCATCTCCGGGGCGGCGGGCAGGCCCATAGCCTGGGCCCGCTGATCCAGGCTGGCGTTGTTGAAAGCCGCCCCCTGCTGCGGGCCGACAGAACCGGGACTATCTGTAGGTACTTGCCCGACAGTTTCAGCACCCACAGGAGCCATGGGCGAGAGATCCGCCGAAACCCGTTCGGCCGCAGCGGATACTGTCTCCTGGCCTTCTGGTACAGGGGATACAACCTCTGTGGGTCCAGTCGCCTGCGTAAGGGCATCAGACGCTTCTCCAGGGGCCGGAACAGTTATAGGGGTGTCCACGCTAGGGGGGTCCAGTGGCTGGGCGTTACGGCGAAGGTGAGCCGCGTCGCTCTGCCGCTTGACCTCACCCACGACAGAAGCCCCGCCGCGGGCCATAGACACACCGCCGCTTAGGGCCTCACCCACGATGGCACCCCCAGTGAATGCGGAGCCAAGCCGGATCAGGTCAGCTGTCGGATCGAAGTCCCTGGCCAGCATAACCTCAGCGCCGATGCCAGTGCCCTCTTGGATCACTTCCTGTAGACCCTCACCAGCGGCTTTCATGGCGTGGTCAAATGTGATGTCGACACCGGCTACGGCCATCTTCTTAAACGCCCGGTCGCGGGCAGCCCGCACCAGTCGCTTGATTGCCTGTTTGTTGCCAATGCGGAGTACACCGTCGATCTGCCACTTCTCAACCAGGCCGATGATCGGAGCGGTAACCCATCGGGCTGTGTTGGCCTTCTCGTGGCTCACACCGAGATCGGTAAGGTTCTGATATATCTCCTCGCCACCGACAGCGGCACTCGTGGCCACAACGCCAGCGGGTCCGCCGAGCATAGCGGCCACAGCGGATACACCGAACTGCGGGATGGTCTCACCAACGAGATTTACCAGGAAGCCGGATGCGCCACCACGTCTCGCACGCAGTGATTCCACCTCTGACAGCCTGTAGATATCGTGGGCCTTGGTGCGGAGTTTCTTGATGGTCGCTTCCTGGTGTTCCTCCAGGCCCGGGACATTGGGTGCCCAGGAACCAGGGGCCCTCTTACCGGCCTCCATCAGGGTGGCGAGAGTACCAGGTACGGCAGCCATAGCCTTAATACCACCACGACCGATAGCGTGATACAGGTCGCCACGAAGCGTGGCACCAGGACGGGGTGTGCCCGCTACGAAGTCCTCAGTCGGGCCCTGTGGCATAGGCGTACTGGCTGCTTGCCCGGCAACGGCACCCTCAATAGCGCCAGCAGTGCGAGCGTTGAAGTCCTGCGTCGGCCCCTGCGGTGCAGGCAGACCTGCAGCTTGACTGGACAATGCGCCCTGTACGGCTGACGACGTGGATCGGCGTAATAGCTCCCGCCGTGCCAACTCGGCATATGCCTGATCAGATGTAATAGGCATTACTGACCTCCACCCGTAAGCCGTCGCAACTCGTCAATGGACAGCTGTGATACGTCCCTACGGGGTGTTGCAGGTGCCCGGCGAGGACTCTCTTTACCAACGTCGCTGGCCATGGTACTGGCAGCACCGGACAGGTTGGCTACACGCCTCCCGATAAGCTGACTAGCAGCTGCGTCGAGTGCTTCCTGGGCACCCGCATATTGCGTTAGCAAGTTTGCATATACAGCCTGCTGGTCCGGGTTGGCCAGTTCCCAGTCAGTGTCAAGAGAGCCAGTGGAGCCGGGCTTCATCACGTATAGGGCCTGCCGTTTTCTTTGGGTCTTTCCCCATCCTTTAGGATTGTGGGTATCCGTCTTAAAGCTGTCCAGCCGGTTCTTGAGTACCTTGAGCGTGCCCTGCGTCTCTTGTACAACCCTATACGGACTCTGGGATTTCGGTGGCCGGAACGCTGTCACTGGCACCTCGTACCCCAGTACCTTGTACTGTAGCGACTTTGCGGCGTCCTCGTTGATAAGGCCGTCTTCCGCCATTTTCGCGTATGTCTGGATCTCTTTCATACGCAGGGCCTGATTGAGTATGATACTCTGCTGGGCGGCTGCCTTCTGCTTCTCTATCGCCTGCGTCTGCGGCTCTATCTTGCCTTGCAGACTGATCCACTTCTTTTGGTAGTTGGCATTCAGCTGGCCGAGTCGTTGCCTTTGCTGGTCTTGTTCCATGCCAGAATTACGGATGGTCTCAACGTCAACCTGATACTGCTTGTACGATGTATTGAGTTGGTGCTGTACCGGGGCCTTTATCGTCTCCATCTGCCGGTCGAATACGGACAGTTGGGACACGGCCTGCTCCCCATGCCACTCCGCGAGCGTGATGGGATCGGATGTCTCTGGTGACGGGGTCTGCCCCTGCGATGGAGGGGCCCAGTTAGGCTCAACCCAGGACCTGCCCTGTGTGCGCAGTCTGGTGTCCATGTCTGCTTCAAGTGCTGCCCCAGATGCTGGTGCGGGCATGCCCTGCGTCTGTCCAAGGTTCGCTACTGGTAATCCGCCTATTGCCATTATGTCATCTCCACTTTTCGGACGCCTTCATTGGTATCCTGATAGACTAGATACGTCTTGTTGTCGTCCGGGTCCCGCCACATTAGCAGTTCACCAACATCTACTTGAGTGGCCCCAGTACCATTAGTAGGTTCTGCACTTTGGGTGATGCGCCTGGGGTAGAAACCTGCGGTGCCCGCAAAAGAAACATCCCCCGTGGTAGAAACATCCAGGTAATTAGTACTGCCACCATTCTTGGAACCAATACTCTTAACCTTACCATTAACCTCAAGTTTCTCCGACGCGTCTGCAAAGCCGCCGATGTAGACATCCCCGGCGTTATTGACGAATATTCTACGCGCCCCATTTTTTGCGTCGTAGATCGCGAACTGGTTGGATTGGGTTGTTGTACCGGGTGCATACCCGCCACCGATTAGCTGATAGAGGCATACCATGGTATCTGGTGCCGCAGGGTTGGATTGGATAAAATCCATACCAGCACCGTTATTACCAGTCTGTACCCGCCAGATCCTACACTGGGCCCGGGAACCTATTACGTTAAACAAACGTGACCCGCGTGCCGAAGTATAGTACTCCCCGATGCCAATCTTATGGTTCGTACTATCGACTACCAGTGTATTCGTATCAACTTTGAGATCTCCGTCTAAGACAAAAGCTTTGCCGGTGTATGGGGTCATGGTGATGTCGCCGGTGTAAGTAAATCTCAATCTCTCACCAGCGGATGTATTGCTGCCGCATATTACGATCAGGTCGTGATCGGTCTCCGTGCCGAAGAGAAACGAACTTGCCTTTGCGGACACAAGGATACTCTGGTTGGCTGTTATCAGTGTAGCCGGGTACTGATCGTATGTTGAAGACGTGACTATCGAGTCAATGTAGGCTGTAGCCCCCGTAGCCAATCCAATGCGATGTATTGATAACGCCGCATCTCCAGCATTTGGATTACGCACAAGAGATACAACATCCCCGTTAATATCAGCCGTAATTGTAATGTTGGAAAAGGCAGGGCTGGCCCCAGCATGTATGTCCTGTGGTGTAGATAGAGTGATCGTTCCGTCGGTGTCGTCTGTAACAATGATCTGATTGGCCGTACCCGCGGCCCAGGCGAATAGATCGGAACTAGATATTTTTCCGTCAGCATCAGTGGATAGGAGGCGACTGGCCGTGGCGTCCTCCAACTCGATGGTTCCGAACGACGGAGCAGACCCCACCCCCAGCGAGTCGCGGATCTTACCCAATGCACGTATCACATCACTCTCAAACCTGGGCGAGCCGGGTGTAGGGATGCTGAATGTGTTGTTTAGGTCACTCATACTGATGGTCTCCGCAGCGTGGGTACTGGGCTGTTGTTGCTCTGTCCGCCGCCACTGCCGTATTTAAGCCGGGCGATGTACTTATTTAGGGCCTGATTGGCTTGGTTGGATGCAAAAGCCAGCCCCTGTCCCTGGGAAGTGACATCAGCCCCCATCTGTGCAGTCTGTATGGCAGTGCTACTACCAACCTGCGTACCGTACACGTTAGCGGCGGTCTGCCCAAGGTTTTGCAGTACGCCAGCCTTCGCCTGGGCTAGCCCGATGTTCATACCTGGTCGCACTTCATTCTCGTACGCAAGCTCGGACGCGGGCATGTTGAGCGTATTCGCCATACCGGCATTGACAGACTGCATGGCGATGTTGCTCATGGTCTTACGCTTGCCGGCCTGATAGGTCTTCTCGATGTCACCGCTGGTACCGGACAGCGTGTCCAGGGCCTGCTTGAAGGGTTCTGCGACACTGGCGGGCGTTCCGCTGGCAGCAGCCTGGGAGGCCGGTGTAGCAGCAGGTGCCTTTTTCCCCCAGCCCCCCTTTGCACGCTGGTCAAATCGACGACTACGGTGCATACGTAGACTGAGTGCAGCGGCTGGTATAGTGCCTAATCCGGCCATTATCTTAATCTCCTACCTGGTGCTCCTTGTTCGAGGATCATTTTCTCAAAACCCCACGTTTCACTCACAGTGCTGTTTCCTATTCGTATACCAGCATACGCCCCGCGCACACCGCGCCTGCGTTTGCCGCCGTGCTTTCGGCCGGGGCCGCTGAACGTTGTCGACAGTTTGTACCCTGTACCAGCTATCAGCTTCTCGTATAGCTCCCCGGACCCATCCTCGGCCCAGACGTACATGTATGCATCATCAGAATTATCCTCTGAACCACCCGAAGCACCACCAGACAGCACTACGTCTATTGAGGACAGCGAGCCGTCGCGGCCATCCTTGGCAAGTGCCATGGGGCCATAGTCAACGAAGCTGTCGATAGCCACCCCATCATCATTGGTTGCGGAACTATCCTCAACACGCAGGTACCCGTCCTTACACCCGCAAATTAGCCCACACAGATCAGGGTCGTTTGCAGCATAGTAGAACTGACTGTATACGCCGTGGTCTGTAGAGGCATCAGTGTCGTAGAAAAAGCCCTGTGCCCGCAGGGAATACCAATACACCCGGCTGCTGCCGTCAGATAGCAGGGTGATACAAATCTTGATGCCGATGCGCTTTGGGTCATATCCCATGGTTATACGATGTGTCGACGGGTCCGCGGCTACATCACTAACAAGATCGGGAAGCGACTCCTTGTTCATCGTGCTGATAGTGAGGCCACCGCGGTCTATCATATGAAGCCCGCCGCTGCCCCAAAACCACGTGTTGCCGTCGCCGTCGAAACACCAACTGGTGCCATCGAAGATACCGATAGTAGTATCAATCGCTACCAGACTACCACCCATCCCCGGATTGTCGATCATCATGTGCATTGAAGTAGCGCAGCCGAACAATAGCTGCCCATCACGGATCGAGATTACGGCTCGCACAACATCACCGATGGCCCCTGCATTTCCAGTGCCTATGGCAGTCGGCCTGTCAGCTGTGGTGCGGTTCAGGTTGAAGTCCCATGGGTTTCCAGAACCGGATGCCCGTGCCTGGTGCGGGTACTCCCTATCACCGGATAGGATCAGTCGCCCACCGGAGACGGCGACGAGATATGCCTGATCAGGCATCTTCCCGTACAGGTCCTCGTCATTACCGTACACGGTCCAGTCGTACCAATGCGGGGCAGCTACCTCGTCTACAGCGGTCATAGCAAAGCTGATCGCGTTGCTGTCGTCGTCAGTGCCGGTCACCGTCTCACCGGTGGAGAATGTAGCCGTAGTAGTTCGGTACCCGTATAGGACACAGGCGTCCGCCAACGACGTGACGTAGTCCACGATCATCTTGGCACCGCTACTGCCGCCAGTGAGAATGTTGCCCCGGTCGGGGGGGTTGGCCCCGAGTGCCGCCGTGGCGATCTTCGAGTTCTG
>Ga0208904_1000545_pt1 | contig 30403 bp, 43 predicted proteins | sample AntAceMetag02UKB_FD_184774 | JGI IMG/M metagenome (GOLD analysis project Ga0208904, IMG submission 184774) | Saline lake microbial communities from Ace Lake, Antarctica - Antarctic Ace Lake Metagenome 02UKB (SPAdes) (version 2) | ecosystem: Environmental > Aquatic > Non-marine Saline and...
TAGCGGTTGATATAACCCCCAAAGAGAATTTAGTTAAAATTACAGGCAAAAATGAGAGATCGGTTTTTATATTGAAGATGGGGAGGTGAAAAATGAAAACTAAAAAAATTGATAAATTAATTAGTTTGTTCAAGGAATATAAATCAGATAATTTTGATAAATATTCATGGCAATCTCCACATTCTTTAACTAAATTAATAACAAAACCTTTTGATGCTAATGGTATTTCTGCTAAGGTTGCAAAAAAAAGAGGAGTTAGTCAGCAATCACTTCTAGATGAATGGAGAATGGAGGGAGCTGTTGCACTTGAAAAGGGTAATATTGTTCACAATGCAATTGGTAATAAGTTTAAACGAAAAATGACGGGGAAATATATTACAAACGATATTGCAGATAGGTTAATTTCTTATGCTGAGGGTTATATCAAAGATACAAAATCAAAATGTATTACAAAGGAGAAGCTTTTAACATACAAAGATAAGAGGCTTTTTGGATTCTTAGATTATTTAGCTTGGTCAGAAAAAGATGATAAATTAATTTTAGTTGACTGGAAAACAAATAAAAAAATTGATCGAGTTAATGTTTTTGAAAATTTCAAAAAACCGTTGTCATCAATAGATGCAAGTAGGTTAAATATTTATTCATTACAGATGAGTTTTTACAAGTATCTTATTCTTAATGTTTTTGGCATTGACGTTGATGAGATGCATATAGTTTGGCTCAATGAAAAAAATTCAAATTATGAGGTGATCAAGGCCTCAAATATGACAAAGTCTATTGATAAGGTATTACAATTTTATAAACATAATATATCCATTAAATGATTTAAATGGAAAGTGAAAGATTGCGAATAGGAGTCAAAAGACTTGCTTATAATGCTACTATGAGACAAGCAAGGTATAAAAAAAACATAACACAAAAAGGTCTATCGGAGGAGTCAACACTGGAGGAGGTTTGGATAAGTACAGACAGAAAAAAAACTCTTTTAAAGTATTTAAAAAAAATACCTGAAAGAGAACAAAAGGTTTTAGAATTTTTAAAAATATATAAACAAAAACTAAAAGAACTTAATATTAATTTATAAAAAACACTATGAAAATTATCCAATTACAAGCAGAGAATATCAAAAAGTTGGTAGCGGTTGATATAACCCCCAAAGAGAATTTAGTTAAAATTACAGGCAAAAATGAGAGATCGGTTTTTATATTGAAGATGGGGAGGTGAAATAACGAATAGGATTACAAAAAAATCATGAAAATGTTATTTGTTAATTAAAAATGCGAAAATTTAAAACAAAACACAAAATAACTGTAAAAAACGGTAAATGCATTTTTGAAAATAAAGAAGCGTTTTTAAATGATTTACGAAGATATGAGGATAAAAATGCATGGATTATTTTAGGTAGTCAAAAAGAGGCTCGAAGTAACAGACAAAACAGGTATTACTGGGGAGTAATTATAAATATTTTGAGTAACGAGATAGGATATGAACCAGAAGAAATACATGAAATATTAAAGTATAAATTTATTGAGGAAAAGAATATTGTTTTTAAGGCAGAAGAGATTAAATACAGGTCTTCATCTACAGTATTATCAACTGGAGAATTTGAAGATTATGCAAAAAAGATACGCACATGGGCAAGTAGTGAGATGAATACTTACATACCACTGCCCAATGAGGTTAGTTTTTAAAAGTTGTTATGAAAATAAAAATACAAGAATTAAAAACAGAAGAGTTGGAGAGCCTGAAACTACTTGCAATAGAAGAGCAAAAAAGACGTAAAAGCAAGGACATGACGACTTTAATTTTTCTGTTGCCTATTGAGCTAAGAGACTGGTTCAGAGATTATGCAGGGGGGAAGGGTAGACATATGTCAGAATTTTTGAGAGATTATATTTATTATTTAAGAAAGCGAGATGAAACTTAAAGAAATAGAACGCAAAACTATAAAGGAGGTTAAGAAGCAGTTGCAGGACAGAGTGTTTTTAGAAACTGTTGCAGAGAAGGTGGGGCATACACCAGAGTTAATAGAATTTATAATTATGAAATATATTATTGAATCTATATGAAGAAAATAAGATTCACAAAGAAGAATGATATTCGCTAGACATGGGCATACTGAATATTTAGAATATACAACAGGTCAAGAATTTGATCTAACGGAGACAGGAGTCAATCAAGCAATAGAGTTATCAAGATTTTTACAAATAGAATCGCCTTTGATAGTTAGCAGTGAACAACACCGAGCTAGAGCTTTTGCTCAAGTTCTTTATGATATATTGGGTGGTAGTATAGCAATTGATTCCAGTCTTAATAGTTTTGTTGGTGAAGACACAAGAGGGTACAAGTCTAAAGTAGATGACATTAATGGGAGAATATATCAACTTTACAAAAACAATAAATTAAATGATGTACCTGAGATATTAGTTCCAAGGGAAGAGCTGCAGATGAAAAAAAAAGGATTCCTACAAAGGTATGCGGGGAATGTAATAGCAGTAACACATAGAGAGGTAATAGACCAATGGTTCGGGCATGATGTCGCAAGAGGTCAATCAGTAATTATTAATTAAATTGGTTTTCGATTTATGAATACGACTAGTTTGTATCTTGGGAAGCAAAAATTAGAAAAGAGAAGTGAGGCTTTTTTTAACGAAATATCTTATCAGATAACAACGATAAAGGATGAAGATCACAGGCGGAAACTAAAAAAGCAGTTAACGAAGGAAAGGGTGGAAAGATATACAGAAATAAAACCAATTGAAAAGGTATATATTCAGAAAGGAGATCCTTATTTCCCAAACAATATAAAAGCAGATTTAATTGTTAATTCGCAAAAATGAAGAATGTTGACAAAATATTTGAATTTCTTTTGGTGATAATATTTGTGGTACTTGGCGTGGTCGTTTCAATATAATTAAGTAATTATTTGTCAACCCAACTAATTATGAAAAATAAAATCTTCTCGGAAAGGTTAAGATCAGCTAGAAGAATGGCTGGTTTCTCTATGGATCAATTAATTGAAAAACAAATAGAAATTGACACAAATGAAGGATTAAAGAAGGTTGCAGAGCTTCGTGGTGAGTAGATAGCTATCTGTATGGATCTTATAAGAAGTAGTGATTCGTTAATGAATAGTAATTATAATTATAGAATATTAGACTTGCAGGCAACTGAGAACAAGATTATTCTACAACACCACTAATTTAATTTAGTTTTAATTTTAAAAAAATACAATGTCAGAGAAAAAGCAAAAAGAAGCAAGAAAAGATAATATTTATCAGAATTTAAGCAAAGATTATGAGAAATTGCTTGCTGGGTTCGCATTAAAGTTTAAATATATGCCAGTACCAACCATAAAATATTATCCTGATGGAATGGTTCCTAGGATGGACTTTTTAAAACTAAGTGAGAAATCTTTAGCAGAGATTAAAAAAGAGTATAATATTATGAATGTTATAGTTACTTAATATGAGAAAGAAGAGAGAAGTTAAGCGTTTTAGTATTGAAGTAGAGCTACGCATGAATGTTTGCATGTTGTCTCGGATCACTTCTCTAGTATAGGCTTTCCAAGACTTGAAACAAAAACAGAAGATGCTCTAAAGATTAAAATTAAATAAGGATATATAAAATGCTAAATTGGAAAACAGAAAAAAGAAAAGTAAGTGAAAAGAAAGAACATCATGATATAACTAAAAAAATTATGAAAGGATGGTTGCTGATTGATGAATATCAAAGATTACATGAAGTAAGAAGAGGGATTAAGCAAAAAATGATGGAATTAATATCTACTTATGAAGATTAGTGGTTGACAGTATCCTAGTGCTTTTAAGTATGGCAGTACTAGGGGTAAGCACTAGGACAGTGTTAATTATTAGTTCCCTGCTTTTGGTTTTTGAACTGGATCGAAGGTTTAGTTATTGACTGAGGGTATGGAATTAATAACTAATACGTTATAGGAATTGAGGGGCTGAGATCATAAATTAAATATCAACTTAACGGTTTGGATTGTAAGCCATCCGAATTAAATTAAATGTCAAAGTTTGTTGCATCACTGGAGAATATGAATAAATTTGTAAAAGTATATAACAGTTATAGATCTATGAAAGAAGATTCTGATAAGAAGCAACAGAAAGGTTATAAAATTGAGTCTATCAGTTATGAGGGTAAAACGATAGTTGTAATTTATTATAAAAAAGGGCATGGGTGAGTTAATTACGCTCAACACAAAAAGAGTAAATAGGGGAATTAATATTATTCTATTACTATTGTTTGCATTGTTTTTTTATACATTGGGAAGACAGGGTTCTCAGATAGAATATCAGACAATTGTGGAATACGTGCCGATTGAAAAGGTCGTAGAAAAGGTCGTTGAAAAAATTGATAGAGCAGTTTCTAAGAATGCAATCTCAAAATACGAAAAGGGTGAGATGCTTCCTGATAGCTCTATACTTATAAAACTAGCTAATGCCCTATCTGTTAAGGTTGACTACTTCTTTAGAACTACTAAGATTCAATTGAATGCAGCTGAGTATAGAAAGAAAAAATCAAAACTGTCAAAAAAGACTCAAGTATCAATAGTTAATGATATGATCAAAAAACTTAAAAATATTAAATCTGAACTTTAATGAACATCTTTTTATATCAAGATAGGAAAAAAAACCATCAAGACTGGTGTGAGGTATGTAGTGATGTTGTAGGGCAGGATAATCTTGACCCACATCACATATATCGTAAAAGGTATGGTGATGAGTGTATTTGGGTATGCAGAAAATGCCATCAAAAGATAGAAAACCCAACTGCTTTTGGGCTTTCATCTTCATGGGCATATGATAATGGATACTTAGTTAGAAGAGGCAAAGGAGGAACTAAAAAGAAAAAAGATAAAAAGTGTAAACATGGCGCATATCTCTACAGTGAGGAATTGGGTTGTGAGATTTGTCAGTTTTGCAAAAAACCAGTTAAAAGGGTAGAGAAAAAACAGAAGAAAGAAAAAGTGTACAAAAAGAAGGATAAAAAGTGTAATTGTGTACCTATTTACAGCTCGGAGAAGGATTGTATGATATGTCAGTTTTGTAAAAAGCTGGTAACAAGTTTTGATATTGGTAAGAAGAAAAAAGTAAAAACAAAAAGTGCTTCGCCACCAAAGGGTAAAATGGGCTATGAGCAACAAGACCCTCGCATTATAAAAGCCGAGAAATTTTTGAAAGAATGGAAAAAGAACCCTCGTACTATTACTAAAGAAAAATACGAGGATTTAAAAAAGACAATGGGAAAAATTAATAAACAAACAATACCAAAAAATATAAATCGTGAAAAAAAACGTGGGAATATAGCTAATTTAACACCTTTTACGAGTGATTATCAACCTTCTCCTGAGGCTAAAAAGAAAGGTCAAAGAAAGTACTGGGATATTGAGAAGACAAAACGAAATATTATAGATGCATTTTCACAATTTAGTGAATTAAATTTTAAAGATATTAAAGAATTAACTGAAAAAATAGCTAATCAGGATTACACTAATAAAGATGGAAAGGAAATGACAGTAACACAAGTTAAAGCTATTAACTATATAATGAACTCTAAGCTAGATGTTGATTTTATGAATAGGGGATTAGAATATGCAAAACAACAAATTGAACATACTGGCAATCTTGAATTAACTCAAATTCTTAAAGATTTAGATGGACAATCAGCTAGCTTATCAAGAGATCAAAAAGAGACTAAAGGATAGAAATTGGAGACTTAATAACCTTTATTATATAATTGATAAGCAAGGTCACAGGGTTCAACTCAAGCTCAATTATTTTCAAAAGTTTCTCTTAAACCACCTCTGGTTTTTAAACCTAATCCTCAAAGCAAGGCAGCTCGGAATGAGCACATTCGTTGTGATCTTCATGTTAGATGTTTGTTTATTCAACTCTAACAAGACAAGTGGAATAATCGACTACACGCTCAAGGATGCTAAAAAGAAACTTGCAAAGGCGAAGTTTGCTTATGATAGTTTACCGACCTCAATTCAGGAAATAGTTCAGCTGAGTACTGACAATGTTCAAGAGCTTAGATTTTCTAATGGAAGCTCTATGACTGCTGATACGTCTTTTCGTGGTGATACTGTTCAACTATTATTGATCTCAGAATACGCAAAGATCTGTAAACATGATCCCATAAGAGCGGAAGAGATTAAGACAGGAGCCTTAAATGCGGTTGCTATTGGTCAATTTGTCTTCATAGAATCAACTTCTGAGGGTAGTGAGGGTCATTTCTATGACATAAGCAAGAACGCCGAGAATATGCAAATAGAGAATAAAGAACTCTCTAAACTGGATTATAAGTTTTTCTTCTTTCCTTGGTGGAAAAATCCTGAATATATTCTGAAATGTCCGAAGGACTTTACACTTGGAGATGAGCTAACAAAATACTTCAATAGGGTTGAAAGCAAAGAGGCGGTTAAGATTACAAGAGAACAGAAATTTTTCTATTTTAAGAAATACGAACTTTTACAAGAAGACATTAAAAAAGAATTTCCCTCTGATTCAAAAGAGGCCTTTGAAGCCACTGATAAGGATAAGTATTATCAATCTATTATTCAAGAAATTAGAGCAAAGAATCAAATATCAGAATATCCAATAGAAAAGGGGATAGAGGTTTTGACCAGCTGGGATTTAGGAATTGATGACTATACTGCAATAACTTTTTATCAGATAGTGGGCAAAGAGATTCGGGTGGTGGATTACTTGGAAGGCTCAGGAGAAGAAATAGGTTTCTATGCAGAACAGTTAAAAAGAAAGGGTTATCTATATGGTTACTGTTATCTTCCACATGATGCAAATACTAGAACCTTGTCAACTAAAAAAACTGTATATATACAACTAACGGCTTTAGGGTTTAAATGTCTTGTGATTCCTGCAATGGGTGTGGAGATTGGGATTAATGAGGTTAGAAGGTTATTACCCAGAATGTGGTTTAGAAGATCGGCGACAACAAAGCTTATTGAACATTTGGAGAAATATGCTAAAAAGTGGAACAGGATTACCGGCCAGTTCTCAGGGCCTAAGCACGATGAACACTCGCACGGTGCTGACAGTGTCCGAACTTATGCCTCACAATTCATTGAGATAAAGACAAAAAGAAAACAAACGTATGCTAAACGTAGAAGCATTTATGATAGATAACCCATAGTGGTGGTTGTTTTTAAGCAATTATTATCAAAAAAGGCGAGGTTTTATCAAAACTTTCAACTTGGATCTGATTGATATAAAAAGGAAGTAACACAGTTAATAGCCTTCTCAGGGTTTCTCTTTTTTTCTTATAGCCTATAATACACAATTTTCTATTCTTTACTACATGCCCAATTTGACTTTAACATTTTAAAGTACTATATTTATATTGATAATTTTATCTCTACTATCCTATGGCGAGTAAAAAATACGTTCCCCTAACTAAAAGCAACTGGAAAGGTAAATACCATAAGAGTTCAAGGTATAATAATAAAAGCGAGTTCACAAAAGTAGGTGACCTATCTGAGCGTTTAGACATCTTAAAAGCAGCAGTCCGGGGTGGTTGTTATTCTGGAAGGGATGGTGGGCCACGTCAAGATTGGCATGAACAATGGAAACATGACACAAAGGTTGTAGATATGTGGAGGGCTGCAGACGATCCAGATGACCCAAGACCGAATTTAAAATCTCCATTCGCTTATAATGCCTGTGAGACTGCAATGACTGAGCTGTGGGATACAAACCCAATGCCCTCGGTTTATGGTTTGACTAAAAAAGGTGAGAAGTATGAAAAGGTTATAGAAAACATTATAAAATACCCCCTACTTAAATATTCACAGAATGACATATATATGGATGTGTTTCAAGAGGCTCTTTGGATTGGAAATTCATTTGTACAGGATACTTATAAGAAAGTTGTTCGGAAAGCTGAGTTTAAAAAATTAAAGGGTTTTGACAAAAAAGAATTGAAGAGAATGGAGAAGAACGACATTGCTATTTATGTTGATAAGGAATATATAGAATATAACGATACGACTAAGATTCACTTGTCACCTTTTGAGTACTATCCTGATAATATGGCGAAATATCAACATGATGTGAACAAGGGGTCAGAAGATGGAATTAGGGAATATGAATTGAGTTATGATAAGTTTAGAAGATTGTATGATAATAGGCCAGAGTATAGAAATGTTGACAAGGTCACACCAGGTGCATTTATGGAACGAAAAGAAAATACTATATTTCAATTCCCTGATAATTTTAATGGTAGTGATAATGTTCTAATGTGGGAGTGGGAGGACAGAACCCAGGATATTACAAGACACGTAGCAAATGGCATATGGCTTGGAGATATTCCCTTAGATAATCATAAACAATTAAGTGTTACCCATTTTGGCGCCATTAAGATACCACATCAGTTTTATTATATGGGACTGGGGAGAGTTATTGAGGGCTTCAATGCGGAAGATGAAGTTATGAGAAATAAATTACTAGAGGTCTTAGAGTTGTCAATCACACCTCCAATTATAGCCTCTAATCAGGTAGCAGGGGAATTTAAAGATCAATATGATAGTGCTAAATATTCTCTAGGTGAGATTATAAGTATTTCAGGAAACCCAAATGAGATTAACTGGATGGTGCCACCGATCTCCAAATTGGCAGAAGTTTTCGGAATGCGGGCGCAGATTAAAGAAGATGCTATGAGTGTTTCTTTGATTAATCCCTCAGCATCTAACATGCCAGCGAACGATCAAACAGCCACAGAAACAATTGCATTACAGACTGCAACGATGAAAGGTTTCGCTAAAACAATGAAGAGTTTTGCTAGGGGATTGAAAACAAGCTATAAGATACAATTTGCAACTCAAAGACAGGAGTATCCGTTACAGATGGAACCTGAGGCAATTAAAATTAGAGAAGGTGACTCAAAAAATTTACACAAATCAAGATCTTTCTATTCTCAGGATATTGAGATTTTTGATACATCTGGGAAAATAACGGTTGAAAAAAAACCAGGCAAAAAGTTTCCATTTATTGTCAAAGATGAATATTTAGATATTGATGACGACGATATCCAAATTGTAGTCAATGCGGAATCAATGCACCCTATGAGCAAGCTTAATAGAACTAGGAAGAGTGAGCAAGCACTTGCACAGCTAATGCCTTTATATATAGAAAATTTAAAAAACCCCGAACTATTAAAAGATCCAAGAATAGCAGCAATTCATCGTGATTATGTTTTGAGTCATGGATTTGACGAGAGTGATTATTTACAGAGCGAGACAGAAGATGAAGACGAAATGGTCGAGAGAGCAATAAAGCAAGAAGCTATTATGTGGAAAAATAGTAAATTAAGGGATGGTGTGAATGATGATAAATATAAAATGGTAATAGGAGAGTATGATGAACCAATAGAACATTTAAATCATCATCTGAGAAAGTTAAAAGAATTGAGACAGATGAAAGACGAAAAGATCGCTAAGCTTGAAGAGATAGCGGCAGAGGTAACACAGATGGCAATGGAAGGTGGGCGAGTTTCACCTGATTTATCAAAAGAGGCAAACCTGTTGAGCGATGAATTAGATATATTATTAGATTTTATTGATCAGTTACAAGATCATTATAAAACAGATAGATTAACCAGGGCTGAGGCAGAGCAGGAAGAGTTAGCCCAGCAGACAGGCATGGAAGGTGGACAACAATCATTGCAAAGTCCAGCAGGACAGCCAATGGGCCAACCAATGCAAGGTGGTAATATTCCGTCACCTGTAAATATGGGTAATACCGATCTGACGATGGCAAGTATGTAATTTATTACGGAAGCCAAATGGATAAATTAGAAGTAGAAAAACTTATAGGTTTCAATATGAAAGATTTAAAGAATGTTGAACTTTTGAATCTTGTCAAGGGCAATCAGTATTTTCAATTGGTAGCTGGATTATTTCAAGAAGTAGAGATTAACAGAACAAAAATGTTGTCACTTCAAAGAGTTAATCCCTCCACGCTTGACATGTCTGATAAATTATCAAAGAACTCTGAGATACAATTTGCAAGGTTTAAATATACACTTGAACATCTAAAGGATGTTGCAGAGGTGGAGCTTAAAAAAAGGAAAAAGGTTAGAGAGAAAAAAGACAAAAAGAAAGAAAGTTGACTATAATACTTTAAAGTATTATATTTATTTAAGATTAATTACAATCTATGACAGACATAACGCAGACTCCTGCTGACCCTGTAGAGCCAAAAGCAGTTACTCCGCCAGAGCCTAGCACGTTAACCCCCGCGTCAAGCGGCAACGTTGATCCCGAAATAAAAACTCCTGTCCCTTCCGAAAGAAGCTACACAGAAGATGGCCGAGACCTGAAGAGAGAAAGTGCAAAAATGGATAAATTGCAGAAAGAATTAAATAAGGCTAGAAAGAAGAGTGAGGACTTGCAAACATCTATTACGAAAATAGACAGTTGGGCAAGTAGGAAACCAGCTGATTATTATGAGGCATTAATTGAAGTGAATGGATGGACACCCGAACAAGCGATAACAAGGGTTAAACAACTCCATCCAGATTGGAGCCCTAAGAATCAGGCTCAAGATACGTCTCAAAAGCCTGTATTAGATCCTGAGAGTGTTTCGGCGCTCGAAAGGGTAAAGGAAAAACAGAGACAAGAGGATAGTGTTACTCAAGAGACCATTAGTGCTTTTGAGGAAAAAAACCCTGATCTTGATGAGGTTGATAAGAATGCGATTGCAGTAAATGCAAAAAGATTAATGGATAAAAAAGGTTTATCCATGTCAGACGCATTAGATCAAGCTGGAATACTGGTATTGACACCAGAGAAATATAAAGAGGAGGGAATGGTTGAAGGAATGGCAAGAGCAAGATCGGGCAAGAGTGCCTCAAGTGGTGGTGGATCAGGTTCAGCGCTCTCAGAGCAGGGGAATCAATCTACCGACCTAGATCTTGAGATGAAGAAAAAATTTAATATGACTGATGATCAATACAAAACTTATCAGAAATATCAAGAAGAGGACTAAGGCCTTATTATACAATTTCAATTGATAAAACTGTTATAGACACTGGGTTTTTCTAGTGTCTATTTTTATATATTAAATTAATTAGATGACTAAAGAGTATAAAGCCGATGCAATGGGTCGTAACAAGAGAGCATACAGACTTATTAAAAATTCAGAGGTAATCAAGGTTGGTGACTGGATTGTTGACGAATCAACAGGAATGGCCAATGCAGATGGAACTAGCGAGCTTATTGCAGGATTTGCAACAGCAATCGTAACAATAGATAAAAGATCATTAGAGGCTCTAAGTGTAGTCACTGGTGATTTAGGTGGAACATGGGCAGCCTCAACAAAATCATATACAGCAGCTTCAGATAATGAGACTGTTGATGGTGTGATGGTCGAATACGTGCCAGCACGTGAAGGTGATCAGTTTATCGGAACTTTAGATGCTGATAAGGGAACAACAACAGGAAGCAACAAAGCGGGTTATTGGATTTCAGTCTTAACAACAGATTCTTCATTATTAGACGAGTCTTCAGCAGCAGCTTCCGCAACACAATTTAGGATTGTGGATGCCTATAATCAGGGATCAGATACTGAAATTATTGTTGAGGTTGTAATAAGAGGCAACGAATAGAGTTAATTTTTAGATTTTAAATTAAACAAATGAGTAATATTGGAGTTACAAGTATGCCTAAGACATACAAGTCTTTCGCAAACGCAAACAAAGCTCTTGTAGATACCGCCTTCAAAAAGGGACAAGATTACCGAAAAGGGATCTTCTACATGGATTCTACAGAGAATTGGGAAGATCGAATTGTTGAAATTGGTGGTATAGAGGACTATGGAGTTTGGGACGATGGCGATAGAGCCAAACAGTCAAGTATTTCAGAAGGTTATTCAAAGGTGTTCACACAGGTTCCTTTTGGAAATGAGGTGCCAATCGGTAGACTCATGAGAAAATTTCAAGGAAAAAGTGTAAATATAACTAGGAGAGCTTCAATTCAACTTGGTAATAGAGCTTATAGATTAATGCAAAAAGCTGCATTTTCTATTCCTAGTTATGGCTTCTCAACAACAAACACATATCTTACCGGAATAACAGGTACTACAGTTTCGGCATTGGGGCCAGATGGTGTTAACTTTTTTTCCTCGGCACATCCGTGTTCACCTACCAACTCAACAACTTTTAGTAATGTCGACACGACAAGTAAACCAGTTGGTGGTACAGGTCTTGATAATCTTTTGCAGGGTTTATTTGACCAGAAAGATGATCAAGGAGAAAAGGAGCATTTTGGAACGGGTGGAGTGATATGGGGTGTTGGTCGAGAAGGTTGGGCAACGGCTAAGAAGTTAGTAACAGGTGAATTAGCAGCAGAAACTTCTGACAATGATCAGAATCCTTATAATAATTCTAAGACAGCTACAGGTGCTTACAATGGTTCAGATGTCGAGGTGAAATTGATTCCTTGGTTATCAGATGTATCAAGCACAGCACATTTCGTGGTGGCCAAAGAGGTTATCGATGAAAGAATGCCAGTGTGTGTTCTTACTAATGAACAGTTTTATGTTGATGACTATATGGACGACTCAACAAAGACTGCTTATATCAGGGGACAGATGAATTTTTCAGTAGGTTTTGTTTCGGGTAGAGGTTATCATGGTTCAAATGGAACAGAGGTAACATACTCAAGCTAAGATTTGCTTTGATCTTTTAAAAAAACGGCCAGGCACAGATTAATAATATTTGTACGGGTTTGATTATTCGTTGAGTGTTCTATGATTTCACTAATTATAGGACTGTATCTAGCTTTTTAGTTTTTAGTGAAATAATATGACAAATAGACTTCAGTCAGGATCGCCAAGGATAACCTCAAGGTTAACTGGGAGCGATGCTGAGATAGTAGGCTCTCTGGAAGTTGGTGTAAAAGCGGGAACGCAAACCACAACAGCCTATTTTAAGCTTCCAGTTCTAACTACTGCACAGAGAGTGGCCTTGACCGCAGAAGAGGGAATGCATGTTTATGATTCAAACTTAGGTAAGGATATGACTTATAGAGGTGCTGGATGGGGTGCTAGTGATGGAACGGCAGCGGGTTCATTGGATGCAGCTTATAATGGTGGGGCAGAGATAGCTGTAGATGCAGGAGCAGTAACATTGACCGATACGCAGACTACTACAGGTGGTGGGTTGTTAATCACAAAATCAGGGAAAGTTACAAGTACACATGGCGCTTCTGTATTCCATATCAATTCGACAGGAGCACATGATACTTCTGGAGACTTGAAGATGCTTGAAATTAGCGTAGGTACAGAGACTATCTTAGGTTCTGTTTACGGTGTTGAGATAGAAATGAATGCTAATTCGGATAGTGGTTTAGAGATTACAAAAGGTGCAGCGGTATTATCGGATGGTGCATTAACGCTAACAAGTGGTGCATTAACTATGACAAGTGGTAATTTTACAATGTCTTCAGGTAATGCAGATATTACTGGTACTCTTACAGTATCAGATGTTGCTGCTTTGGAAGAGATTACAGCCTCAGGAGCATATACAGGAGAGGGGAGAATGATTCTTGATGTTGATAATGCAGAAGCACTTTTGATTAGAGAGAATAGTGATGCTGCAGATGTATTAACAGTTGATACAACCCAAGATGCAGGTGATACAACAATGTTGTTAACCACTAAGGTTACAACTGGTAGTGGCTTCCATCTTGATGGATCTACCATTACAACAGGAGACGCTTTAAAAATCACAGTTGCGGCAGTAACAATGACAGCTGCAGGAGCAGCAATCTCAGTTGTAGCAGATGGTACAGAGGTTTTTGCAGTTAGAGATGACGGAACAGTTCTTTCTAAGGCAACTGCTGAGGGTACAACTGCGATAGGAGTGACTACAGGTGACATAGTATTATCAGATGGAGATTTAACTTTATCGGGTGGTGAATTATCTGTTACAGATGGGGTTACAACATCGGGTTCGGGAGTAGCAATTATATCTAGTATGACAACAGCAGGTGCAGCAGCAGGTGCAGCAGGTGCATTAACAATAACTGCAGCAAGTGCAACAACTGGAACGGTTCTTGCAATAACTGCAGATGCGTTAACCTCAGGAGATATGCTTTATTTGGACAATGGTGGTGGAACACTAAACGGTGGATTCTATATTAATTGTAATGATGACAATGCTTCAGACTTTACAGTTGGTAATTATGGAGCAACAGTTATTACAGGAACGGCAGCGGGTACAGCAGCTTTGACGCTTACAACTGGTGATGTAGTAGTTACAGACTCAGACGCATCTACAATTAGCTCTGTGAACGGCACAGGAACATTACTCACACTTGATAACGCAGGTGGAGTGATTGCCAGTGATACAGCAGTCCTATCAATTGATGCAGGTGGAGCAGTAGCTTCTGGCGGGAATCTTCTTAGAGTAGCAGCTACAGGAACACCAAATGCAGGAGCGATTGGGGTAGAGTTTGTAGGAGCTGGGAAGGCACTAACTGCACTATATATTGATGCAGATCCAACAGGATCAGATGTCGCAACAATTAATGGTGGTGGTGCTCTAACCAACGATAATGCGGTGCTTACAGTGACTTCAGATGGAGCACTCGCAACGGGTGGTAACACATTTAGAGTAGAGACTGCAGGAACGCCAGCTTCGGGTGCAGTATATGCAGAGTTCGACTTTGCAGGATTGACAGATGCTAATGAAAATGTTGGTGTCCTTATTGATGCAACATCAAAGAAAGTACAAGCATTAAAAATTGATGCAGCTCCGTTAGCTGGGTCAACTGCTTTAGTTACTTCGACAGGTGCAATTGCAGCAGATAAGGCTACCTTAGAGGTGGTATCTAATGTAACGGCTTGTGATGCAGATAGTGCGGTTGTAAGGATTGAACAGTCTCATACGACTGGTGTATCACCTTGTTTAGCACTTAAACAAGACGATGTTTCGCAAGCATTTATGAACTTTGAAGGTACAGCTACAGCGGATGCAGCTTCCTCAATTAGTACTCATGGAACAGCGGGTGCAACAACTGATTTTATAAGAATTGAATTAAATGGAACGGATGCGTGGATAGCAGTATCCACAAATGATCCTTCAGCTTAGGTTCTTAATTCGGTACGGGACGATTTGTTGAGAATAATTCTGGGGGGAGTCCCCGTAAACTCTCCCCATTATTTTAATTGTTACGGAGTTTAAAATGAAGATCAAAAATACAATCTTCGATCAAAATGGTAGGTTCATTCCTGCCCTTAATAATTTGTTGGGCGAAGTAATTCCTGTAAGAGAGGCGTATGAGTTACGCAAGTTTCAGAAGGAAGTCGTTGAAAAACAAACAGTTTTTGAGGAATCGAGGCTAGCAATGGCTAAGGATTTTTCTAAAAAGGATAAAGATGGAAAACCAGCAATGGAGGACGGTCATTTTGTTCTAAAGGACGTGAAGGGCTTCGGCAAGTCATATAATGAACTTGTAGAGATAGAAGAAAGTTATAAGATTAAAAAGATAACCTTACCTGAGAACATTGCCCTATCGGTTAAAGATCTTATGGCCTTAGAGCCCATTTTAAACATTCCAGATTAACTTATTACGGAAAAGCCAATATGAAAATTTTACAATTACCTAAAACTGAAAAGTTCAGCATTAAAAATTGGGAGTCTAACGATAAACACAACGTAAGTTTAAAACCTGGTGATACCGTTAGGCTTTCGGATTATAATTCAGAGGATATTATGAAGGTGTGGCCCCAATTAAGAGAGATTAAGAGTGTTGAGAAGAAACTTCAAGAGGTTAAGAATAAAAACAAAAAGCTAGAAGAAGAGATTAAAAAAACAGAAAAGGTTGTTGAAGAAACGGGTGGTTTGGGTCAAGAGGTAGAGAACTATGATAGGCCCAAACTTATGAAAATGGCCTCTGGTATGGGAATTAAGCACACCCAAAGTACAAAAGAGCTTAAAAAACAAATAAAAGAAAAATTGAAGGAATAAGCTATTTTTAGTTTTTAACAATTTAACATGAGTGGCGATAAGTTTAATCGACAAGATGCAAAGCAGGTTCTTGGAACTGCTGCCTCACCTGTCACGTTGGCTGCCAGTTATACAGTAGAGGACAGTGGGGTAGTCATTATAGGGAAGGCTTCGGAGGTAATACTTTTGGTAAACTATACAATGGGAGCGTCTGAAACGGCCAACTCAATAGACCTTCAATATGCTGTTGCAGATGGAACAACTCCTAGCATAACAGGCGGTACAATAGCCTTCGTAGACAGTGCTTCGGATACTATTACAGATTCAGGCGGTGGGTTTTTAACTAATGGATTGAGTCCGGGTCAAGTTCTCCAAGTGAAAGGTTCGGGAAGTAATGATGGGTTTTTTACGGCAGAAACTGTCGTTGCAGGCACTATCACATTAATTTCAACTGATGAGCTAACCGATGAGACTGCAGCCAAGAATGTAACAATAGAAGCTAATTCGGGGCCATTTTATTTGTTGCAAAACGAATCAGAATCAAGTGGAACTACAACCAGATATAATCGAGGTGATCTTTTTACGGCTGCTTCAGCTGCAGGTGCTTATGATAGATTTGCGATTAAGTTTTCTAGTCTAGGCTCTGCAGAGTTTTTGAGAGTTTATGTAAAAGAAACAGGGACGTCGTCGAATTTTGGTAACACTTGGATCGAAGCTATTACCCTAGGTCAATAATTAATTAACAAAAGAATATGGAATTTTCAGAAATAAAACTACAGGTATTTGAAAATACTGGCTATGATGACGGTGCAGATGGATTGTTAGAAGACAAGGATTTAACGGAGTCAATGGTTGGAAGATTTGTAAATAATAGATATAAAAAGCTAATTGCAAAATTAGCCGCAAGGTATCCAAAGGATCACAAGCATAAAACAATTCCCGCAACATTTTATAAGATAACTGGAACAATCAGTACACAGTCGACTACAACATTAACAGCAACGGCCTCCATATTTAATTCTGCTATGATTGGGGATACTGTTTATAATTTAACTGATAGTGCTAGTGCAAAGATTCTTTCATACACCAGTGGAACAGTTGTAACATTAGACGAATCGGTAACTTGGACAGCAGGTGCAACGATTTATGTTTTAGGAACTGAATTTGCAATTGGTGGCGATGCTGCCGATGACTTGAGATATGTAACAGATATCGAGGTAAAATATACAGCCACAGAAGATTTGAAGATTTGTTCTAAAAGACAAAACAAAGAAACTGCATTGCAAAGTGGACAAGAAATTTATTCAACTTCTAGTCCTATATGGTACCCCACAAATATAACCGTAAGCGATGTTCATGTTAAGGGTATTGGGATTCTTCCGGAGCCTACATTGCCATTGAGTAATGCTTTGATGGTTACTTATATAGAAATGCCTGACAACCTTTCAGATGATGATGATACACCTGATAGACTACCCCTAGGAAGCGAATTAACCTTGGTGTATTATGGAACATTTGATGCACTAAAAAAATTAAGACGAAATGATGAAGCCCAGCAATGGTTAAAAGATGCCCAACGTGAAGAGAGGGACATGATAGGAGATTATGCAAGAAGTACAGTAGGAGCAAAGCGTGGTAATTTAAGAGCTTATCGAGACTATGATATGAGGAGGAGAAATATATGACCATAGATTTTACAGATGATAGTGGAGGATTGTTTTCTGTTCAAGATGAAGGTCAGGGTTTCGGGTTGTTATTAGAAAATGGATCAAGTCTATTATTGGAAAACGCAGTGGTTTCTCGGTTATTATTAGAAATAGATAATTTAAAAAGCTTTACAGAAGATAGTGGGGGTGCGTTAAGCTTTACAGAAGATAGTGGTAGTTTTAAAGATTTTACAGATTAAAAAATGTCCGATACAAAAATATCAAACTTAACAGCAGGTTCAACACTAGCAAGTGGTGATTTACTTCCTTTTGTTGACGTTAGCGACGAAACAATGGCAACAAGTGGAACGAATAAGAGGATCACTTATGCGAATTTAGCTGTGGAGGTGTTTGCTGAAACTGCAACGCTTACAAATAAAACTATCGATGGAGATGCCAATACATTACAAGATATTGCTTATAGTTCAATAAAGTCAACTTCGAGGTCTGGAAGTGATGCAACGTTGATCACGGGAACTAAGGGGACAAGTGCTGACTTATCAGTATGGAATGCTGATGGGGATTTGGTAGATGGGCCTACACCGCCAACTGGCACGATTGTTGGCACAAGCGATACCCAAACATTAATAAATAAAACATTAACAGCACCAGTTATTGAAAGTATTGTAGATTCAAATGCTGACAATGTGATTTCGGGTGGTGGTACAACTACTATTGGAGATGCTACCCAGTCAGAACATACAATAATAAAAGCTGGCCCCTCAAAACTTGTAAAGATTAAAATATTAAGACAGGATAATACCTCAGATAGTTATGAAGAAAATACTGTTTTGTTGTCAGGCTATGGGGTTATGGTTCCAAATGCAGTGGTAACAGCAGCGCAAGAGGCTGTAACTTTTGGTATTACCTTTGATCAAGCTCCGATTGTTGTTATAAGTGAAGCCTCAAGAAATAACGACGCATCGCCAACTTGGGGTTCAAACGAAAATGGCAATGTAAGAATTAGTGCAAGTGTAAGATCACCTACGACAGCCAACTTTAACGCACGATTGATTAGTTCTGATGGGACTGCATTTGGAGATAATTCGGATACTTATTTTTATAGTTGGTTAGCAGTTGGAGAGCTAGCATGATGAACTTAAAGAAATTAAAAACGCTTACAATCAAAAAGATTCCCCTTAGTTTGGTTGCAAGTCGTAAAAAAGTAGGTAAGCATTATGTGCTAGAAGAGCGATATACACAAGCCACTGCTCTTCCTGGGTGGTGGAACCAAAACTATCATTTATTAAGAGAGGGAAGAATGATAGGAGGAATGGGATTAAAAAAATGGTGTGTCAATTGTGGTGCTTTGAGCGAAGCGGGGTGCAAACATAATATAAATAAATAAAACGATGATAAAAACACATTGGTTTCAAAATTTAACAGAGGGAATGGATCAATCCAGCAATCCTAGTATGACTGCTGGATCACCTCATCTTCAGAATATATCACAAGATAGACCTGGAGTCTGGGCAACCAGAAAAGGAAGCGAGATAGTGGGTGCTTCTATAGGAACTAATCCGGGATATGGATTATTTACTTATTTAGCCAATGATGGAACCAGAAAACTAGGAGCAGTAACAGATAGAGATTTATTTTTTTATGATGAAAGCGGTGAAACTTGGGGCAGTGCTGTTGATACAGATGAATGGACAGCAAGCAAGAGAGTTGATGGAATTAACTTTCTAAATAGGCTATATCTTGGATGTGAAGATGGTACAACTCCACTGGCATATACTACAGGAGGTGCAATAACAGATGTTACACCAACCATAGGTGGTTCAATTTTTGCGGTCAATAAGAATAGTTTATTAGTATGTGGAAATAACATAAAACCCAATATAGGATTTTACTCTGATCCTTATACAGATACTTTCCATAGCGCAACAGGAACGTGTGAAGCCAATGCAGATGTTGCTGGTGCTAATACAGTAACAGCAACTACTTCAATATTTCTTCCTGATATGATTGGTGCAGTTCTCTACAACACAACAGATGGAGAGATGAATATAATAACGGGTTGGACAAATGATACGGTGGTAACAACTGATACTGACACTTCGGGCTGGAATGATGATACTGTCTATGTTTTACAAAACAATTTTAAAGCTGACAATGCAATAACTGGAGCTATAAGCTATCAAGAACAGTTTTTGGTATGGGATGAAAATCAGATGTATAGATTTGACCCCTTGTCTAACTGGTCATCTGATATAGAAAATGCAGGGTGTGTAAATTACAGAACGGTTGGAATAGTTGAAGGAATAGCACTATGGGTTAATCGTGAAGGTGTGAAGCTTTGGGGAGGAGAGGGGAGACCCCAAGATATAACTCCGAAAATTAAAGACAGGGTGGGAGATTTGGGATTATGGGATTTAGTTAATCCTAGTAATTGGGATAGTATGTGTGCGGGTGTTGACACCCTGGATGGAAAGTATTCTCTATCTGTTGGAACGCTACAAACAGTGACGGGTGCTACAGCTTCAGCAATAGCAGATGTTGTTTTTGTATTTGATATTAAAAAGAATGCTTGGACTTTTAGAAACTATCAAGACAGGATATTAGCCATTACAAGTTTTGTTGATACTAATGGGGATAAAGGATTATATGCTATACATAATGATGATTCTTTTGTAACTAAACTTAATTCAGGGGCAACAGATGACAATGCGAGTGGAGTTGGACAAGATATTTCAGTTGACTTCAGGACACCGCATCACCAACTGGGTGACCCCACTACAGATAATTCGATTCGTAATTATTTTATAAGATATACAGCAAATGCGGAGGTAGATGTTAGCGTTTCAATTAATCGAGGTAGTTATGCTTCGATTGGAACTCTTGCATCCTCTTCTAGCATACTGGCTAAAGAGATTAAACCCTTAGCTAATCAATTTGGCTACTCTTTCAGTCTTAAATTTACTTGTACGGGAGATTTAAAAATAGAAGGATATGGCTTTACTGTAGAAGAGGGAAAAACTTTACGTAATTCATCGAAATAACATGGCAAAGAAAAAAATTAAAATAGATTCAAAAACAATAGAAGATACTGGACTTGATCAGTTTCAAAATCGTAATGAGTTTGGTAATGCTAGTGTGGCACGGTATAGCACTGCAGCCAATTTGTCGGGCGGCACTATTGCAAAAACTACAAGTATCAAACTTGGTACAAGGTTTCTAAGACTTAATGGAGATAGGGGAATCGTTATTAGCGATGGAACAAAAGATCGGTTAATTATTGGGAAAATACCAGAAACAACAGATGAAAATCCGTACGTTGGAATAAAACAATCAAAAGAAGGTTTTGACGTGAATGCAGCATCACCAGAAGAAATTATGTTCCAAAGTAATAGAATATATATACAACATCAATTTAATACTTTCACGGGCACACCAAATGGGGTTGTAAGTGATCCTGTTGGATTTGTGAATTTTTCAGATGCGATTGCGGGCGGTCAGAACAGAACTATACGTCTTGATTTTTATAAGTCTAGTGACATAACCTACACCTCGGTTATTTTATATCAGCAATTATTTTGTGGATTAACATTTGCTGGAGCTACCGCCGATATGACTGGGTTAACTACATACCTTAACCCAGACAAAACAAAAACAACAGGGCCAGTTAGTGGACATGAATATTATGTATTCAGCAATGGGGATATAATAAGAAATGGATATGATCAGACCGCAGACGATGAACAAATATCAGATACCTTTGATTCAACAGAGATTGCAGCGGTCAATGATGGGTGGAATACCATCGCCGTCCAGAGTGTTGATAATGACGTTAACGCCTTTGGTTTTATCGTGTTAAATTTAGTTTGCACTGGTTATAAAACTTTTACTTAAATTAATAAAATAAAATGACACTATCACAAGACATTATGAAAATCCCAGGGCTTTCAGGTTCATCATTTGAGAGACAAAAACAGTATTGGGATAAAATGGGCTATGGCGGTGGCTATCAAGGATCATACAATCAAAATATAAAACTCATAAATAGTTTGAAGAACTCAGGCCAAGGTGTGAATACCGCCGCACCTGCTACAACCAATCTAGCAGAGCAATATTCTGAGCAGGCAGGCGCAAATAAAACTTATAAGGGACCAGTATTTAGTCAAGTTTTACCTTTTCAAAATGCTTGGAGTTCTTTATTGCCCACTGTTGAGGCGGAGGGCGCTTCACAGATTAATCCATTCATACAAAGAGACTTAAACGCACAGAGTAGGGGGTTTTTAAATCAATTAGCAAGTACAGGTGGTGGAAGGTTAGGACGTGCAACTGGAGGGCTTGGAGAGATTCAGGCAGGTGCAGAGAGAGATAGAAAGGCTCAATTACTAGATTGGATTAACCAAAGAAAATCAGGCTTTGAAAATTTATTCTATAACCCGTCTAGGGATGCTTTCAATAATGCAATTGAACTTGGCCAAACACCAACAACTCCAAAAATTCCAACTTATGGAGATTTTGCTAAAACTATGGGGGATACTATTACCAACCAGCCCGCCCAAGGACTTAACTTTAGGCAATTTAACTTTTAATTATTAATTATGGATTCAAACACAACGTACAATGAAATGATGGCGGCAGAGGGCAATTTAAAACAGTATGAAGACCCGAACCTAACAACAAATATAAATAAGAATGTGATGTCACAATGGTCTCCGTTGTTGAAGAACTCTGCTCAAGCAACACAAGATAAAATGTCTTCTTTTTTAAAAGACTTCTCTAATATAGGTTATGGAGCTTTAGAGGGTGGAACGGGTGCAGCAGATTTATCACCTCACCAAAAGATGCAAATGATGGGGGCGGGACTTGGCGAAATGGCTGGAAGTCTTAATTATTCAAGCAGTCTTTCATCAATATTAGGTGGAAAGGCAAGCGAAATGTCTAATAGGGCAATTCAGGCAATGCAACATGGAAACCAGACGGCAGCAAATTCATATAATAGGGCTTCTCAGAGATATCAACTAGCTATACAAGAAGAGGAGAGAAAAAAAGCAGCAGCAGCAGAAGTAGCATATCGACAACAGATGATGAATCAACAATCCGGTAGGGCTGATGACCTGATATTAGAAACAAATGATACCCCTACTTTTGTTAATCAGCAAGGTCAACAACAAGAATATAGACTAGGAGACGATGGTATGTATAGATCATGGGCGCCAGGTCAATTTGATAGAGGGGCTTCAGCAGGAAGGGCTGCAATGAGTTCTAACCCATTTGTCAGGTCTGCAAATAGGTTTGATAGTGCCTTGGGTCAAGATAATATTATTTCTAGTGTTCTAAAAGGCTATGGAGGTATCCCTAATGCAATAAAAAACCTGTTCGGGTTTTAAATTTAAACTTTTAATTAATTGATATGGCTCAAATAGTAGGAAGGCAGGCAATACAAGAATATTTGAAAAAAAACCCTAACGCAATGGGAACATTGAGAACATCGGGAGGTCAGGTAATACAGAGCAATTCAGCTCTTGGTGCGCCTGGTTCAAAGTTGAATGCACCTATTCAGCAGCCTGAGCAAGCTGGTGGATTAATGGGGATTCTTCAGGGAATAGTTAATCCTTTTGTGAGAGGGGGGAGTAATCTAATTAATGATCTGGGATATATAGGACAAGGAGCAATAGGTGCTTTATCGGGTGAAGATCTTTCTAAAAGTGAGGTAAGTCCAATTTTAGGTAATTTGAGTTTTGGAGGGGCTGATATTTATAAACAAAGATTATCAGGAGATCAGGGTAACTTATTAAAAGACACACTTCAAGATGCCGCCAGTGTTGGTTCTTTTGCAGTACCAGGAATGGGGGCATTCACTGGTAGTTTACCAAAGGTGTTGGCAGGTGGTGCATTGGCAGGTGGAATGCAGGGTTTCGGAGGTTCTGATTTAGAATCAGGGGATACTTTGAGTGATATAGTTACTGGTGCAGGATTCGGAGCAGGAACAGCGGGAGTGTTTCATGGATTGGGGAAGTTGATAAGTAAGGCTAAAGGCGTTACAGGTGCCATTGATGACGTAGGGGCTAAAGGAGCCGTACAGGCAGGAAATAAGGTACAGGAAGCTGGAAAAAATTTAAGACAGTCAATCCTTGAAGTTGATCCTACAAAGCTAACTAAAAGCCGATCATACAAAGGCATCAGCGGTGCCAATAAACTCGTAGATGATACTTTTAATATTTTAGATGATCTGAAATTAAAAAGTGGGACAAGAACACAACTTGCCGAAAGTGTGGGAGTGGGTAATAAATTACTTGGTAAAAAACTAGAGTCACAATTATCTATGGCTGGTGAAGCCTTGAACCCAGAAAACATTGTGGGAAAGGTTGAAACGCTTTTTAAGGATAATTCGGGCTTGTTAAGGAACAGCAAAGGAGTTTTGAAACCTGATGTTCAAGAGTGGTTTAGCAAGATTAGAAGTACGGGGGGTAGTGTGAAGGGTTTATCTGGGATTAAGTCGGAACTAGACGGAATGATCAACTATGCAAGAGGTGGGCAAACTCCTAAATTAGAAAGAATTTTTAGAGGGGTTAGGCAGGCAATAGATGGTGAAATTAAAAGTATTGCTCAAAAAACGGGTAATACTACACTAGGGAAAGAAATAGAGTCTACCTTAAGAAGAATGAGTATATTACATGAAGTAACACCATTTACTTTAAAAAATCTAAAAGATGGTACACAATTAGGAAGTTCACTACTCGGGACAAAACTTGATATATCTCCTGTAACTGACAGAATACGAACAAAGATAGGAGAAATTGTACAAAAAGGAGTTAATACTTCAGGAGTACAAAATGCTTTAGGAGGTGATTTGATGGGGACAGCTCAAGGGCTAGGCTCTAAGTATGGCTCGCCAATCGCTGCAAATTTATTTAATGGACAATCTGCGATCCAATCTCCTATGGGTTTTGGACAAACTGAAATACCGGAAACGACGATGGCAGGACTGGGGCAGACTGAAACATCGGGTGTGGATCAAGATCAAAGAACGCAAGTTGCGTTGCAACTTCTAGGACAGGGCATGAAGCCAAGCGACGTAAAAACAACACTTGAGCTTGTTGGGCTCGGTGCTTCAAAGGCGGGCGGGCTTGAGAGCTTGAGCATGAATGAACGAAAGACATACAGTCAAGCAGCATCTGGTTACCAAGCATTACAGAATATAGCTAATATGTTGAGTGATGAGGGAGCCTTTGGGGGTACTCAGCTTGGGGCATTGTTACCAGATTTTATGAGGCCGGGGGAGTCCAAACAGCTAGCAAGTGAAATTGAAAGGGCTGCTGAAATGTTCGGAAGGATGCAGTCAGGTGGTGCAATAAGTCAACAAGAGGAGGACAGGTTTAAGAGATTGCTTCCAGGGGTATCGGACGACCCTGAAACAAGACAGGCTAAACTTCAGGCACTAATGGAGCAATTTTCTGTAGTTCTGAACAGTGCTCAAATGGGCAATCCACAACAGCAGGTGTCAGCACAAAGCTTATCAGGACTTGGGATGTATTAACCTGCCTTAATTTTAAAAAGAATAAAAAGAGGGCTTTAACGTAGACGAAAAAAGCTTAAAACTTTGGAGAAAATCTAAGGGAATGTACTTTATATATAATGAAAACAGATTCATTTTTGACAATTATCCTATTAACAAAGAAGATGTGAATGTTGATTCTATTTTGGTATGATAATGATAATTAATTTCTAAATTTTGAGAATAAATGAGAACTAAAAAATTCAGAGGTGATTATTCTGTAACCAGTCCTTTTGGCTGGAGAACTTGCCCTTTAACGGGTAAAAAAATTTTTCATTATGGTGTTGATTTTGGCTGCCCTGTTGGCACCGAGATATTAGGATTGGAACGGGGTGGTGTGGTAAGCGTTGACCATGCAATAGGTAAAATAAAAGTTAAACACGCAACATTCTATAATTGGGATTATCACCTGAGTGAGATTTATGTGAAAGTGGGAAGCAAGGTAACATCTGAAACCGTATTGGGATTGTCTGGGAAAAAAGGCAATGCAACTGGCTACCATCTTCACACTACAATATCACCAGATTCTAACTATTACCATGCAGTTGATCCCATTCCTTATATAACTTATCAAGAAAATCCAATGACCCCAATAGAGATAGAAAAGGTTACAGCATATATTGAGCGTATGAGACCAGATGTTAAAAAGAATATTCCTAGAAGTAGAATAGTATCTGAGTGGCTTTCCAAGCATGGCCAATATGAAATGATGGCTAATGTGTTATCCAAGGCATTTAGTAGAAATATTACCAAAGACGAATGCAAGGATTTTGCTAAACTTCTACTAGCCCATCGACATCAAATAGAAAACCCTTGGGGAGAGTTCAAAATGAACTGTTCACCATCACAAGATTGTGGGGAAATAGCACAAGAAAATAAAGATCTAAAAGCGAAAATCCAGTCAGTCAAAAATATTATTTGTTAAACGTATAACATGAAAAAGTTTATAGCGTATTGTAGTTCCTTTAAAAAAAGACAATAATTCTCACGCAAAAGAGTATTAATTATTATTTACAAATTATGGTAAAACAAAACGAGTCCCCTTGGGGTGAAGTCAAAAAGGCACTCAAGTATATGATTCGCTCAGGTGCTTTAACAGTAGGATTTTCCGTTATCATTGCCTTGCTTTCCCAGAAGGCTAATGGAGAGATCAATTGGGAGGTGTTCGGACTACTTCTAGGTGGTGCGGTACTTCAGATTATAAATAATACAGCTATATATTGGAATGAAAAACGAAAATAGCCCCTTTGATATACAAAAATTTAATGAGATGTGGCAAATGTTGCTTGACATATATAAGGCACTTCCCAATATGCGGAAGGATATTGAAATTCAACAGAACCAACTAATTGGATTGGCCAGTAAATTTGACAATTACAAGGCAACAAGTGATCAGACCCATAGCAAATTTAATGGGAAGTTGGCAAGGTTAGAAAAAACGACAAGCGAACACATCATCGAACAAACTACCATCAAGAAACAAGGCGAAAACATGTGGAAAAAGATTAGCATTATAGTGGGTATAGCATCCAGTGTTATTGGCTCTATATTTGGAATCTTAGGAAGTCGTTTATGAAATGGTCAAATAAAAAATACTTTCATAATTGGGATGGAAAAACCTTCCAATATACTGCATATTCTGATGAGCCTACTCATATGTTTAGGAGTGAAGAAAACAAATTCAACACTGAGCAGGATGGCAAAATTCTTGCAGAGGCTAAAGAGATACTACATCACTACTACAACGCCAGAAAACTATCTCCTAAGGCGATTTTAGACACTGTTAAGTTCTGTCTAGAGAACACCCACCAGATAGAGAAGATACAGCGAGGTGACAAGGGTAGTGAATACTATGAGCCTGATGATATGGGACTTGGAGATTAAATATGTTATAATATATTCACAAATTCTTGTGAGAGATCAGCAACAATCTTGACAGTATTGGGGGGCTGGTCTCTTTATGTTATTACAGGTGTTTGTGCTTGGTGTGGATTTAATTTAAGAAAATTCTTAAATGAAACAGAAGAAGATAGAAAAATTAGATGATCCAATTGTAATTAGTCAAGAAGACCCCTTCCGTGGAGTTCTGAATGCTCTGTTAGATCATAAAGACAAAATCAGCGAAATAATAGATTATATTAATAACAATAAAGATGAAAAGGGATATTGACCTGGAAAATCTGGACCATTGTGTACAAGATGCAGGTATAGCTCAACTGGTAGAGCATGTTCAGAACTAGTTTAATTTATTAGACTTCACTGTTTTTTTACATCTTCCAGAAAATAGTGTATAATGTACACATGAACAACCTAGACACAACAAAATTTCTAAGAAATTTGATATATGAGATGAGCCTCTTTGCCTTTCCGTCTAGGTTTTGCAAGGTGGCTCTTTTTATTTATTAATTAATTAAAATGGCAAACAAAAAAAGGTATAGGAAATTTATAATGGGGGTAGATCAGGCATTCGGCTATGGTGTAGCACATGCCAAGCTTCCCCTTACACCAAGGTGGAAATTGTTTGTTAAAATGGCAAACAAAAACAATAGTGGAGGCAAGAACAGCGGATATGGGATTAGCAGACATTCTAATAGTGGAAATTGGAATAGCAGCTCTTTTAAACCATTCATGTGAAAATCACAGAACTAATTAAAACAACAAGAGTTTCCGAGAAGAGAACACAAAAAAAGTTTGGTGTTGTGTTTGGCGTTGGGGGTGCGGCGGTTTCCTTGTGGGAGGCGGGAAAACGTGAAGCCCCGTATAGGGTTATAGAATATTGCTTACAGGATCACAAACAAATTAAGAAAACTTGTCCAACTTGCAATGGTACTGGTAAGATTGTTTTAAACATTTAGTTAATATAATATTATTATAAAGCAATCGATTATAAAAAATTTCTTAAATAATAAATGTGGGGCAATTAGGTCTTTCTAATCGATTCGCCTAGTTGTCCTATATTTGTTATTTTAAGCAATTGATTATGAAACAAACAGCAATCTATAAAGAATTATGGAGGGATAGAGATTTTGTTTCTTTATCTCCTAATGAGCGTGAATTATTTTTATATTGTCTTACTTGTCCCAATTTATCTATTATTCCAGCTTTTTTGCTTACAGATCGTGAAATATGTTTTGACACCTCACTTAAACCAGAAGATTTGCCTCAATTAAAACAGAAATTATCTAGCATGGATATATATTTTATTGATGATTTTTGTATTGTAAAGAATAAATTTAAACCATTTACCTTTAAAGGTGATCGGTTAAAAAAAGCAAAGGATAATTTAATTTCTAAAATTCCTGAAAAAGTACTCCAGATAATGGAATCTAATAAAGTATCAATAGAGTATCAATATTCTATTGATACATCTAATAATAGTAATAGTAATAGTAATAGTAATAGTAATAATAGTAATAATAGTAAAAAAGAAGAAAAATATTTAAAAAAAGAAATTATTAAAAACTTTAAAGAGTTTTGGGAAATATATCCTAAAAAAATTGGCAAGAAAAAAGTAGAGGATATTTATTTCAATCTTCTTGAAAATGATAAAACAAATCAACTACACAAAAAGATTATCAGTGGTTTAAAAAAACAGATTGAATATCGAGATAGTGTACGTGATGATACTACAGTTTTTATTCCTGAGTGGAAACATCCTGCTACGTGGCTCAATCAAGGGTGTTGGGAGGATGAAATGCAGATGGAAAGGCAAAAGTTCAATATTAACCAGGTTCCTGAACAACACCAGGAGGAATTTAATTTTATTCTTTCTCATGAAGGTGAAAATTCTGCGAGAAAATTTCTAAAAAAACTAGGGTTAAACTATTCTAATTTTTAATTATATTTTATGAAAATTAATTTTGAAAGGGCTATTTTTTCTCCAGTTCCTAAAGGTTTTGAAAAATGGTATCTAAAAAATTCAGGAACATTCTATCAAGACGGCGAATGGATTGTAGATAGAGAGGATTTTGTGGAATTTGTAAAAACAGCCACGGCAGCTGGATGGAACCCAAGAAATGGTAAATTCAGAAAAGGAGAGAAAATTACAAAAAGAGTTCTCAGGGCTGCAAAATTCCAAGAAGACATCATTGAATCAAAAAAAATAATAACCAGTAAAATGGGGAAGAAAGGTGGATATATTATAGGCAATACAGAAGCTTTTGCACTAATGAGAGATAAAAAAGTTGTGGTTGACTATGAATACCAAGGACAAGAATATACTGAAAATATATCATTATGAGGAGCGAACACACTGAGCAAAAAGCATTATTCCAATGGGCGAAACTCCAAGAAAATAAATACCCAGAATTAAAATTAATGTTTGCAATCCCGAATGTAAGCTATGGAGGTACACGTGCTGACATGCTTCGAGGAAAGAAGCTAAAAGCTGAAGGTAGAAAGCGAGGCATACCTGATATATGCTTGCCAATCCCCAGAGGGGGTAACTGCACTGATGAAGGGCAGGTCGATTGGTATCATGGGCTATTTATTGAGATGAAATTCGGTAAAAACAAATTAAGCAAAGAGCAGCAGTGGTGGGTGGATAACCTTGAACAGCAGGAGTATAGAGCTGTCGTGTGTTATTCGTTTGAAGAAGCCAAGAAAATCATTTTAGACTACCTGGTAATTAAATCGGTCTAGGACACCCCCAGGAGCCTCGACAACAAAAAGACGACACATTGCCCAACCTTGCACACAAGATTAAATCTAGGTATGTACTGGACAGGAAAAAACATAACAAAAAGATACTTGCCCAAAACAGAAATCGACCCACAATCAATTCTAAGAAACAGGGGTACTATTATATTATAATATAAAATAACAACTTTTAACTTATGTTACAGCTCGATTTGTTTTTCTAGAGAAAGTGTAAAAAAAGTACATAAAATACTTGACAAACATATTAATGATTGTTATAATATATTAATAATTAATAAACCAATAACAAATGAGAAAACAAATACAAAAATCTAAATTCTATAACAAAGAGTATGACAATTACGATGCAAGGAGTGACGAAGCACTAGAAGAATTGAGGTCATTAGGGTTAGAAATTGGCGGAAAAGGAAAAGCAATTGAGATAGAAGCACTAATAGGCTTCTATCAGGACGATTCAGGATACGGAGGTAATCTTGATTACGCTAAGTCATATTCTGGATATAGAGCTGATTTATTGCAGATTACAATAAAAGAA
>Ga0208904_1000548_pt1 | contig 30233 bp, 28 predicted proteins | sample AntAceMetag02UKB_FD_184774 | JGI IMG/M metagenome (GOLD analysis project Ga0208904, IMG submission 184774) | Saline lake microbial communities from Ace Lake, Antarctica - Antarctic Ace Lake Metagenome 02UKB (SPAdes) (version 2) | ecosystem: Environmental > Aquatic > Non-marine Saline and...
CAATGGGTTTGTTCCAGTGGTACTCATGCTCTTGGACACAAAACGCCTGCGTTCTTGCAGAGAAATCTCTACATGGGGGAAGAAATGTGCAGGATGTGGGAAACCCCCTGCACCACTCATCCTGCACACCTTTGGATTACCTCAGGGGCTAAGCCTTGTACTTCCGAGGCTGGTGCTTCCTCCCCGTGACGAACTCCACCACTTCGAGGCAGCCTATGCAGCCCACCACATCCCCATCCTTGGGCTCTCCACATCCCCATCCTTGGGCTCTCCAGGCTCCCAGTCAGGCCAACACGCGCCACAGAGGGTGGCGAAGTCCAGCAGGGCTGACCCCTTGTAGTGGACGACGCGGGGGTCACGTCCATTGGGGGGTTCGACCACCATGGGGATTTCGTACTTCTTGGCCATTAGCCGTCCTCTTCCTGGCCGGACATCTGGAAGGTCACGACATTCTCGCTGATGTGGATGTAGCCATCGACCCTCTTGCCCTTGATCCGACCGCGGGCAGGGATGGTGAAGAAGGTGTCGGGGATGGAGCACCGGACGATGCGGGTCTGCCCATCAGAGAACACTGCACGAGCCCTGCGGAGGAACCCTCCTGAGGGGTAGGTCAACACCTCTGGTTCGATCCAGGTGTCTTTGTCGAAGTGCTGGCTGCGGGGATGCGGGGGGTTGGCCATAAAAGGACTCCTCTCCCTGCTACTACGCAGAAGGGGCACGGGCTGAACCTGGTTTTGTGTCTATACCCCAGGGCTGGTAGCAACAGGAGTCCTCCTACCATGTCCGATCTCCGCAAGAACCTCATCAGGCTGGCTCATCAGCATCCCGAGATGCGGGAACAACTGCTCCCTCTCTTGAAGACCGCCAAGTGGGATGTCGCGAGGGCGGCGGAACGGCTGGATCTCAAGATGAATAGTCTGCGAGATCGTAAATTCAGGGAGCTTTTGGATACGGTCCACAAGACCTTGATTTTCTTCGACATCGACATGGACAGGCAAAAGAGCTGGATCGGTGTGGCGGGTGAGGATGGCTTCATGATGTCCCTGACCCTCATGCCTGAGAAAGACAGTGGCTACAACAAAGAGCGGCTTCAGGATCTCTTCATCCAAGAGTTCAACATGGGTGTGGGTGTCCAGCAGCTGGGTCCTAAGTGGATTGTGACGGTAGGATAGACAGACCTTCTAGGAGCAGTTCATGCGCGTGCTTGGAAATCTCAGTGACAACAGCATCCTCCAGGTGGAGAGGACTCCTGATGAGGGGCTCACCACACCCATCAACGGGAAGTATGTGGTGGTCCTGCCCTTGGGTTCACAGGTTGATGTGAGCAGCACTTCCTACATCACCCCTGTGAACGGCGGAGACGTGTCCAGCCTGGCTTTCGCCGGGCTCTTGGCCCAGTACCCCATGTACGGGCACATCGTCTTCAACCCACTCCTACAGGCCACAGACGTGGCCGACATCGATCTCACAGCAACTCTCCCCACAGGAGAGATCAGTCGTAGTTTCGTGGGTCGTGGGGCGGGGCCGTTGCCTACAGGCTGTTGCCCCAACAGCACCATCATCCTGCCCCAGAACGACACCACGACCCCAGTGCGCCCAGGCCTGTTGATCACGGACACCATCGACATCTCGGTTGCTACCGGCGGTGTGGGTGCCCAGGAATTCATGGTCTACTGGAAGCTCTACGGTTTCGCTACCCAGAACGATGTGATGTCCGATTACGGAGCGACATTGGGGACCAACACCCCAGCTCTGCGGAACATCAGTGAGATCGATCAGGAGCCTGCTGACCTGGAAGTGTACCTGTCCATCGATGATGGGCTCACCTATACACAGATGGGAAGGCTCGAACCCGTGGCCTTCTGTGTCGCCAACACCCATCTGCGACTGGCCTTTGTCAACAGGGGTAGTACTAGAGTATACTTGGCATGTTATGCCATCCTCTTCTGAAGAACCCAGGCGGGATTCTGATGCCTTGTGCCCTGTTTGCGGGTTAGGGCTTCATCGACATCACACCAAGATTCAGAAGCGTACCTATTGCTCTATGGCTTGCCGATCTGAGGGACAACATCCAGATCGGCTCTGTCTAATTTGCAATAAGAGCGTGTTCTGGAAGCACCCCCGCAGGCGTCCTAGAGAGACATGCTCCCGGGGATGCCAAGGGAAACTGCAACGCTTACGTTCGGAGCAGAAATACAACCTGGGTGCTTTCGATGGGTGGTCTCCTGAGATGGCTTATGCCTTGGGGTTGTTCTTTGCGGATGGGTGCCTTACCCATCAGGGACATTCTTGGAAGATTCTGATGACAAACACCGAGCTGGCCACTGTGGAGTGGTGGGATCATCTCATTGGAAATCCCGGCAAGGTGGTGTGTTGTAAGAGAAAGCGGAAGAAGAGGGGGGGTCTTCGGAAGCAGTGCTACTTGTCAACAACCTCATCGGATACCATAGGAGGGGCTCTGATAAAGCATGGTGTAGTACCTAGGAAATCCACAGAGGAGGGACCCCTACCAGAAGTGCCTGAGGAGATGCTTTGTCATTTCGTGCGAGGGTTTTTTGATGGGGATGGGGGAATCTGGCAGGAAGGGTTTCGGATTAGAGCAAGCCTGACCTGTAATGTAGCGGGTTTCAGGGGTTGGCTTCGAGATGCCCTTTTCCTTCGGGGTGTGCAAACCAGTAAGGATGGGATCAGTCTGAGGATGAGCGGTTCTCAAGTAGAGCACTTCTGCGAGTTTGTCTATGGAGAGGAAGGACCCTTCATGGTTAGGAAAAAGGCAGTGTGGGAGGATTGGGTTTCTTCCAGGCGCATACTCATCAAGGATCGAGATTGGTGGCATGACCTTGTAGGTACTAACACAGACTGTGCCGTGGCAGCCGAGGTTGGAGTCTCTGAGGGTCGTGTAACTCAGGTGCGGAACCAACAAGGGGTGTCCAGATTCAGGCCTTGCAAGCCCTGGCATGCTCTGGTGGGAACAATGCCAGATATAGAGGTAGCACGAAAGGTGGGGTGTACTTCCAACAACATCGGTGCCTACAGGCGTCTTAGAGGCATCCCCCCTTTTCGGACAAAGCCCTGGCTGAATAGCTCTCCTATAGCCTGCCACGGGTAGGATGTCCTGACACGACACCGCCCCCGTGGAGTGGCTTATTATGGCTGAATCTTTTGGCTCCGGCGTTTCTCGCACCCTCAGCGCCGTCGACCGGGCATTCCGGAATGTGGTTTTCCAGGCAGGGAAGCCTCCCCTGGATGCGGAGTTCAACCTACAGGACTCTCTGCATGATGAGAACCTGCGGGAGTTCATCCGAGAGAACATGCACTCGGGGTTCCTCATCGATCCCACGGATGCCACCTCGGACTTCGTCACGAATTCCCAGTGGTCGAACTTCTTCAAGCTAGGCCTCATCCACACTGGAGAGGCAGCACCCCTCCAGTGGGCGAACGTCAACGGTTGGATCATCCCCGTCACGGGCACCGAAGTCAGCTCCGATGCTGACACGTCCAACATGGTCAAGCTCTATCCGCCCCCAGCCACTGACACTCGCATCGACTTCGTGTTCTTGGAAGTGTGGACATCCCTGGTAGCCCCCAACCCCTCCACCACGAACAAGCCCTCTGCCAGCACCATCTACAAGCACGGCAACGTAGAATTCGGTGGCACCAACATCACCGACGACATTGAAGACCCCACCATCGGGTATGAGACCACCGAGCGTGTACAGGTTCAGTACCGCATCCGCGTCTTTGGGCAGGGTGCAGGACTCGGCTCCAGCGTTGCCTTGGATGTTTACCCGGACGGCATGGATGACCCCAACATCCTGGGCCAGGGCACTGCAACGACAGCTGTTGCGGGCATGACCTATACCAACATGCGGGAAACCTTGGGTGACAACAGCCTCTGGCGTGCGGGCGACGGTGACTCCACCAACAGCCTTGGCACCACCGATGGATACGTCTACGCCATTCCTGTTTGTGCAGCTTTCCGCCGCAACTCCCAGCCTTTCGTGGCAGTAGAGGCAGCAGGCAACGCCAACCAGAACGGTGCCCTTGACCGCAACCCCTCCGCTGCCTACCTGAGTAGCCCCAGGGACGGTGCCACCACGCTGCTGGTAGCTGACCTGACAAACGCTTTGGACGACTCCTCTACGGGTATCCTCCAGATTGACAATCTCGTGGGCTCTGGGCTGGACGACAGCCACTTGTCCCTGACGAGCACCTTCCTGATGCTGGACGATGAGATCATCGGCCCTCTGTCCTCTGTAGACATCACCGTGAGCCCCACCACCATCACTATCGGTGCGGGTTCCCGTGGGCGGAATGACACGATGGCAGCGCCCCATGTGGCAGGCACCAGTGTCCTGTTCTTCAACACCCGCCCCGACAACAAGTTTGCAGATGAAGTCCACTCCACGGACATCTTGGATCTGCGGCGTGCGGTGACCCTGGGAGACTGGGACTACCAGCGTATCCTGCTCCACAACCTCTCAATGCTCGCACAGAACAGGCTCAAGTCCTCCTACAAGCAGTCTGGAGCGGGTGACACCGAAGGCCCCACCGTGGTTGAGGTGGACTACCTCTTGGCTGACGGCACCACCTCGGTCCCGAACCAGACGGAAGCCATGGACGGCCCCGATGGTATCCGCACCATCTTCTCGGACTCGGCAGCTTTCCAGCCTGATGTGACGGTTCTCTGTGATGAGGCAGCTCCCCAGGTGGCGGGTTTGGTCACCTCCTTCGACTCCACCGTGGAGTGGGATGTGGGGGCGGACTTCAAGCCAGGCGGCTTCATGACCGACGTGGGTGGGTTCGCCAACGGCTCCACAATCTTCCTGCACATCGGTGGAGATACAGGCACCGAGGGTGCTCGTGCGACGTTCCGTGATGGCACAGAGCGTGCAGTTCGTTTCGTTTCTCCCTACGAGTACTGGAAGCAGGAGAACACGGATACCACGACAGGGCTGCAGCACCCATTCAAGATTCGGTTCTTGAATGAACCCGCCATGGTGGCAGCCTCCTCCAGTGAAACGGTGACAGAGCATCCTGGCCCCATGTACCCGCTTCAGCAGTACAACTTCGAAAAGCCCTTCATCGTCCTGGGTGGCATTCTCAATTCGTCTTGTCAGGTAGGGACTATCGCCTTGTTCAATAACTCCCCTGCGGGAGGCGAATTCGAGATCCAGCTTTCGGGTCTGGACTTTGATCTTGCGGGTGATTGGTACACCAAGAGCGGCACCCGGTTCGCCAACGACGCCAGCGCTGTATCCAAGCCTGTGCTTCGGGGACAGCGGACTCTCTACAGCATGCTGACCCAGGATGGTAAGGATCCCAGTGGAGCATCCTCCGAGGTCTACCTCGTTCTGTGGGGAGACAACACCAACCCTGAGAACAATGGTGCTTTCAAGGTCATCGGGGCAGGAGCCACGGCGGACTACACCACAAACGCGGCTTCTGCTGCTGACCGTGTGCGCGTGGAGTTCCTCTCCCAGGCGGTGGCAGCCTTCACGCTGCCTTCGGCGGGTACACTCACGGCGGAACTCCGGTCACAGTACACCAACGTAGAGGATGGCACGGGTTTCGCTTCCGGCATCGCGTCCTTGGCTGTGGTCCTCACTGATCTCGAAGGTGCAGTCGACATTACCAATCCCTGGGCAGCAGCAAAATTGGGAGCCAGCCCCATTTCGCCTCCTGTGATCTCCAAGCTGGCCATCGACACCTCGCTTCAGTACAGCCCCGGTCGCGGTGCCATGGCCCGTGTGCCTGACCGCATTTTCCGGGTAGCAGCTGTCAGTGCAGGAACCGAGTATCTCCGCCAGGCTCCTTCCAGCATCGACTCCACGTTCCCAACTCAGACGGGGATGCCTGACAACGAGACCTTCTTCGATGCCTCTCACGTCTCTGTGTGGAACAGGTTGAGCAGCTTGGGCCTGTGGGCTCCTGATGCACCTGACTACGGCGGGAACATCGTGGTCTACTCCGAGCAGGATCGTGAGACTGAGTGCATGGTGGACAATGGTTCCCGCACCCTGATCTTCCGCCCCTTCCTGAACAGGAGCATGACGCAGCACTCCACCACCACTGTGGGTGCTTCGGTGCTCTACGGTGCCGCGACCTATCCTGGCCCCCTCCCTCCGGGCGGAACTGCCCGTGATGGTGCTGCCCTCTTCACAGCTGGTGGTTTGATGGGCTTCGAAGTGCCCCCCGAGCACATGCCCCGGTTCGGACGCCAGGACATCCCCTACTACAATGGTGATGGCACTGGGACGTTCCTGGCAGGAATCAACCACCTGTTCACGGACTCGGTAGACGAAACGGAGCCGGTGTTCTACATCATTGGTGGAGAGGACAATACTGGTGGCGGCAACCTCGTCACCCGCATGCTCTACCAGACAGGGACCACCTCTGGTGTTGATTATGGTGTCCACAGCACTATCACAGGCCCCACGACTCCGGCATACCAGGCACGGCTGATGGCCGACACCACGGTCATCTCCTCTGACCTTGGTCGTGGGATGGAAGGTATCGAGCTTCCCCCCGGTCAGGGTCTTGCACGGCTCTACGGTGTCTATGACCGGCGTGACTTCGTCGCCAAGGGTGGAGACACCTACGAGTCTGACCGTGTGACCCCCAAGGCGGATCCCGCCTCTAACCTCCTGCGGACAGATGCTACCAAGCAGACCCTGTTCATCAGGCAGGGTGGTGCTTTGGACATCACTCTGAGTGCAGACGATCACACCTATGTCATCCCCTCCAACACTCTCGACATCACCAAATCCCCCAGCTACATCGCGGGGGAGGCGTTCGATGACCTTGAGTATGTGGTCGAGTGCGAGATTTTCGGGTTCGCCCGTGGGTTCATCAACCTGAACAACTTCGTTCTGGCCCGTAGGCACAACGGTCAGGGTGCAGCAGTGGCGGATGGTGATGTGTTGGAGCTGGAAGGCGTCAACATGACCATCCCGGCTGCCGCTCCCCTGAATGACGCTGTGTATGTGGCTCACAACCGGACGCCCTACCAGGGTGACCCCTTCATGACGAGATCGGGTAGCACCCGCACAGTCACGGACTACGAGACTCGGTATGGGCAGATCGCCATCACGGATGCCTTCAAGCTGGCAAGCCCCATTCAGCAGTTCGACACCAGTGGGACTACGATCCCCACCACAACGAACTCCCGTGCTCTCCAGGTACTTGCAGCGGTGGACTTCTACACCACGCTGGGTACGGGCAAGGTGGGCGGTAACTTCCACACAGGGACGATGCAGGATGCAGGGTACACAGAGGACACTGCGCGTAGTAGTCTTCGGGTGCCCGTGGCAAGCACCGATCCCCGCTGGAGGGTGCTTGCTCGTGCGTACAGTGAGGGTCAGAAGGATGCCCCGAGCCGAGCAAGCCTGAAGGTGACCATCATCGACAATGCCCAGATGGGAACTGCGGCACTCACGATCACCCAGCTGGACGGTACACGGAGCACTCTGACAGCGGGTGTGGATTACGCCATTGGCGGTGGTGCCCCTGACACTTGTGGGAACCTGTACTCGGCTTTGACCGATGTCGTTAACGGTCTCACTACCACGGTCACGGCTCTTTACGAGGGTGGCACCTCGGTGACGATCACAGCGATTGCTCCTGCTGCCGAAGGTAACAACCTCATCGCGGAGATTTCCAAGCCCCTGGCCATGCGTATGGACGTGGAGTATGTCCACGGTTCTCTGCAGAACCTCTTGGTTGCAAACTTCGCGGGTGGCACTGACCTCCCTGTGAACGCAGGAAACGGCAACAGCCAGATCGGCCTCACAGGAATGACCGACAGGTTGCCCCTGGGTATCCTCTTGCAGGACAGCGACTTCCTGTGTGAGAACCCCATGGACAACACGGCGACTGCCTTCTACACATCCCCCTCGGGTGTGCGTCCCGTTCAGACTGTGCTGCCTTTGGCAGACTCCCTGGGTGACGAGTACACGAGGCTGGTGGGTGGCCCCGGACACTACATCGGCATGGCCGATGGGGGTATCCTCCGGTATGCGGGCTACAACGCCACCTCGGAGCCCACAGGCTCCCGTGCGTTCCGTCTGTACCGTGGCGGTGGTTCCGCTTGGGTGTTGTCGGGTGACAACCCTGGTGGTCCCATTGACTGGTTCTCTATTTCCTTGGAAAAGGAGATGCAGCCGGTACTCAAGGGCGGTGTCCTGGTCTGTAAGGCATTGCTGGTTCGGAACTTCCCTGAGGAGGCGTTCACAGCGCCCTCGACGGTGTCCCACGGTGATGAGATTCAGATGGTCGTGTTGACCTACGGGCTCCTTGGGAATGGTGCTGTGAGCACTTCGGGCTTGAATCTCTCTGGCGTAATTTCTCCCACGGGGTATGGTGAGGGCTATGCGGCTGCAGACAGATACCGCTTGGAAGGAAAGCCGATGGTTGCTGGGCAGGTTCGTACCGCCCCCACCATTGGAGATGTGGCCTTGTTCCCTTACGACATCTTCAGTAACCCCACAGGGTAGCCTCTAAAAAATGGCCTATCTGATCTCCCGCCACCAAATCCCCCTGAAGGTGCGACGCCTTCATGCGGAGCGGTACAAGCGTGATCTCCGCAAGAGCCTTTTGAACCCCACCCTCAGCAATGAGCAGCGGGACTACATCAAAATGAAGCTTGCGGAGGTGGACAAACCCAAGAGCTACCGTTCCGATGCTCCCCCGCCCCCAGGGGCAATAGATCCCAGGGTTCAGACGGTACTTCCGTCGTCGGAGCCCACAGTTTCCGTCCCCGAGACGGTTACCCTATACCCAGATGAGAAGAAGCTGTTGCGTCTACGAAAGCCGCAACTGCTGGTTGTGGGCCTCAAAGAGAGGGTTGCACTCCTGCAAGACTCGATGACGAAGCCCCAGCTGACAGCAGCCATCCTCTCGAACCGCCAAAATCGCGGCTGGGTCTAACGGAGAAGGAGTCTCCATGAGCAAGATGAAGTTCCTGACCGTGCTTATGCTCGGTCTGTTCATTTCTGTCCCTGTTTTCGCCCAGGACGACGCTGCACCCGCTGATGAAGTGGTGGCAACGGATGTCGTGGTGGAAGATGCGGCTGCCCCGGCTGATGAAGCCATCCCCGCTGGCGAAGCCGTTCCGGCTGATGACGCTGCACCGACTGACGAAGCCGTAGAGGAAGCCCCCGTAGACGGTGGTGAAGTAGCCGCCACCGATCCCGTCGATGAGATCGTGGACTTCGAGGAAGCCATCGAGGAAGCCTTTGCCCTCGTGGACGCCATCCAGTCCAAGAATTGGCCCCTGGCTGTGGGTCTGGGCCTCATGCTCCTGGTGTTCATCCTGAACAAGGTGTTCAACCTCAAGGAGAAGGTCGGTCCCAAGGCACTTCCCTGGATCGCCATGGCCTTCGCCGTGTGTGGTACTGTCGGCACGGGCCTGATTGCGGGTCTTGGCTGGGTTGACTCCATTGTCCAGGGTATCCTGGCTGGTGTGGTCGCCATCGGTGGCTGGGAACTGCTCTTCAAGCACATCCTGGGCAACAAGGCCAAGGAGCCGACTGAAGCGTAGTTCCTGCATGCAGACAGTTTTTGGACCCCCGCCCTTGTGGTGGGGGTTCAGTCGCTTCGGGACGGGGTATAGGGGCGTGGAGGTTCATTCATGAAGCGGCTACCCGTAGTATCCTACCAGTCCACAGCCCTGACCCCAGATACCATCGAGGCACTTCGGCAGTTGGAGCTGGGAGCAGTCCAGCTGGGTGGGATCAAGATTCACACCCAGCAAGGGTTCCCCGTGCCTGCCATGACGTGGGAGAAGGTGGGGGTCAGCCCAGGGTTCACACAACTCCCCCCACCTCTCTCCATGGTGCCCACGGGTAGGGAAGTGTGCCTCCAGCTGTCCCTGACGGAGTATGAGGGGGACCCCACAGCGCGCAAGCAGCGAGAGCTGGAGCTGTTGTGGGGACTTGTCATTCCGTTGGGGTTCACCCCCTGGCTCCGCTACCCTCTCTGCCAGGACAAGCTGGACATGGTGTTCCACTACTTTGGCCCCTGGAAGATGCTGTTCGATCACCTCCATGGCGAAGGCCGTGGGGAGCATGCATGGGAGTCTGTGGTGGCAGCTGCTCAGGGGGATGTGGGTCACTGGCAGGGAGACAAAGAGGTGGAGAGATTCGTGCAGGCCCAGCTTCACCGGATGGGTTTCCACTGTGGGCTGGTGGATGGGAACATTGGCCCCTACACAGCACAAGCCCTGAATGCTCTGGGCATCACTGGGAAGCCTTTGGCGGAGGTTGCGGTCTACCTGGGCAGCAACCCCGACCTGAAAGCCCCCAAGGATGACAGGGGGTATGGTCATGTCGTGATCCCCAACAGGTCCTTTCAGGTAGAGGCATTCGGCGCTATCCGTTCGGTCAAGACGCCGCATGGGGTGGCTCTGACTATTGACGGCCCCGGTCGTGTTCTGTTGGACATTGGGGGGTTGGATGAGAACTCAAACGTGTAGCGGGAAGAGAGGATAATCATGAGCGACTTCGAAGCCACCTGTGAGAGACTACGCAAGCTGCGTACAAAGAAAGATCTGAAGCTGCGTCCATGCTCGATGCTGGTAGACACCTTCACCACCCTGGATGGGAAGGTGAAGCCTTTCAGCCTCCGGTACTACCAGGCTCAGATGGTTGCCCATCTCCTGATGATGCGGCGGTTCATTGTGGGGGACGACACAGGGTGTGGTAAGACCATCGAGACCATTGGTGCTCTCTGCTACCTGTGGGAGAGGAACCCCAATCAGAAGGTCATCGTCCTCACCAAGAAGTCCGCTGTGCCGCAGTGGGCCAAGGAGTTCCTCAAGTTCACGATTGGTGTGCATGTCGTCATCCAGAGCGGCACACCCAAGAAGCGTGAGGCTTGCCGGGAAGAGTTTCTGGGCACAGAGGGCCCAGCAGTACTGATCTCTGGCTACCGGAGCATGGTGCGGGATTTCTCATCCATTCAGAACTGGGAGGGGATGATCCTGGTGTTGGATGAGTGTTTCCAGTATCACACTCCTGTAGTTTTGGCCGATGGTTCCACTGAGATGATCGGGAAAATCGTCTCCCAACGCATGCCTGTAGAGGTTCTCTCATGGAACCCCGAAACAGGTGCTGTGGAGCCTCAGGAAATAATTGCTTGGCATCGAAATCCGCTTGTGCATGGTAGGCGTAGGAACCTCCTACACCTGAATTTCCGTTTTGGGGGAAAGGTGCGCGTAACAGGAGCGCACAAATTCTACCACCCTGATGGATCAGAGATTCCTGCTTCCAGGCTGCAAATAGGTTCCGAAGTCCAACATCTCTGCCAGCAGGCACCTAATGTTGACCAGTGGCAGTTTTTGCTTGGGGGGCTTTTGGGGGATTCCTGTATTTTGCACCCACGTCGGAAGCAGTGGGGGATGGTCTTTGGGCACTCCGAAAAACAAGAGATGTATCTGCGTTTTAAGCATCAGGTTCTGAGTACGTTGTGCACATCTGAGGTTACCTGCTCCCAAAATGGTGGGTATCCTTTGAAGACTGGGGAAGAGAAGAACCGTTTTGGTTTCCGTGTCAATGCCAATGCAGCATTGACATCCTTTCTGGTACAGGCGCGTATTCGTCAGCACGGCAAGAAGAAGATCACTGTTGAGTGGTTGGATGCCATCACACCCCTGGGTCTGGCTGTTTGGTATGCCGATGATGGTGCTCTCTCGGAGCATGTTTGTCAGGATGGCTCAGTTAGCCGCACCATCACACTGCACACACAGGGTTTTACCAAGGATGATGTGGAGTCCCTTGCAGGGTGGCTCCGATGGAGATGGGGTGTACGGGCACAGGTCAAGACCACAAAACCACGCACAGACAGACCTGCAGGCAACCAGAAAGCGTACCCCTACCTATACCTAGACAAAAACGCCGCTGTGAAGTTTCTTCATATCTTGCCAGGGGGTTTTCCGGGAGTTGAGTATAAATTCCCAGGCAAGCCTGTCTTGGATGTGAAGGACCTGGATACAACACCTTGCCAGACCCTTGTCACGGATTGGGTGACGGAAAAGAAAACCTGGGAATCTCCTGATTCCCGAAAAAACAAGTATGTGTACAATTTGGAAGTGGCGGGGAATCACAACTATTTTGCCAACGGGTCCTTGGTTTCCAATTGCACCATGGTCAAGAACCCAAGCACTCAAGTGCATCAGGTGATCAAACACATGGCTGCCCAGGCAGATCGTGTGTGGGGGTTGACGGCGACGTTGATCAAAAACAACCTCGTGGAGGGGTTCGGAATCTACCAAGCGGTTGTGCCTGGCCTGTTCACATACACGAAAGCCACCTTCATCCAGAGCTTTTGCATCACACGCATGCAGGTGATTGGGAGGGGTCGTCAGGTTCCCATCATCGTGGGCTACCGAATGACGGACATCAAGCGGTTCCGGGAGATGATTGACCCCTACTACCTGGGGCGTCCCAAGCACGAGATCGCCACAGAGCTTCCTGTCCTGACCACGAAGGAAATCTCTTGCAGCATGACCAAGTTCCAGTCTGCCAAGTACCAGGAAGCCCTGGCGGGCCTCTTGGAGTTGGGGACTGGTGAGGAGAAGAAGGTCACGAAACTCACGGCTGTCACCTACTGCCAGGAAATCGTGAATCACCCTGGGCTGATCGAGTGCGAGGGCACATCGGACAAGCTGGACACCTTGGTGGATCTGCTCACAGAGGGTGACCTTGTGGGTGAGAAGGTGATCGTCTACACCCGCTTCGAGCGGATGGTGGGTCATGGCATCGATGCTCTGAAGAAAAAGGGTGTTCCGTGTGTCCGAATTACGGGAAAAGAGAAGCAGGAACAACGGTCTGCCAACCAGGATCTGTTCCAGGACTTCAAGTCAGATATCAACACGGTCTGGATCACCAACGCGGGCTCGGATGCCATCAACCTCCAGGCAGCCAAAGCCATCATCTTCTATGACACCCCCTTCTCGGCGGGTGACTTCCTTCAGGCCCTGGGTCGCATGATCCGTATCGGCTCCATCCATGACCGTGTGTTGGCTATCCACCTGATCTGCAACAACACGGTGGATGAACGCACCTTGCGGATCATGGGCAAGAAGATGGATCTGCTGGAAGCCGTGCTCGGCAAGCGGATTCTGGGTGAGGCTGGTGTGGATGAGATCGGAACCACCAGCGAGATCAGCGAGCTTTTCGATGCCCTCCAGGCTGATGCCAGGGAGATGATCAGTGTCTGCTAAATCTACAGGGAACCCCGACTGCCCCTTGTGCAAAGGACAGGGCTACATCCCGGTGGAGTCCAAGGGACCACCAGCCAAGAGGACGTGTCGTTGTGTCCTACAGCAAGACCTCATTGCAAATGTGGAGCGGGGTCTGAAGAGGCTGTCCAAGCAGCCTCCGGTGAAGGAATCCCCTCTCCTGAAGCACGTCGAGAACAACCTGTGGATCAATGCCAGCAAGCGTTGGTTCCTGCCCCACCTGAGGCACGTAGCTCTGCGGCAGTCTCCCACATGGTTTTTCAAGGTCATCACCGATGCTGACCTGATGACAGCTTGGTTGTCCTCGGCTGCCTTGAAGGGGCAGAGCATCTTTGACGCCGATGTTTTGGCACAGGCGGTGTCCCTTCGCTACCTGACCCTGGTGGATCTCATCGATCCCCCCAACCTCCTGATCATCCGTGTGGGGGTCAAGGCAGCTCGCAACGTGGCAATGCCCGAAGTATTCTTGGAGGCTCTCTCCCACCGTGCCCATGAGGGGAAGACAGTGTGGGTTTGGGACACCCCCGTACATCCCCTTCGGGATGGGCACCTCTGCTATTCCTCCCATGTAGAGGAGTTTCTTTCGGACTACGGCAAGATCAAGGTTCCCCCAGGTCACGGCCCTGCACAAGCTGTGACCACCGCTACCACAGGAAAAGCACAAACCCACGTTGGGGGTCACAAACCTCTGCCTCGCGTTTCCCCCTGGAAGGACTAATGAAGACTATCCTCCGCTCAGTGTTCGCCGCCACCGTCAACGACAATCTCATGCTTCTGCAGGAGAACTATGGCTCCATGGATGCCTCGGGGCTTGGCTTCGACACCCTGGAAGATCAAGCCATCTGGAGGTACGTCAAGGACTTCGTGGTCGCCCACCAGCATGTCCCGAATCTCCAGACTCTCAGCACCCACTTCAAGCGCATCCAAGAGATGGATGTCGTGGACAGGCTGGAGCATGTGGCAACACTACGGCCCAAGCTCAAGGGGGACTTCATCTCCCACCTGGAGAACAAAGCCGATGACCGCCGGCGACGCCTGGCTACGGAGATCCTGAAGGAAGCCGGCGGGATCATCACCACAGGGGTGACCATCAAGGAGGGGAAGACCGAGCGCATCCTTCGGGGGCCTGTGGATGCCATGCGGTATGTGATGGACAAGGCTCATGACATCGTGACGCCTACTACGGGTGCCCGCCTCTCGGGTGAAGTCACCAAGGATGGGGACGACTTCAAGCGGGAGTACAACAGGGTGGAGACCGATCCCTTGGCAGGCATCGGGCAGTACAGTGGCCTCCAGCAGATGGATGAGGCCCTGCGTGGAGCCAAGCGGTACGAGCTGTGGACGCACGCTGCCTTCACAGGTGGTCTGAAGAGCACGTTGATGCTGAACTGGGCCTACAACCAGGCCATCTGGTATCACCATGACGTGCTGATCTTCAGCCTGGAGATGCCATACACGCAGTGCCGCCGCATCCTCTATGCCATGCACTCGGGGCATGAGAAGTTCAAGGACATCCACGAGGCAGTCCCCTACATGAAGATTCGGGATGGGGAGATGACCCCGGAAGAGAAGGATTTCCTCTTCAAGCATGTGGTCCCCGACCTGAACAACCACGCCGAGTACGGAGCCATTCACATCGAGGTGGCAGACCCCGAGAAGACCGACTTCACGGTGGCTGACTTGAGGGCCCGTGCGGAGCTGATCTACTCCAAGCATCCCTTCTCGGTGCTGTTCGTTGATCATGCCCTGCTCATGAGCCCCCGCAAGTGGGTGCCCAGCACTACAGAGCGGCTGAATGAGGTCATTCGTGACTGCAAGAAATTGGCTATGGGCTTCAACAAGGGGCTGGGGTTGGCGGTCTTCCTGTTGTTCCAGATCTCCCGTGAGGGTTACAAGGCAGCGGAGAAGAACGGTGGCAATTACAACCTAACCCACCTCTCCTACGCCAATGAGGCGGAGCGCTCCAGCGACATCGTGACCGCAACGTGGCTGGATGATGACATGCGGAAGCAGGGTCAGGTGATGATTCAGTGTCTGAAGTCCCGTGATCAGGAGCCTTTCGAGAATTTCAGGGCTGGGATCTCATGGCCCACCCGTCGTTTGTCCACTCTCCTGGAGCCTTTCGTGGAGGACATCCAGCATGCAGGCGAGGCAGTTGACGGCGACATCCTCGAAATGTCGTAGGCCCCGCCCTAGTTGGCATCAAGCCGGTATTGTGAACAAACCCCTGCAGCTGGAGCAGCCTCGTGCCCAATCCCTATACCAGATCCGCCCTGAGCAACCCCCTCATCACCCGCCAGGGTCACATCGAAGTGATCGCGGGCTGTATGTTCAGCGGCAAGACCGAAGAGCTGATCCGCCGTGTGCGTCGCACAGGGTATGCCAAGCAGCCCGCCGCTGTGTTCAAGCATGCCTGTGACAAACGGTATGACCCCAACAACGTGGTTTCCCATGAACGGAACTCCATCTCTTCCATCCCTGTGGAGAAAGCGGGGGACATCTTGCTCCGCAGCCATGATGCCCTCGTCGTGGGCATTGATGAGGCCCAGTTCTTCGGGATGGATCTCGTAGAGGTGTGTGCCAAGCTGGCTGGTGGGGGCAAGCGGGTGATCATTGCGGGTCTGGATCTGGACTGGGAGGGCAAGCCTTTCGGCCCCATGCCAAACCTGATGGCAGAAGCCGAGTACGTGGACAAGGTCTACGCCGTCTGTGTTCGGTGTGGTGCCATCGCTTCACGGAGCCAGCGGATCGTAGACAGCAAGGAACAGGTGTTGGTGGGTGAGAAGAGTGCCTACGAAGCTCGTTGCCGTTCCTGTTGGGAACCTCGTCCTGTGTTCGCGGGCAAGGAAGACCGGCTGGAAATGGAGGGATGATCCTTGAACCTGCTCCTGCGCCTTGGGGATTGTGCCCATCGGATGACAGCCATAGAGGAAGGCTCTGTGGAGAGGATCCTGTGCGATCCCCCATATGGGCTGGAGTTCATGGGCAAGAAATGGGACCGCCTGGATGGTGTTGGCACAGGAGGCACGTCCTCCCCCAGCATCCTGAAAGCCCAGGTGAGGAAGCCTGGGTGTTCGGAGGTTCCCGTGTCTACCATCGCCTTGCTGCTGCGATGGGGGATGTTGGGTTCATAGACATCCACCTTGCAGCCTGGGTCTACGGCTCCGGATTCCCCAAGTCTCTGGATGTGGGCAAGAGCATCGACAAGCAGGCAGGGGCAGTCAGAGAGGTTGTAGGCATGGCCAAGGGGATCGGTGCCAACAGCGGTGAGAGCCGGTACAACTGGAACAACCCTGACGATAAGGAAGACCGCACCCAGTACGCGATCACAAAAGCTTCCACACCGGAAGCTGCTGCCTGGGAGGGTTGGGGAACAGCCATGAAGCCTGCCTGGGAGCCTGTGATCATTGGGGTGGAGCACACATGAAACCTTGCACCCTCTCCCATGCTCTGCGTCCCGAGCTACAGGCCGACCTCTACTATGGCATCAGTGCCAGGGAATCCCTGCAGCAGCTTCCGGACGAGTCAGTGCAGTTGGTTCTCACGTCTCCTCCCTACTGGGGACTGCGTGACTACGGGAGCCCCCCCGAGGTGTGGGGTGGGGATGCAGGCTGTGGCCATGAGTGGGATGAGGGGTACTGCACCAAGTGTGGTGCCTGGAAAGGTCCCTTGGGGTTGGAGCCCACGCCACAGCAATTCGTGAAGAACCTCGTGGAGATATTCCAAGGGGTGTGGCGCGTACTTCGCAAGGATGGCCTCCTGTGGTTGAACCTGGGTGACAGTTATGCAGGAGGGGGCCGGGCTGGGAAGAACCCCGAGTACCATAAGAAGCACACCATGTTCGGCAAGACCACGGATGAGGCGCATGTGGGGAAGTTTGGACTGCCCCAGGGTGTACCTGCGGGTCTGAAGCCGAAGGACCTGGTGGGAATCCCTTGGAGGGCGGCTCTTGCGCTCCAGGAGGACGGCTGGTGGCTTCGGGCGGCTCCCCCTTGGGTCAAGGCCAACTGTATGCCCGAGAGCTGCACAGACCGTCCCACGACGGCTCACGAGTACTGGTTCATGCTGGCCAAGGCCCCTCGCTATTTCTACGACATGGAAGGTGCTCGTAAAGGGCATTGCAGTTTCAGCCGGGATGCTCTCCGTAAAGCGGCGGGCACCGAAGGAGAGCGTCCATTAGGAGACAATTTCTCCAAAGAGAACAGGCACCGGGAGGGAGTGCAGACACCCCTGACCAGGGCAGATAGAGCGGCGCTGTTGAATCCAGGGGGCAGGAACCGCCGCACAGCGGACTGGTGGTTCGAGTCCATGGACATTCTCATCGCGGAGCAGGAAGACCGGCTGGCCTACCTGCGTGAAATACGAGAGTCCAAGAAGGGGCTCCTCGTGAGTGAGGACGGCATCCCCGAGGGGATACTGTCCCCTACCCTCCCCTACAAGGGAGCACACTTCGCGGTGATGGCTCCCCCGATGATCGAGCCCATCATCAAGACGGGGACATCCCAGGCAGGTTGCTGCTCCAAGTGTGGAGCACCCTGGGAGCGTGATGTCGAGGTAATTCGGGTCAAGGACCCCATTCGGCATACAGGGAGAGCAGCTACGGGATGTGAGGATCGGCATGATGCCGAGCACGACCGGATGCTTCGGTTCAGCTCCACCAAGGGCTGGAAGCCTGGGTGTTCCTGTGAGGCAGAGGCTGTGCCCTGTGTGGTCTTGGACCCCTTTTCTGGGTCAGGGACTACGGGGATGGTCGCATGGCAGCATGGGTGCTCGTACATCGGGTTGGATGTGAGCGGGGATTACCTGGATTTGGCCCAGGCACGGATCCGTGGAGAGAAGGCACCACAGAAAGAGGCACCCGCTCCCACGGGGAGTGCCCTTGACCTCTTCAGCTCGTGAACTACGGGTAGGTGGGTATTTTGAAACCATGAACAGGGTAGAAGCTTTCGCTACCACGCAAGGAGTCTGACGTGTCCTACAATGTCCCGCAAGAGATGCTGGAGTACCTCCACACCATGATCACCCCCGAGGATGGGGAAACGCTCATGGCTTTCGAGCTGAAAACGGTGGATTGGTCACAGTACGAGGACAACCAGCTCCATGGTCTTATCTGCCGGGGTGACCCTACTCCCCACTTGGACGAGATTTGGCGTGTGCTCCGGCCTGGTGCTCACATCATGATGTTTGCCCCGGAAGACCAGCCCACAGGACACTCTGGAGCCTGTGCAATGGAAGACAAGGGGTTCGAGATTCGTGATGCGATCTTGTGGGTTCGGGAGGCGGGTCACATCCACTATGTTCCCAAGGCATCCAGCAGTGAGCGGAACAAGGGTTGTGCAGATTTGGCACAGTCCCGCCAGGTGGCTACCTTCGAGTACAACCCCAAGTGGAACCATTCCGCTGCGGGTGAGGTTGTGGATGCTGACGCTGCGGACATGAGCTTGGAGGGGGTCAAGGAAGCGCTGTTGGCGGCTGGTGTGGATGATGACACCGTAGATGCCGTAGCGGACAACGGTATCCCTGAGAGCAATACCCCTGACGACCTGAAGCGGTACTTCGCGAAAAGCCAGGAACAAAGTAAGAAATACGGGAACTGGCATCCTTGTCTCCATCCGGATGCCTTGGTGCTGACTCAGCATGGGTACCGCCCCATCTCTTCCATTGAGATCGGAAACAGAGTTTATGCCGCCGATGGGTGTTTCCATCCTGTAGAGCACGTGAGTCGACACCCCTACACAAGCCCTGACCTGTTTGAGATCGGAGTGGCAGGTACCAATTACAAGACCCTCGCCTCGGATAATCATCCTTTCCTGATCTGGCGTCCCCAGCGAAATAAGAAAGGAAACATCTTGGGGGGTGAGGTGCAGTGGGTGGAGGCATCCAAGATGCAGAAGGGTGACTACACCATGACTCCTGTTTTGGGGGAGCAGGAAAAGGATCCCCACACCTGGGATGAGAAACTGTTCTCTGTGGATTTCTGGTTCCTGTTCGGGTTGTACATCGCAGAGGGTGTTCTCCAGAAGGCTGGGCATGGGAACAATGTGTACCCTTCCTACACCCTGCATAAGGATGAGACACATCTTCTGGAGCGCATTCAGGCATTCTTCGAGCCGGATTTCAATGTGGGTGTGTACAAGAAGGGCAACACCAAGGCTGTGCAGGTGATGGCTTTTGATCCCGAGGCAGGAGCCTTGTTCTGGAAACTCGGAGGTCGGGGTTCTTCCACCAAAAGCCTCCACCCAATGCTCTGGAACCTGGACAGGGAGCGCCGCCAGGCTCTCTTGGATGGTTATATAGCTGGGGATGGGGGGAAGGTTCGTACTTGGTTACAGGCCAAAACGGTCTCTCCGGATTTGGCCTCCCAGCTCCAGCTCCTGGCACAGAGTCTTGGGTACAAAACCAACCTGTTCCGCTACGAGGGTACACCTGGTAGGATCGGGGATCGGGAATTCAAAACAGTGATGCCTGAGCACCAAATTCGTTTGTATGACCGGAACCAGAAAATCTCTGGCAGAAAGCCCAGCAAGCCCACCATGTTGGAATGGGAGGGCGTACAGCATCATCTTCGTTATGTGCAGGAAGTGGTGCCTGTCCCTTATGAGGGTGATGTGGTCAACCTCTCAGTGGAAGGTTCTCCCACCTTCCAGACTGCAGTGGGTATGAGCCACAACACAGTCAAGCCAAAGGCACTTCTCCGCAGGCTTATCGAGGCTTCGGACATTCCCAAGGATGCCACCATCCTTGATCCCTTCATGGGTAGTGGGAGCATGGGGTTGGCGTGCCTGGAGACGGGACACAACTACATCGGGATCGAGAAGGAAGAGGACTACATCCGCATCGCGGATGCCCGTGTTCGCCACTGGAACAAGAATAGGCTTGGGCATCTGTGGGCTGACATCGAATCCGAAGCTCCGCAGGATGAGAAGGAAGAGGAAGAGCCCATGTCCCTGGATGACCTCTTTGGGATGTGATGGGACAGCTACTTCCAGAGTCCAAACAGGTGAAGTCATGATCTGTGTGCATGTGATCCGTAAGCCTCTCTCCGAGGGGAATGTGGCATCCAATGTTTTGAGGTGGGGGACAGGAGCCCTCAACATCAAGGCCAGCAAGATCGCCTATCCCTCTGGCAAGCCCGAGAGCGGTTGGGCCAAGAGTGGCTCCAAGGGGGAGGAAGGCTTCCTGGGGGAAAGCAACTTCCGTATCCGGGAGATGTCGGCAGAGGAAATCCAGGCACGGGTGTCGGACGGCAGGTGGCCTGCGAACCTGATCCTCCAGCATCTTCCTGGCTGTAGACATGTGGGGGTGCAGAAGGTCAAGAAGGGTGGTGGATCAGGCGAGGCTACCAGAAATACCCAGCATCAGGATGGTTTCCTGAAAGGGCAGGATGGGGGTGGGTTCAGTACTTCGCATTATGCCCCTGATGGTACGGAGGATGTCCCCAAGTGGGAATGTGTCCAGGGATGCCCTGTGGCTGACATGGATGGGATCTCCGGTATCAGGGAGCAGCAGGGGAACAAGGGAGCTGCCTACGGGGCTGAGAACCGCCCAGCGGGAACACCCATGATCTCCCACGGGGATAAGGGCGGCGCTTCTCGGTTCTTCCAGCAGGTGCAGAGCAAGGAATGATCGTCATCCACATCATCCGCAAGCCTCTGTCTGAATCCCGACTGGTGGACAATGTCCTTCGGCATGGGGCAGGGGCTCTGAACATCGACGGGTGTCGTATCGAGAGCGCCCCGATGGGACGGCGTGTAGGCATCTCCGCCTACCAGCGGAGCACGGTGGTCATCACCAGCGGAGAGGACGGGGGCCGGGAGCTGAAACAGGCCCGGTGGGAGAACACCAAGGGGCGCTTCCCCTCCAACGTCATCCTCTCACATCGCCCAGAGTGTGAGAGCCAAGGTATCCAGCGTGTCCCTGGACTCGGGGCCAAGGTGTCCTCGTTGGGGAAGGGGCGGGAAGGCAACCACGGCACAGGTATCTACGGAGCCCATGGGAGCAAGGCCACCACTGCCTATGTGGATGCCGATGGTCTGGAGCCTGTAGAGGTGTGGGATTGTGATGCAGGGTGTGGGGTAGCAGACCTGGATGAGCAGTCCCGTGCTGCTCGATACCTGGAGAACCTCCCTGTGGCGGCGTCCCGGTTCTTCAAGCAGGTGAAGTCGTGATGGTCATCCACATCATCAGGAAGCCCTTGTCAGAGGGGAACGTCGCTGGGAATGTCCTCAAGTGGGGCACAGGTGCGTTGAACATCGGTGCTTCCCGCATCCAGTCTGATGCCCCTCCTAAGGAGTGCAAGGCCCCAGGGTGGGATGCGTACAACAAGACCAACGCTGAGCAGGGGTACAGGCCCACGGACTACCACCAGGGGGATGCTATCTACAAGCCCTCCTCTGAAGGTCGGTGGCCTGCAAATCTGATCCTGGAGCATGGCACGGGGTGTGAGTGTGTAGGGACCAAGAAGATCAAGGGATCGTTCGCAAGGCTAGACAACAAGGTGGCTCTCAATCGTGTCTACGGGGTCTACAATCCCAAAGGTGTTTCGGGGATCTCTGGGCATTGCGGCCCGGACGGGACGGAGACCACTACAGCCTGGGACTGCACCGAGGGGTGCCCAGTGGCAGATCTCGATGAGCAGAGCGGTATCCTCAAGAGTGGTGCGATGGACAGCATCGCCAGAGAGGGTCGTTTCGGGGTGTACGGGCACATGACAGAGCGTAGGGTTCAGGCCCAGCCCAGTGAGGGTGGGGCTTCTCGGTTCTTCAAGCAGGTGAAGTCATGATGGTCATCCACGTCATCCGCAAGCCCTTGTCTGAGGGGAATGTGGCCTCCAACGTGCTCAAGTGGGGTGCTGGGGGTCTGAACATCGAAGTTTCTCGGATCGCTTCCCATTCGGGGTCTACATCCCAGCAGCCCAGTGGAAGGTGGCCTGCGAACCTGCTCATCGAACACAAGGCGGGATGTCAGCACGTCGGGGAAGTCACTGTTCAGGGGAACAAGCTAGCATCACGTGGTCTGGGAGGGCAGAACGGGAGCTACAGCCCCATAGGCACCGAGGGTGGGCATGATTTCACGGATGCGGACGGCAACGAGACTGTCCAGGCATGGGAGTGTGTTGAGGGCTGCCCGGCAGCATCTCTGGATGAATCCATAGAGGGAGGCCCCTCCCGCTACTTCAAACAGATGAGGGGGTAGGTGGAAGTCTCCCGTTCAGCGTAGTAGGATATGTCTATGAGCCCGACAAGAGAGCCCTCCGCCATGAACACCAAGCACGAGGACGGATTCATGTAGATTCTCGACCCCCAGATTTACTGGGCGAGAGTCGGAGCATGGATCAGATGTCCCATACCTTTCGTTGTCGCCATTCTCTCCCCAAGGACTTTGTCTACCGGGATGGGGGATGGTTGATTATGCACGAGGACTGCCCGAGTGAGAGGGCATACCGCGATCTCTACAACCAGCACAATCGCTACCCCTGGGAGCTGGAGGCAGAGGATCTGCCCGAGTGGTTCCACAAGACCGATAACGCTCCTGTGGTCAGGGGGAGCTGGATGAACAAAGAGAAGGCGAGTTGGCGGCTCATCCACACCCGCCGCTACCGCCGGTACGAGAAGAGGCTCATGCACCATGGGCGGTGGGAGGATATTCTTCCCTACAAGCGCACGTCGGGGTGGTTGACTTGGTAGGGTGGTATTCAGACCCTCCTGCGTAGTACCTCCCATGCAGCTGCCCACCCGCAAAGACTTGATGACCTCCAAGGAAGCTCTCCGATGGCTGGAGCTGGATGCCCCTAAGATCAAGGGGGCTACCCAGCGCGAGGTGGGCAACAAGCTCGCGGAGTGGAAACACGAGGAGATGCGGACGGCGTACAAGAGGATGCTGCACAAGCACCACCCGGACCACAATCCGGGGGATGTGGATTCGAACCAGCGTGTGCAGATGGTCCGGACTGCCTACGAGAAGTTGAAGGGCCTCAAGATCAACCTCAAGAAGCCTGTCACCTCTTGTCCCTGCTGCCACAACAAGTGCGGGCGACGCTTCCAGCATGACACCTTCGATCTGATGTTGTTGGACATCGGGATAGCCGAGACCTCCTTGGATGGGTTACGGCAGAGGGAGACATACAAGAGGCCGAGCGTCGCCAGGCCCTGGGATAAGGACTTCCCCACCATGGTCAGAGCCGCAAGCTACTTCCCAGGATTCCGCTAATGAACATGAAGATCACCTTTCTAGGATCGGGCGGTGCTTTCACCGACTTCCGTGAGAACTACCACAACAACGCCCTTGTGGAAACCAGTGAGGGGCCTGTCCTCATCGACTGCGGTGGAACTGCTGTTCAGAGCATGAAGGAGCTGACCGTTCCCGTGTGGGATCTGGTGGGGGTGTTCATCACCCACCTGCATGGAGACCACATGGGGGGTCTGGAGCAGCTCTTGTGGGAGCGCTACTACACGGGTCCTCTCGGGGGTCCCGGTTTCATGTCGACCCCCGTGTACGCTGCTCCTGTCATCCATGCAGGGTTGCGGCGTAGCCTGCACGAGTGCGTGGATGAATACTGCGACCACAACGGGATGAACAAGAAGGGGGGCTACTATGTTCTGGTGGACACCTGCAAGGTGGAGCCCCAGTCCTTCCCCATCGAGATCGGGGACACACTGTTCCAGCTGATTCCGACCCCTCATGTGGAAGGGGACGGGGTGAGCAAGGCGGCCTTTGGCGTCCTCATCGGGAAGCCCTGTGGGGACAAGGCGGTGTGGGCCTACTGGACAGGGGACACTCTGTTCCGTCCTGACCTTATGGAGATCGCTCCGTTGGCCCAGGTGATCTTCCATGACTGTACCTTCAGCCCCTACTATGACGGGACTGTCCACACCCACTACTCACAGCTGCTGACCCTCCCTGATGAGGTTCGTGCTCGGATCATCCTCATGCACCACACCCAGGTGCCCGATGACATCGACGTAGTCGCAGACGGGTTCCAGGGTGCCGCCGACCGCCACTCGGTTTACACCTTCGAACCATGATCGTCGTACACGTCATCAGGAAGCCTCTATCTGAGGGGAATGTGGCAGCGAACGTGTTGAAGTGGGGGGCCGGAGCCCTCAACATCAACGCCTGCCGCATCCCCACAGACGAAGACCGGAGTCGTCCTCCGCGCACAGCGAACATCATCTATGGTGGTGGGCGTGGTACAGACCTGACAGCCTCCCAGAGCCACCCTGCTGGGCGGTGGCCTGCCAATCTCATACTGGCGCGGCATGAACCGCCGAGCCCCCTGTGTCCCGCACAGGAGCTTGAGGAGCAGGAGCCGGGGGTGTCGAGATTCTTCACGAGCGTGGGGGGGGTCAAATAGGCAATCCTCGTGTAAGGATGTGCATGTACCTCCCTCTGCAATATCAAGCCCCCAAAGGCTCTGTCTTCCCGCTGTCTGTCACACAAGAGGATTTGCGGGAAAGCCTGAGTCCTCATCGGTTCTTTGGTGTAGAGGACATCTATGCTTTATGGGAACGAACACCTGAGGGTTCGTTCAACAGGGTTGAGGGTTTTCGTTCCACAGACGACATTGATATCCATCTGAAAGAGCTGCAGACCGAGGGTGCTATCCCGACTTTGGATTTTGTCGGGTTCCGAAAAAAGTTCCCATCTTGGCGAGGGCCACAGATGCAGAGGCCCTTCCAAAGGAAGCCCTCTATGCAGTCACACTTGCACAGCAGCAGGATGCTGTTCTGGGGTATTTGAAGATGCGCGATACCAATTACCGCCCGGCACAGCCCATCGCGGGTCTCTCTGTTCAGGAGGAACATCCTGATTTCGTGTCAGACTTGTCGGACACCTTTGACGACATGCAGGAGGAGCTTGCGGTAGACAACAACACGGAGCGAAGCACCTACCCCCTTCTTCAAACCTATTTGAAATCGTTGGGTTTCAATGTCCACGTAGAGAATGGGGTAGTCCGTAACACTGTTTGGGATGTGCGGGTTTTGGATGGGTACCAGGAAGTTGTGGACATCGAGATCAAAAAGGACATGCAAGGATATGGCACTTGGGAGGAGGCATCGAAACAGGGGGTCGTGCAGCGGCAGTTCCCCAATGTGCTGGTAGTAGTTCTCTCCACGAAAGAGGTCTACTGGTGGTTGGAGGGTAGGATACAGGTTGAGCGAGGTGCTGAAGCCTTTGCTTGTGCCCTTGGGTATCGCATGGTTGTGCCTCACACTATAAAGGGACTCACGGAGGTCATGGCCACGCGGACCAAGATCCTCGCTGCCTTCTTGGTGAAGGAACGGCTCCAGAATATCCCCTTGAACATGGCCTTGGATGGGCTTGCGCGACAGTTCCCAGGCTTCGGTGAATTGGAGCTGGCACAAGTCTGTGTTCTGGCGAAATTCAATGAGTCCCTTGGCCAAGTGCAACAGGGGTTCCTGGAATCCATTGCACATCAGGTAGCGCGATGGGCACGTAACGGCAAGATATTGCTTCCTGATGGCACTCCCAAATTCCAGTTTGAGTTGGAGGGGTTGCGGCTTCTCTATGAGAAGACCTTTCACAATGAGGATGGGGCCACGCCTCTGTACAGCAAGCTGCTGCGAAAGTCTTCAGAGACTCCTGTGCTGCAGTATCTCTACGAGCACTATCTGCAGTGCTTGGATCCCGCACTCAAGAAACAGCGGGGGAGTTGGTACACTCCTATGAGTGCGGTGTTCTGTTCGATGCAGCTTGTCCACGAAAAAAGCAAGCTCATGGGATACAGGCAAGGAATCGCGGACAAGGACTGCCCGCCTCTTGTGGATTCCTGTTGTGGGACAGGCCCTTTCCTTTATGCATGCTTGTACATCATGCACGAGGAATTGGGCCAGCAAGAGTTCGATATGCGCCTGCCTGATCTGGTAGCAAAGCTCATTGGCTTTGAGATCAACCCCACTGCCTACATGATTGCCAAAATGGCACTTGCACAGGCCCTGCATGCATTGTCCTCTCGGAAACACATTCCTGAACCCAGGGTATTCCTGGTGGACAGCCTTCGGGATCCGCTAAAACCCACCCACCCCATCATCGATGAGGATATGTTGGGGGAATTGGGGTACTACATCCAGGCAGATGTGCGGGAAGCTTTGGAGATTCGTGATGGGGGGGAGCCTTGTTTTCTGATTGGGAACCCCCCCTACAAGCTCCACAGTGCGAACAAGGGGGAGTGGATTACGGGGCTGGTAGAGGACTACAACGGGGCCCATAAAACACGCATGGTCAAAAACGACTATGTGAAGTTCATGCGGATGATGCAGCACATGCAGCGTAATTCCCCGCATGCGATCATGTGCCTGGTGACCCCACACACGTGGTTTGAAGCTTTGGATTTCACTGCGATGCGTCGTGTCTATGGACAGGAGTACCCCTACAGGATCACTATCGATCTGCATGGGAACGCACGAACCAGGGAGACCACCCCCCCAGAGCTTCTGGATGAAGTGGGGCCTGACCAGAACATCTTCGAGATTCAGACAGGAATTGGCATTTGTTTGTTGGCACGGGGGATGCCTGAGGCAGAGGCATGGCACGGTGATGTTTGGGGTAGCCGTACCCACAAGGACAAGGTTCTGGCAGCAGGCTCCATACCTCTCACCAAGTATGCGGTGTCAGAGAGGGCCCCTATTTGGCACCCTGCCTGGGGAGCCAATTCCAAGAGGGACCGCTTTTTGTCCTACACCTCTGTGGATGACATCTTCACCGTTTCAATGGTGGGGATACAGACAGCCGCTGATACCATTGCTGTAGGCTTCACCCCAGAGGAGGTGGTGTCACAACTTTTGGAGTTTGGGGAGAAGGGTGCACCCGTAAAGAAGTGGCAGATTCAGGTGCAGGCTCACGTGCAGAAGCATGGGGCAGCACTTTCAGACATACGGCCTGTCATGTACAGGCCGTATGACATGCGCGTTTTCAGCGCCCACCCCAACATCTGCAAGGGGTTGAAGCCGCGTGTCACTTTGCAGATGCTTGGAGGCAACAACAAGGCATTCTGTACTGTGCGGAGTGGGGGCTCCCCTTGGAAGCATGCTCTGGTCAGCCATTCCGCAATCTCAGCCATGGCTGTAGATTGTCGAGAGGGGACTCGTATGTTTCCCCTCTTCACAAATGCCCCCACCTCGGGATCTTTTGAGGACATCTTCACCCAGGAGGACACCCCCCCTGAGCCTAACATCAACAACGTTTTCGTGAAGCAGTTGGAAAGCAGCCTGGGCCTCCCTGTGAAGACGAGCGGCCTCTCGGATGGGCTCCAGACGTGTTGGGTACCTGAGGACATTCTGGCTTATGTGTATGCCGTGCTCTCCAATCCCCTGTATCAAGAGCACTACAGGGATCTGTTGCGGGGGATGTACCCCAGGGTGCCCTTTCCCACAGACCTGGATGCCTGCCGTCACTACATTCAAATGGGGCACCGCTTGATGGATGCCCAAGATCCGAAAACATGGATGGCACGGCACACAGATGATCTCCTGATTCGAGTTTTGCAGGGGGATGTCAATGTGCCGGTGCGTGTGGGGAAGCGTGTGTACTCTCCCGATGCCAGGACGCTGCATATCAACGACCATCATTATTTCGAGGATGTGACACCTGAAATGTGGGGGTACAGGATCGGTTCAGAGTATGTGGTGCAACGATGGCTGAAGGAACGCAAGGGTCGTGTCCTGTGCACAGCAGAGAGGCTTCACTTCCGCCAGCTCCTGGAAATGGTGTCCCAAACAGCGGCTTTGGAATCCCAGTTGGGGGCAAGTTTTCTGGAAGATCTGCCAAAGTAGGTTCAGTACAGGGGGCTACTGCGTAGTAAAAGGGAATCACGACACCCTCATCGGAGTGATCCCTCATGGACGTTTCCAAGTACACCTCCCCTGATCACTGCCTGGTCGAACTCATCCCCTGGAATGATGCCTACCGGAACGGTCAACCTGTCGTCTCCGATGCCGTGTATGACCAGCTCTGGGACAAGCTGGAGGAGCTGGTCGAAGCCTCCGAGCAGTTCGGTGGTGGGGGTGACCCCGAGGTCATGCGTGGTCGGGCCTTCCTGAACCAGATTGGTGCCCCGGTTCCCGCCAAATCCCCCTGGGAGAAGAGGGCTCATCAGGCCCCCATGCTCAGCCTGAACAAGGCTCGCAACCCCGACGAATTCAAGGCTTGGGGTGCCAAGCACAAGGGTCAGCAGTCGGCGGTTTCCCCCCGCTTCGTCGTCAGCGACAAGTGCGACGGCATCAGCCTTCGGGTGCATTACCTGGACGGCAAGATGTTCATGGCTCTGACCCGTGGCGACGAGGACCCCCAGACGGGCAAGCAGATGGGTGAGGACATCACCCGCAACGTGCTCAAGATGCAGGGCGTCAAGGGCTTCATCAAGGGCTTCAGCGGCTGGATTCGGGCCGAGATCGTGCTCACCAAGGCTGACTGGAAGCGGTATTTCCCCGAGTACACCAACGCCCGCAACGGTGCTGGCGGCAAGGCCAAGGATCAGAAGGGTGACCGCACCGAGCACCTGACCGTGCTCCACTACGAGATTCACCGGGACAACAGCGGGCCGATCCCCACCAAGCGGGCCCAGTACAAGATCATGGAAGCCTTGGGCCTCGCTACCCCCAACTGGTACGAGTGCAACACCGTAGCTGAGATCATCGCCCTCTACGAAGAGTATGTGGCTGGCAAGCGGGAAGCCCTGGCATACGACATCGACGGGCTCGTGGTGGAATTCAACGATGCCAACGTCATGGAACGCATGGGCGTCCATGGCCGTGGTCCCGATGGGGCAGTGGCTATCAAATTCCCCTCCGACCGTGCGGACACCCCCCTGCAGGACATCGTGTGGCAGGTGGGCGGCACCGGGCGCATCACCCCCGTCGCCATCTTCACCAGTGTGCTCCTGGCAGGTGCCAACGTCAGCCGCGCCTCCATGCACAACCTTGACCTGATGGCAGACATGCTCCGCCCGAGCAAGCGGGATGCCTTCGCCAAGGGTGACACCATCCTGGTCACACGTCGCGGTGACGTGATTCCCCAGGTCGAAGCCCTCACCAAGCCGCTGGCCAAGCCCTCCGATGCGGAGTGGTTGCGCTCCCCGACCAAGTGCCCCTCCTGTGGCAGCAAGCTGAAGCGGGACGGGAAGTTCCTGCTCTGTGTCCACGAGGAGTGCCCCGCCCAGTACGCGGGCTCCATGTCCCGCTGGGTCAAGAAGCTCGGCATCAAGGAATGGGGCGACAGCATCATCATCGCGATCTATGACGCGGGCATGGCCAAGGATCCCGCTGATCTCTACTCCCTGGACGTGGCCAAGGTCGCTGCCCTGGAGATGGAAAGCGGCAGCAAGATCGGTCGCCGGGCTGACATCGCCATCAAGAACCTGCGGGCGCAGATGAACATGCCCCTCCATGTGTTCGTGGGTGCCCTGGGTATCCCCCTCATGGCGCGCAGCATGTGCCAGAAGCTCGTGGAAGCGGGCTATGACACCCTGGGCAAGATGCAGAACGCCACGGTGGCAGAGCTGGGCAGCATCCCAGGAATGGGCACCCGCAAGGCCAAGTCCTTTGTGGGCGGCATGGTCAAGCACCGTGATGTCCTCGACCGGCTCCTGAAGGCTGGTATCACCATCAAGGCCCCCAACAACGGTCCCCTGAAGGGCATCAACTTCTGCCTGACTGGTGTAAGGGACGCTGCTCTGCAGGAGCGGATCGAGGAGAACGGCGGCATCGTTAAAGGTGGTGTGGGCAAGTCCACACGGTTCCTGATCTGCAAGGACCCCAACGGCACCAGCGGCAAGCTGAAGAAGGCCAGGGGTTATGGTACGATGTTGCTTTCTCTGGAAGATGCCTGGGATTTGGTAGGCGGAAGATGAGAGCCTCGTCGCTCTGGCGGCGGCTGGGAACCTCTGTGGGAAGGGTGCTCGTGTCGCCTATGTGGATCTGAACGGGAGCATCGATCCTGACTATGCAGAGTCTCTGGGGGTCCCCCTTTCTGACCT
>Ga0208904_1000549_pt1 | contig 30222 bp, 33 predicted proteins | sample AntAceMetag02UKB_FD_184774 | JGI IMG/M metagenome (GOLD analysis project Ga0208904, IMG submission 184774) | Saline lake microbial communities from Ace Lake, Antarctica - Antarctic Ace Lake Metagenome 02UKB (SPAdes) (version 2) | ecosystem: Environmental > Aquatic > Non-marine Saline and...
CTGGATGAATAATTATCCCCGTAAAATACTGGGATACAGAACAGCAAACGAAATGGTTTTAGAGGCCACGAATAACAGAATAGGGATTTTGAGTTGAATATTTTCGCAATATGAGTTACAATTCACCGATTTGCTTTCACTTAAAAAGAAAGCTATATTAATTCCCTTTATGGGCTATAATCCTAACTCGGTTTATATTGAACAATTATGCCATGCACAAATATTACAAGATTATATCGGATCAAAAATTCTAAGCTATAGTAAATTTAACCCCAAAATAATAGCGGATAATATTAAAAGCATGGCAAAAGCTAAATTCCACCCTAAAGTAGAAATCGATAAATCATGGTTTGAGGGAGGAGAAAAAACAGCTAAAATTCTATTAGCATAAACTTAACTCTTGCATGGAGTATCAAAATTTCAAGCAAACAACTAAAAAACGATTCTTATAAAGTTTTACAATACGCTATACTTAAAGGCATAAATATCATCAATACTGCCCCACTTTGTTGTAAGGCTCTCTTTCCTAATAAATCTTCCGGAATATTTTTTTGAAATGGGAAAAAAGATTATACCTTCCCTTATCTTTAACCCATACTGTTTACAAATCTTTTTAAACTCTTCCAACCTATCCACGGATATCCAGGCATCCATAAGCGGTTTTATCCCGAGAACTGTAGACATAAACATTGATAGCTGCACAGCGCTACCTTGAATAGAAATTAAATACTAGGTAAAAACAATAACTAACGATATAATGCCCTAATTACCTTTTTTATGTAGGCAAATTACTTATACAAGTATATAAAAATTTACTAATTTCAATTAGAAAAAATAGAAATGCTCAACGAACATACAGCAGAATTAATTCGTGATATCATCCGGAACAAAATCACAAAAGGTCCCCCTGCAGCAATTATTAATATAAATTCTGTATGTAACCTCAGATGTGAGTTTTGCTGGATACATAGTCCTTTAAAAAAAGATAGAATTAAACCTTACCATGTTTCTTTTACGTCAATTAAAAAAATTTTAGATGAATTAAAATCTATGGGAACCAACCAAATATCGTTGAGTGCCGACGGAGAACCTTGGTTGAACCCCGAAATTGTAGACATTATTAATTATATAAAAAACAATAATTTTTTTTTAAGGATCACGACTAACCTGACTTTTAATAATAAAGCCATACAATCAGCTTTTGCCCGATCAGACATGCTTGATATCAATTTTTCTGCCCCAAATGAAAATATTTATAACAAAATTCAGAATCCAAACAAAAAAATACTTTACAATAACCTTATCAATAATTTAACAGTTTATTCAAAATTATATAAAAAAAGAAAAAAACCACTTTTAGAAATTAATTACGTTATCACAAAGAATAACTACTCCTACTTGACAAAAATGTTAACTTTGGTCGATAAACTTAAAATTAGAAATATTCGTTTTCGAATACTTGATACTACCCAGTGCACAAAGAAGCTTTTCTTAAAAAAGTCTGAAATTTTCTCTTTAAAAAAAATAATCGAACAAGCTTTAGCTAAAAAATTTAAAGCTAATCATAATTTAGAAGAAATCAATAACTACCTTGATGACGCAGGGAAAGTAAGCTTTAATCTAGAAAGATGTTTTATTGGCTGGTTAACAGTTTCGATTGAGTCTAATGGAGATATCGGTTTATGCTGCCAACATGGAAATTTGATCATCGGAAACTGGAAAAATCAATCAATAAGTGAAAGCTGGTATAGTCAAAAGGCAAACGAGCTAAGACTAAAAGCAAAAAATAATTTTGCCATCAACGATAAGTTTTGGCATAGCTGTTTATTCTGTTGTTCTGAGAAAAAAAATAAAGAAATCGACTCACTATTAAAAAGATTTAATGCATGAACTTCTTAAATAAGTTACGAATAATAGGATCTTCTAGGGATAAATTGCTTGCCGGGCCAAAATCAATATATATTGATATAAACACTATTTGCAATATAAATTGCAATTACTGTTGGATTCATTCCCCCCTGATGGACAAACCTTTATATAAAAAACCTTTGCAACTCAAATTATCCGACATTGCTAAAATTGCTGCTGAAGCTGATAAATGGAATGTCGAAGAAATAGTAATTTCTGGCGATGGTGAACCAACTTTACACCCGCAATTTGAAAAAATAATCGACTGTATGACTAAACAACCGCGAAAAATATGCTTAACTACTAATGCCACTTTTAAAAAAAATCTTATACCTTCTATCGCCAAAATTAATTACCTTTATATAACATTTTCTGCTCCATTTAAAGAAGCCTATCACAATATCCAATCCCCAAAAGGAAACGCGATTTATGATAAGGTAATAAGAAATATTAAAATACTTTCCAAATTAAGAGATAAATACAAAAAACCTTATTTAAATTTAGCTTTTATAATCAATTCTACAAATTTTAATATGGTATCAGAAATGCTTAAACTGGCTAAAAAGTTGAAAATAGATAAGATAAATTTTAGAATAATGGAACCAACTAAATATACAAAGAAATTACTTTTGTCAAAAAAACAAAAAGAAAAACTAGTAAAAACAATCGATGAAGAATTAAATAATAGTTTTTCTTTTGTCCACAATCTAGAAGAAATTAAAAAAGGGATTATTGATCATAAACAAAGTCCCTACAATATAAAAAAATGTTTTACTGGATGGTTTAACTTATTTATAGATTTCAACAAACAAGTTGGGATCTGCTGTCATAATGAAAAATTAATTGTTGGCAACTTGGAAAATAACTCTTTAAAAGAAATTTGGCATAGCAAAAAAGCTCAGAAGTTACGCTTAATGTGCAAATACCAATTTGACATACGAAAGAAACCATTTAAAGGCGAATGTGAATGGTGCCACTGGTATGTTCAAAATCAAAAAATACATAATCTAACCAAAAATGCAAAAAATGTTAAATGATATTGAAGAAATAACTTTTGAAATTACCAATCGGTGTAATTTACAATGCAAAATATGTAATATTTGGAAAGAAAATAAAAAAAAGGATACTTCCCTTGAAAATATAAAAAAAATCTTGGAGTCATTTCATCAGCCTCTAGCCATATCTCTCACCGGCGGAGAGCCACTACTTCATCCAGACTTTGACAGGATTTATAAATATATTTATAAATTATTCTTACAAAAGAAAGTCAAAAATATAGATATCTCCACCAACGCTTATTCTACAGACATCATTAATTTTCTTTCTAATAATAAACGTTATTTGCAGCCTTTAACTTTATCTATAAGCTTAGATGGCTTAGAAAAAAATCATAATAAACAAAGAGGAAAAAAGGATGCATTTTCTAAAACATTAGATAACATTATGAAAATAAAAAAATACAACATCACTCCAACTATAAAATTTGTTATTACAGATATGAATTATAAAGATCTTCCGAGGGTACATAAACTATCGGAATCTCTGGGTTTATCATTTAATTGTAAGCTAGTAGAAAAAATAAATAGTTACTATCACCGTTATAGTGATAATGATTTTCTTTCACTATCATTAAAAAATTTTCCTTTTGTTCAGAAAATAATAACCCAAATTTACCGAAAACAAAAAAATAAAAAAAATAACATGGAGTATTTTTCGCTTAGCTACATAAAAAAGTTTCTTTCCTCCGGTAACTTAAATTTTATAAAAAAATGCGCTACGCCAGAAAAATCTTTGTTTGTAACCTCCACTAACGGGATTTATAGCTGCTTATATCAAGAAAAAATAGGAGATACAAAAAACTGGCCGAATTTGAATTGGGAGAAACATGAAAAGATTTTAAATATCGCTAAAAACGGTAAATGCCTAAAATGTCTCTCTTACCACGGATACTTAAGAGAATTTAATTACCCTTTGGAAAAAATATGAAGATATCAATAGATAAACTATACTGTATTCGAAAAACTTGTTATAGCCGTATTTACATAATAAAAGATAATCCCAAATACTATCTAAAAGATAATTATTTTGCAGAAAAACTAATCCAAGAGTATAAAACTCTTAAATTTCTTAGAGATAACAAATTCAAGAACATCCCGGAATTTGAGTTAAAAAATATAGGTCATAGATATTTTTTAATTTTGACAAATATAAAAACAGACCCTATGTTCTGGGATAAAATAAATAAAGATCAAACATCTAAAATAATTAAATGCGTTAAAAAACTACACAGGATAAAAAATCGCAAAGGTAAAAAGCTAAAGCATTTTTTTAACCAAGAAATTAACCGTACACGCTTAAACCTTAATAGATATACCATAATAAATATGTATGACAAGACAGAAAAATTTAAACATTTTTATAATTTACTTCTGAAGCATATAGATTATATTGAAGAACGCTCGAAAAAAATATTTTCCGGAAGGGAAAGGTGCTCATTTATACATAAAGGATTAAGCTACTCTCATATCCTTTATTCAAATGGCGAGATTAAAATAATTGATTGGGAAGATTCCTCGTTTGGAGATCCCGCTTCTGATTTATCACAATTATTCAACGAACCTAGGTTTCCTAAAAGGGTATTCCTCAACCAATACTCAACCCTAAAAGAAAATAAAATAATAATGAAACGAATAAAATTCTACCGCTATTTGAATTTTATAAACGAGATTCTCCAGCTACTTAGTGACAATATTAATTTAGAATATGATCTTAATTCTTTGCAAAAAGTAAAAGAAATATTTTATGAAAAAGAAATTCTCCTAAACTTACGAAACCTTAAAAAAATAAGGAAAACTCTATAAAATAGCCTTAAATAACTTACCGAAAATTGTAATCTAAATAAAAAGAAAATTTGTTTCTAAGGGGTTTACGACAGTAACTGATGAGATGACAAGATATGTCTATCACAACCTTCTTGAATCAAAAATATATCCATCTTTTATTATACGCCGGTTGATGATTATCTTGTCAGTAATTACAATTGTCGGCGATAAACCAATAACCGATAAAAAAATAGTTTATTTCTTTCTTTTTTTTCAAATCATTCTTTAATAAAAAATCCTTATTCTACCATTGTAATCTTCTATTTTTGTAACACCAGTAAAGAAATACCTATAATCTAATGTTTTATGTACCTAGCTCACAGCAAAAGACCCCTACAATATGTTATATTACAAAGGGTTAAAAACACTGTTTTTCTTATTGGATAAATTTAGCGACTAGTTATGGTTAAATTAGTATGCTACACTACTAAAAAAGAAACAAATGAAATAAATTTTATTATTATTCTATGTAAAACCAAGGTCTTGAAGTGTTAGCTTAATCCTCTTTTGAAAAGCAGACTTTCTGTCAATTTTATTATACAACTCTCTCAATTCCTCGTCGAATCTCTTTTTATCTACTACGCCCCACCTAATCAAAGAGCTAATATCTTTACCATACGGATTAAATCCTCTTCTTTTTCTATATACATATACTGTAGCTAATGCAATATCACACAAAGTCGAAGCAACATCAAACCTTTTTCTATCTTTAATTCCCAAATTTTTCATTAGAAATCGGATTATTCTTTCTACCTGATAATCCTGACTATTTAGAGGAAAAAGTATTTTGGGGCGTTGGAGACTCCTATGTAAGAAAGTGCCATTCGATAATCCACACTCTTTATCCAAAACTCTCCTATATCCTGTAATAGAAACACACTTCTTAATATTGGTAATGTGGTCGATATCCAAATCAAATAAGCGGGGGTTTTCATAGTTATAGTTTCCGAACATAATAAGGGGATTTGCTTATTAACCGCTACTTGGGAGATAATATGGAGGATCATATGATGACAATATGAACATGCCGAACCTTCTTGCTCAGAAAAAAAGTTAGTGTTGAAGGCATATTTGAAAACTAATTTAGAAAGCTTATAAGGCTTTACAAATAAATGGGAAATTCCTAGTTTATGGGTTAAACTTTTGATATTCTTGAAAATAACTGGATTTAGAAAACCAGTGTCTACTGTCACAGCTAAAACATTTAGTTTATATTTTTTAACTAGTAACCATGCCAGATAGCAACTATCTTTTCCTCCACTTAAAGCGATTAAACAATCATAGGGATGTTTTCCTCTGTAAGTCTCTATGATTATTTCAAATTGTTTCCGCAGTTGTAATCTAGTTCTTCGCTGTTTTGAAAGAGATTGTGGCTTATATCCAGAACATAAGTTACATGTTCCGCTTGTATCTAAATAAATGCCAGGATATGTATTTTCAATAAGACAATTGATGCACCTTTTAGTTTTCATTCTCTGTCTCCTATTAGAAAAATAAAACGAATGAAAATCTTCGATGTACATGAGGATGGTTCTTTCCGTCTTGAGATATTATACACTAAGATTGATGAAAAAATAGTTTATTCTTTCTTTTTTTAAAATCATTCTTTAATAAAAAATACTTATTCTATCCTTATAATCTTTTGTTGCCCAATTTTATAATAACACTAAAAAAATGTCTATCGTACCACGGATATTTAAGGGGATTTAATCGTCCTTCAAAAAAAATATGAGAATATCAACAGATAAATCCTACTGCATTCGAACAAATTATTGAAGTCTTATGTATAGCGAAAGATAATTTATCATATTGTTTAAAAAAAACACTTTTCCGGTTAATTAGGAAAGATTTGTTACTAGAAAAAACAAAATTTTACCTATATTTAGACCTTATATAAAAAATACTTCATTTGACAATTACCAATATCCTTATAGAATATAATTTTAGATTTATTGAATTTCAAAGGATTGAAAATGTTTTGTAAAATAAACTTGAACCCTTTTTCATTAATCACAATCTCTGCAGAAAAAAAGCATATTTTTAACGAAACTATAATTATCGCTAAGGGTAAATGTTGGCGTAAAAAAACCAATAAGCTATTGTCTATTGAGAAATTATATCCCCTCTTGCATAATTCCCATAGCCAGATGCTTTCTGAAATTCAAGGAAATTATTTGATTTTGTTAATAAATGCGAGAAAGAAATTATTAAAAATCATAACAGATCAAATAGCTTCAGTTCCTTTGTATTATCATATAAGCAAAACCCAAATACAACTATCAAACAATATAGATAAATTACCTTCAGTGTCTCTAAATATAAAAGCTATTAATAGTTATTCGAAATGCGGCACAATTCCCCCACCAAGCACAATCTATAAGAATATCCACAAATTGGAACCAGGAATTTATGAATTTGATAATAATAATAAACTTTTTAGCAAAAAAAACCACACTTTCGATGAAAAGCGCCCCTTAAAAGAAGTCTTAAACAAGACTCTTAAAAATATAGAAACCTATGCAAAAAAAAGAAAATTAGCCGTATTGGTTACTGGGGGTTTAGATTCTTCACTCTTAGCAGCTCTGGCAAAAAAAATGAAACCTACTTTATTCTTTGCTGCAGTAGATGACAATAAAACCTTACAATATAACCTATCATCAATAAAGAAGTGTAAAGAGTTGTCAAAATACCTAAAGTTACCCTTTAAAGTAATAAAAGTATGCAAAAAAACTTTTTTAAAAAATACAAAAAAAACAATTAGACTACTGGATGAACCACTTCGAGATTACGATCTTCCCGCTGTGTATTCTCTTTTTGAAGGAATATCCAAACAAATACCCTCTGCCTGTATAATAAGCGGAATAGGGTCTAATGAATTGTTTAACCTTCCCAAAAAATATTTAGAGATATATCTCAACAAAAAAATTCCAATAGAAATAAATATACATAAAAAATTAGCTAAAAATTTTGGCTTAATTTTCTATACACCTTATCTTAACGAAGAATTGATTAGCTTCGCTATGAACACACCTCTTATCAAACGAAAAGGAAAGGTACCTTTAAAAAAAGAAACAATGAGAACAAAAATACTCCCAAAAAAATATATAATGCAACAACCGCAACATTCTGAAATACCCGATACTTTTTTGAACCAGCTTAAAAAGATTTACGGTAATTATAAACTACTCAGTTTTGCTGATTCTTTCTTTCCAGAATCTAAAATCTCCCCGGAAATAAAAAACGATTTCTTATTAAAATTATGGATAAACCAAAAATACCACTAAATCAGCGTGACAAAATAAGATTTGCCGGGATAATTAAAGCCCGAGCACTCTTGGGCCCAAAATGTATTGATATCTTAATAACCTCAAAATGCAATATCAACTGTTTATACTGCACTCTTCACTCCTCGTTTAATCCTAAAAAAATAAAACCATATCATATGAAATGGCCTTTGCTGAAAAAAATCATCGACGATGTTCACGCAATTAATACTGATGCAATAACTATAAGTGGAGATGGAGAACCCTGGCTACATCCACAAATCGAAAAAATAATCTCTTATATAAAAAATAAAGACCTACATTTAACAATTAATACAAATTTAACTTTCCCGAGTTTAAAAACATTAAAAAGTTTTAGCAAGACTGATAAATTAAGAGTTAACGCAGCATCATTATCAGAAAGTTTATATTGTAAGATCCACGATACAAATTCTAATGTATATAAAAATTTAATAAGAAATTTAACAATTATAAAAAGAATATCTGACATAAATGCCAAACCTAAAGTGACTATAGTATACATAGTTACTAAACTAAATTATATGCTTCTTCCAAAAATGATATCCTCACTACAAAAATATGGAATTACGCATATTGAAATAGAACTTATGGAAGAAAAAAAATTTACACGCCAGCTTTCCTTAAACAGTAAACAAATCTCTGAATTTAGAAGGCTCATTGGGAATATACAGAAAAAAAATATTAAAATAGAATGTAATTTCGATTTAGCTAAAAATCAAAAAAATCTCTGCAAAGAATGTTATATACCTTATCTAAACAGCCGTATAGAAATTGACGGTACAGTTGCTTTTTGCTGCCAGAATCACAACTTAACGGTAGGTAACATAAATAAAGACCCCTCCTTTAAAAAATTATGGTTTTCAACTCAAGCTCAACAGATACGCTTTATAGCTACGCATGCTTTCGATATAAACAATCCTCTTTGGAAACCCTGTATAACTTGTAATGAACTTTCAATAATGCAAAATAAAGCTATTTACTTAAAGAAAAAAAATATTAAAAATGAAAAATAATAAATTAAGACTTTTGGGAATCAAGAAAAATAAAACTCTTATCGGCCCTGAACGTTTAGAAATAGAAATAATTAACTACTGCAATATAAACTGTTTAACTTGCTGGTTTTTTTCTCCTTTAAACCCTCCTTTTAAAGATAAACCCTGGAAGATAGAACTAGATACCTTCAAAAGCATTATTGACGAAGCTAAAAAAATGTCGGTCGAATCGGTTTGTGTCCCCGGCATTGGCGAACCGACCTTACATCCTGACCTTGGTAGAATGATTGTATATACGAAAAAAAAATCAATTCCATTTTACCTAGCTACTAACTTAACTGTTGAATCAGAGAAGCTTAGAAAACACCTGCTACTTTGCGACAATATAGATACTACCTTCTTGGCTCCTACTAAAAGTGACTATGACAGATTACAATGTAGTAAATCAATAAGTCACTTTAAAACAGTGATAAAGAATATAGAATACTTAGCCACCCATAAAAAAATAAAAAATAAACCGAGGATAAATATAATGTTTATAGTTAATAAAATTAACTACTTGAATCTGGAAAATATGCTTAAATTAGCCAAAAAGATTGGTGCTGACAGTTTAGAACTTCAACCATTTGATCCCTCAGGTGAAAATAAACAATTAGCCCTCGATTCAAAAGAACTAAGTTATTTTTTAGAAATGAAAAAAAATTTAAGAGAAAAATACCCTTTTCTGGAAGAAAATTTCTTTGATAGCTACTATTCTCTAAAGCTAGCCGACAAGAATTTAGAACACTGTTACATGGGGTATTCTACCGCTCTTGTAGCTATAAAAGGTTCAGTTAGAATAGGATGTTTTCACCCAAAATCACCTACTGTCGGAAATATCTATCGCCAAAAATTAAGTAAAATATGGTATTCAGATAAAGCACAAAGGGTACGCAACAATTATGTACATAACCTTAGCCAAATACATAAATCTAACTCCCATTGCCCATTTTTATTAAGAAATAAAAAAATAGATAATAAACTAAAAAAATATTTTTAAGCATATGGATATACTATTAATTCATATAGGAAAATCTGCAGCCGGTAAACAAAACATTACCTTATTACCTTAAAAAATTTATGAAGAATGAAATAAAAATGATAACCTCTTTGAATCATAACACAGAGGAAAATGATGTTATAAACTATATCAATAAGGGCATTAATGAATTCTATTTCGGCTTCATGCCCAAACAATGGGTACAAAAATACGGCTGGGAAATATGTACCAATAGACGTCCCTACCCAATTAATCCTCATATCACCGACTGGCAAAAAGCTCAGAGGTTAATCGAAACCGTCCATAAAAAAAAGAAAAAAATATATCTTGCACTAAACGAACATAAATATACCTATCAACAATATCAATTGCTTGTTCCTATGTTAAAAAAATTCATTAATTTTAATATAGACGGCATTCTCGTAGCTGACATTGCCTTTATTAGCTACATAAAAGACAATGACTATAAAATACCTATACATTTAAGTATAGGCGGAGGCATATTTAATATAGAAACAGTAAAATTCTTTCATAAATTAGGTGTAGAACGAATTATTCTTCCCCGCAAATTAAATCTTCAAGAAATAAAACAGATAATAGATGCTTCCCCCAAAAAGATAACATTTGAAGTTTTTTTATTAGGTGAATGGTGCCGTTATAATGATGCCTATTGTTTTAATGTTCACGGATACGGAAAAAATGAATTCTGCAAGTCGCCTAAACTAGAGTTAGCAAATAAAATTATGACACACCATTTTCTCAAGGAAAAAGTAAATTACCCCTGGTGCGGTTTGTGTTTAATGTCGTATTTAAAGGATTACTACAGCAGGATTCTGTTTAAAATACCTCTGCGCTCGGATATGTTTAATGATAAACTCTTAATAGAAGAAGTAGTACCTCTAATAAAGAAAGGTAATTTTAATAATGAAACTCTACAGAAGCATTTACAGTGTGATAAAAGATTCTGTGCATATGAACTTACTTAGATATTTCAAAAACAATATTCTAAATATGAAAGCTAAATTACAATAACAAAAAAGGGGCATATCGATTATGAATAGAGAAAAATTATCAACGCGAGTACCAAACACTGGCCAGAAAAAAAGTTACCTGAAATTCGATGACGGCTATTATTACCAAAAATCACCTTTTTGTAAGACAAAACGATTTGTAAATAACAACGATAGAACAATCACCGACAAAGTTACTGGTCTAAAATGGATAAAAAGCCTTACCACGGTTTGGTATGAAGCCGTATTAATCTGTAAAAAACTAAACTTTAATAAAATAAATTCTTGGCGTTTACCTAATATAAATGAATTAATGTCTATTGTTGACTATTTCAAGGAAGATCCCCCTATAAATAATATCTTCGACTGTATAACGGATGGTTATTGGTCTTCTACGACTTACGTCGGCAGTCCTTCAACAGCATGGGTAATATATTTTGATTCGAGTGGTGTATATTTTACTGGTAAAAGTTTTAGATACTCAATTCGAACAGTATGTGATATAGGGAATAACTGAGTCTTTCAATGAAATTGATAAAAAAAGTAAACTATCTGTACTTTAGAAATATTAATAACCTAACGTCTTTTTTTGAAGAAAAGAATCAAAAACTTCTTTCTCAAATTACAGGTGTGTACTTTGGAGAAGAATTTTGTGAACACTTAATCCCTTCGATAGAAGATGTTAAAAAGGCCTATAAATTTACCCGAGCTATGGACAAAACCTTTTCATTCATTACAACCATTGCTTCTCCTGATCTTATTAATTCATACAAAAATATATTTAATTTTCTTAATAAACAAAATAAAGCCGAAATTATAATCAATGACTGGGGAATTTTGCATTTGCTGACGCAACGTTTCAAAAATATAAAACCAGTTTTAGGGAGGCTGCTGACAAAAAACAAGCGTTATATTTATAAAAAGTTCTCCCCTGATACCGAAAACTTACTTCCAGAAAATATTCCAATAATTAAAAAGAACCAACTAAAAATTCTTCGTGAAACAAACTTTTCTGTAAAGGAATACCAAAAATTTTTAAAAAACTATGGCATAGAAAAGATTGATATCGATATACCTCCTCAGGGCATTAATGTTGACAGCGTTTCAGGGTTTAGCTTTGGATTCTACTACCCTTGGGGTTATTTAACGGGAGGTCGAACCTGTCCTTACAACAAAAAATCTCCTTTCCATGTACCTTCAGTCTCCTGCAGCAATAACCAATACTGCGGTCGAACAAAGATACTTACTTCCGAAACGTGGAACACACAACTCCTAGAAATTGGCAATGTAGTCCTTTACCGGGTGAAAAAACACAAAATAAACCCGCGTTTCGACCGTATAATATTGGAAATGGATATAGGAGTAAAATTACCGGAGATATTGCAACTATTGACTAGAAGCTAACCTCTCATATGCTGTAAATGAACTTTTTTTAAAAAGTTATGGAAATCAATCATCTCCTCAACATTGAGATACCGCTCGCTTGTTAGCAAGCTGATAATTTTAAAACTTGCTGAAACATAATCTCTATAAGTTACCTTTCTTTTCAATTTATTTAAGTATTTTTCATACTGTTCAATATAAAAGGAAAATATCTTCCTATTAAAGGGCCTACTGGCATCAAAATCTAATACGGAAAACTTTTTCCTTGCGGCCTCCGGTAAACATAAATAAGCGTCCCCACAAAATACATATCCCGGAGGATGTAAACTAAAATCCAAAGTGAATTTATCCAAAAATATTATGTCTTCATCAGCAAAAATTCGTTCACGATTTGATTTATCTTTAATAATTTCGTAGTAATTTTTCTTAAAGGTAGTTATAGATTCCCTACTCCACTGCATAAAAGCGGCAGGAGTAACGTCAATACTTTTTAAGCCTAAATTCTTAAGGAAAATAAAATTCTTCACTAACTTTTCTACTTCGTGGGGGTGTATTGTCATGGTACAGCTGAGATCTATACCTTCTTTTATGCAGTTACAAACGTCATCGATCAAAATATCAAACCTTCTCCTGTCAATATCTTCTCTATGTGCCGAGGTAGAATCATAATCACCATCCAAACCTATTTCCAAAGTTAAATTATTAGCTTTGATAAATGAAATCTTATCTTTATCTAAGAACAATCCATTGGTCTGAATTCCCACTTCAGCGTTATCAAAAAAACGATGCAGGTATGCTACAATCTTTTTAACCAATGGCCAAAAGATCAGAGGCTCTCCTCCGCTTATTTCAAAATATTTTGGCGGGTTAGACTTAAAATAATCTAAAAAATTTTTTACTGTAGAAAAAGTTAAAGTCCGATTCCGTTTATCGCGAAAATAACAATAATCACAGGATAGATTACATTTTTCTGTTAAATAAATAAAAACAGTATTAGGAATAACTTTATTGATCATCTTTCCTTAAATCAATAATATGTCTATACTTTCCTGTAAAAGTTTTTGGTATCTCTTTGTTATGAAAATTTATTTGGAAAATATGGGATAATCGTAAATTGTTTCTAACAAATTTTTCAATTTGTTTGCATTTACCGCTATCTTTTTTCAATATATTAATCGCTAATTTATCCTGATAATTATGATGATTTTTGGTTATTGAAATGAAAAACTGCGGCGAGCTTACTATCTTCCTTATCCTTTCAATCAAAATTCTTTTACTGAATGGTTCCCCGTCAATCAAGATTGAATCTCCTGTCCGCCCTAATATCTTTATATATTTTTTTCTTCCTCTTTTAATTATTTCTACCATATCTCCTAGCTGATATCGAATAAGCGGCATAGCGTCATTTTTTAAATCGGTAACAACTAACTGACCTTTACCAATATTAGCCAATTCTCCATTGTCTTTAATTACTTCTATATAAATATCGTCTTCATACATCCGCATATAGTCATCATTATTATTTTCAGAGATAGCAATACCGGAAAACTCCATTGAACCGTAATTATTATAAATTTCAACGCCTGACATTTTTTGGATTTTATCTTTAAATTCACACGATAAAAATTCTCCAGTTAATATACATTTTTTAATGGAGTGGTTTTTCCCTAACATTAAGAATACATCATAGATTTCATTAACATAGCCTTCAATAACTGTCGGCTGTAATTGCAAAATTGATTTAACTGCAAAACGTAAGTGTTGGTTACTTTTTATAGAGCCTACCGGTATATAAGAAACCCCTATCTCCTCAAGTGCTCGATCAATTATCCGAGCTGCTCCAGCAATCGAATAAGATAAAAGATTAAGAAATTTATCCTTAGAAGTAACTCCGGCTTTTCTATAAATCTTTATCTGACGCGCCAAATGCGCATAGTAACTTTTTTTATTCCGGTATATAAAAAGTTTTTCCTCCTCACTACCCGAAGTCATGATTGTAAAAAAAACATCCTTAAGGCTAATATAATCTCTTATATTTTTAAAATTATCTCTACTCAAAAATGGAATATTTTTTAATTCTTTTACCGAACAAATATCCACATTCTTTTCTTTTTTATAAAAATATTTAAATTTTATTAAAACTTTCCGTACCAATTTAAAAATATCATTTTCTTTATTTAACATAGCTTAATGACCCCATCGTAGATAAACATTTACGGCAGCCTTCATTTTTTATCTTTAAAGATAGATTTTTCTGCCGGTTTAAAAATTTTTGGTAGTTAAAATCTTCGATTTTCCCAAGCGGAGGCTCATGCGGACAAGAATACAATTCCCCAGTAGCCCTTATGAATAATAAGCTGGAAGGTATCTTGCAGTTCTTTATAAGAACTTCATTCCAATCCCCGGTTTTTAGATAATTGCTTAAAACTATCAGTTGTTTTTTGTTAAAATTCACCTCTTTTTGTAAAAGAACACTTTCTATTTCTTTTACTGCTACCTGCCGCCAATTTTTATTATTGTTTTGTATCTTTATCCGATTAAGATAATGGTAATATGCTGGCACATTTGGGTTAAAAATTTCAAGCTCAAAGTCAAACCCTAGCTTCGAAGATAACTTATAGATATTAAATATTTGGTCACTATTAAAAGGATTGATAACAAAATTTATAGTGGTATCGATTCTAAATTTTTTTAAAATATCTAACGATATAATAACTTTTTTAAAAACTTCTTTTCCTCTTAAATAATTATGCGTCTCTTCTAAACCATCTAAACTTACATTAAAACTTAGCTTATTAATACAATCCTTAGGTATCTTGTCTATAAATTTTAATATTCGTAAAGGAAAACTACCATTAGTAGTTATATTAAAGTGAAAAATATCCCCTTTAATCAACTTAGGCTCTATTATCTTGAAAACAGATTGAAGATTTTTCTCTTCTAAAAAAGGTTCCCCTCCTGTAATCCCTAAACAAGAAACTTTCAAATCATTACTTATAATTTCTAACAAAACCTTATATAATCTTTGTATATTTAAAGTGCTCTTCTTTTCTTGCCAAATATTACAGAGTTTACACTGTAAATTACAACGATTTGTTAACATAGCTAATACCCACATCATAATAATTATTTATTTTTTGAGTAGAAATCTTTTATTTTATCAACCACAAAGTTTACTTCTTCAGTTTTCATGTAAGGAAATAAAGGTAATCGAATGCCACAACGCCATTGCTTATAAGCAACGGGAAATAATTCTTTTTTAAATTTCCCTAGCTGAGCAAATTCCGTTAAGGGCGGATATGCCGTTTCACATTCTATTCCCTGTTGATACAAATACTTGATTAAAGCATTGCGCCGTACAGCCAGGATAAAATAAAAAGGCCTTACAGAATCGCTTTCCTTTTTATCAGGGAATACTGTCACTTGCGATATTTCTCCTAATTTTTTTGTGTATATTTGTTTACAAATCCTTTTTTTGGCTGCAATTTCATCAAAATGCCTTAGTTTAATCATTGCCGTTAATCCATCAAAAAAGCTAATAGGAGAAAGTTTCCTTTGTAATTTAAAAAGGCCTTCTTTACCTTTAAAGATTTCCATAAAATTGGCTTTAATCTTTTCTTTTTCATATTTATCATCAGGCAGAAGTAAAGCTCCACCATTTCCAGAAAAAGAAGAGATAGTTTTGGCATACCTAAAACTCATAGTCCCAAAATGGCCAAAACTACCTGCCAATCTTCCTTTATAAGTAGTTCCTAATGCCTGACATATATTCTCGACAACCGCTAAATCATGCGTTTTAGCTATTGCCATTGTTTCATCTATCCTGCAAGCGTGACCGAACATGTGTATAGCAATAATTGCTTTAGTAGCTGGTGATATCGACTGCTTTAACCTATCTAAATCCATAAGCATATCCCCTTCTGCTATATCTACAGGGATTACTTTTGCACCGGCATAATAAGCAGCTAAAGCTACCGAGAGATAGGTTACTGCGGGAATAATGACCTCATCGCCTTTTCTAAGGCCAAACGATAACAAAGCTAGCTGCAAAGCATCAGTTCCTGAATTAGTTAATAAAGTATCCTTTAGTCCTAAGAAGCTAGAGATTTCTTTCTCCCATTTATTAAGAAGTTTATTATGTCCATCAACAGTATTGATAAATTTTGCCATTTTATATAAAGAAAAAATATATTCTTTCAATAAAATTCTATCAGCCCTGTTAATAGTATTTGTTATTTTAGGTTCCATCGTTATAATTAAGCATAATGTTAATCGCTTGAATATTATTATTTGAATATAAGTATGAAAACCATCCCCAGCGTAAAAAAGAAGCATATTTTTTATTAGCATAAAAATTTAATTTTTCTATTAAAGGCTTTGTCCATGATAAATTATTTAAAGTTTTAATAAGAAGGACAAAATTCGGCAAAAAATTGCAATTAACCATCCAGCCAATTTTGCTAACAATTTCTCCATTGCAACCAATAATATAAGATTTTTCACCTCGAAATTCACGCACACTGAACTTATTTAATAATTGAGAAAAATATTTCGGCATTTCAATCAAAGACAATTCTTTTTTATTGACATTAAAATAAAATTTGAATTCTTCAATATTATGTTTTGTATATTTAATCCCACACATAAAATAATTTTTTTGATCTAAAAAACCTTTAACTTGATTCACTTCATTGATAATGTTAGTAACATCGCAGGAAAAATACTGTTGCATAGCTTTAATTATATCGTTTATGATATTAATTTTTTTATTGTTGAACTCTAAAAAAAATTCATGATAGTATCCAGTAACATCGGTACCAACAATTATTATATCTGCTTTTAGAATAAACTCTTTAACAAAGGTTTTAAATTTGGGTGGTATAAAAGAAAATATGTCTTCAGTCTTATATAAATCAAACCACAAATAAGTGTCAACTTTTTTATCTTTTGATAATCTAAGCACAGTTGTAATATCGGGAATATAACTTTGATGGTCTAAAGTCCGGCTAAGAATATATTTTTTTACTTCTATTGGATAAAGATTTAAGATATTCTTATATAAAATAATTCTTCTCTGATTACAAATTGGTGCCACAGGAATAACTCCTCCATCTTATATTATTATTACACCCAGATACAGATAATAGTAGATTTTTGTGATACCCAAATGAAGACCGCTTTACATTATATCCGTTCTTTTTTAAATCCTCTTCTATATCGCATATAAATTTTATTGCTTTTTCAGGTCTAGCTAAATGACAAGATAGGTGAGCAAATGGAGCAATCAAAACAGTTTTTAGCTTACACTCTTGCAATAATTTACAAATGTCTTTTAAAAGTAGTTTTTTACCGTTAGAATTGTCTTCTTTTTCTATACTAATGAATACTCCTATACAATTCTTTAATTTTTCTTTTCTTTGCTTAAAAGACGACTTAAAAACCGCTTCCCGACGATGAGATTTTCTTATATTAAACGCTTCGTATCTATTACAAATAAAAATTAACGCCTTCATTTGTAAAACCTACTTATAGCATTTGTAATATGTAAACAATATTCTTCATTCATAAAAGAAAATAATGGCAATTGAATCGTTCTATTGTAATATTCTTCACTTACAGGGTAATTCCCTTTGCTATATTTTGAAAGAATCCTTATTCTATGAAGAGGTTGATATGGCTCCATCCAAAGCACACCATTCTCCTTTAAAAACTTTCCTAACTTGTTTTTTTCTTCTGGATAAACAACAAAATTTTGCGGAACAGAAATGGTTTCGGGCATATCTCTAAAGATCTTTAGTTGTTTAATTTTGATCAATGTTTCTTCGTAAATTTTTTTTGTTTTCAGCCGGGATTTTATAATCTCTTTTAAGTATCTGAATTTAACTTTCACAGCAGCTAGATCTAGAAAATACATCTTAGTAAACCTCTTTCCTGCTTCAAGCAACGCCTCATCATCTTTCCATACTTTCGTATAATCAGCTATTTTCTTATATTTCTCATCATTAAAACAAACCATTCCTCCGCCGCCTCCGCATGAAGATAAAGGTTTATAATATGAAAAAGAAAAACAACTCAAATCGCCAAAAGAACCTACTTTTTTATCTTTATATTCGGAACTTTCTGCTTGACAACAATCTTCAATAACGTAAAGATTGTATTTCCTTCCAATTTCTAATATCTTATCAAGATTACAAGGTCTGGCAAACATATGGACAGCTATTATAGCCTTTGTGTTTTTCTTGATATTCTTCTCTATTAAATCTTCGTTTATCTCTAAATCATCTTTTTTAACATCTATAATGATTGGCTCTGCTCCAGTATAAATTACACTTAAAGGAACTGCAGGATAAGTCAAATCGGGCATTATAACGCTATCGCCTTTACCTACGCCTAAAGAAAGAAGACTTAATTGGAGAGCATCAGTCCCTGAGCTTACAGCAATAGCATGTTTTGTTCCGATATATTTAGCAAAAACATTTTCGAAGCCTCTCAAAAGAATATCTATATCATTGAGGCCACTTATTCTTTTTAAATCTGTTTCCAACTGTCTCTGATATTCTTTTATAAGTAATTTATCAATCTTCATGTCATCGTATCTAATAACCATTAACTCACCCTACCCTCCTTCTTAGAAATAGCTGATCTACATTCTGAATTATTTTACAAAGTCTCTTATAGTTTAAGAAACTTTTCTCCAGCTTGGCATTTCTAACATATTGAAAAACAAGAGAAGCATTGAAATTGCTGAAATCTCTATAAGTTCTTGTTTCCTTAAAAAATCCCTTTAGCTTGCTGAGGTACTTTATAAAATTCTTTTCTAAAATAATTATACCATTCTCTGATAATTTCATTATAAAAAAATTCTCTCGTAATTTATAAGGGAAAGCTAAATATGTCCAGTTAGGGAGAACAAATCCATCAGGCTGGATAACTAAATCTAAGGATAAGCCCTTTTTGTAAAGGCTATAATCTTTACATACTAAGCATCTTCCTGTTCTTTTCTCATATTCCAATATTATTATATATTGCCTAATAAATTCTTTTGCTTCTTCCCTTCCCCAATCTGTCATAAATGAAGGGTGGACTTCTATAGAATTGAGCCCTAAGGACACTAATTTTTTGAAACTTTTAAACATATTCCAAACTTCTTCCGGATGAACAGTCATTGTAGGATTCATTCTTAAATTGTTTGCTGCTATTGATTCCAAATTCTTTAAACATTTCTTAAAGCTGGCTTCTGTCATGCCTTTTCTATGTTTAGAATTAACAGGAAAATCTCCATCTATGCCCGGCTCCACAACTACATCATTTTCTTTAAGAACTACTGCCCTCTCCTCAGAAAAAAACAGCATGTTAGTCTGCAGAGTTATTTCACTTTCAGGATATTTCTTCTTTATATAAAGAATTAATCTCTTCGTGAGCCTCCAAGATAACAATGGTTCTCCGCCAGATATCACGAAATCATATTTATTACTTTCAGGTAATTTGTCTAATAACAATAATATTTTAGCAAAAGCAAGAGTCTCCTTTCCGTTTCGGTCACTAAAAAAACAATAATCACAATTAAAATTACATTTATTAGTAATAAAAATCCAAATATTCCCGAATTTAATTTCGCTAGAAACAATGTTTTCTAAAGTAAGCATTTTAAAACCTTAATAGTGTCAGATACTCCTGAAAACCAATTTTTATCAATTTTGACAGTTTCACCATTACTCTCTAAAAGTTCGGAGACATTCTTGCTCAGCAAAGAAATGTTTAAACTTTGCTCCTCAATTATCCTCGAAGGCAAATATTTTTGTACTATATCAGCTCGCCATCTTTGTTCCGTAGTATAATAAGGAATTAATATAGTTTTCTTGCCATAATAAAGCATTTTCACTGTAGTATTATAACCAGCCATATTTATGCTTAAGTCTGCAGATTTAAGATAAGAACAAAAACGAGATGGGGTTAAAGTCTTAACTAACTTTAGATTCTTGATTCCCTGCGATATCTTTTTATACTCCTGAAATTCTCTTGAAGTAGTAGCTGGACCGCAACAAATAACAAAAAATAAACTACTATTTTCCTTCGCTAATAATATAGAAACAAGTATTATCTTTTTATTGACTATGCCTCCGCCCCTACTTACAAATATTAATTTATTATGCTTTAAATTTTGATACGTTATTCTTATACTCTCCAATTCATTGGTTTTGAAATTGTTTCTTACAAAACCAGTGAAATGTATTTTATTAGAAAAATCATTAAAAATCCTATCAAGATTTTCTACGCCTTTCTTATGCAAATATAAACCATAGTCTTTTGAAAATTCCGGCGGGGAATGGATAAATAAGCAATCATAAAATTCTTTAATATATTCATAGGCATTATCTATGTAACTTACATATCCGCAACTTCCAATTATTTTACAAACAAAATTATTCTTCAAATATCTAAGAAGATAAGGAACTTCAAAAGTCCAAAATTCCTGTCCGAAAGGAAAGTATTCAGTAATAAAAATGTTAGGTTTGAACTCATCTAAGATATTCCGCATAAAAGACATTCTTTCTTTAAACATATTATCCAACTTTCCACTAGAAATAATTTCTCTATAAATCCTAGTATTCTCTTCTATAAAAAGTCCTTTTTTGTCTATGCAATAAGGGATAAGATAAACTCGGGAGTATCTATTGAAGGGCAAAATTTGCTGTCTTTTGCCACCCTGAAGAACAATTATTTCTATTTTTTCCTTAAAATACTCTTTTAACCCTTTAACTAAAGAAAATACTCTAGTAGAATGACCTAATGTGTTATAATGATTATAATAAAAAACTAGCTTTAACATATGAATAGCTATATTTACATTCTAATAGGCATCACGGGAATTTTAAGTACTCTCACTGATATTTTTGAAAGAAAAATTAAAAATATTCATCTACTTATTATTTCTTCTATTACCATTATACTTTATTGTATATTTTTTATTCTGGGTAAATTAAATGTAGCTTTTCCCTTCATTGTAAACCCTTTTGTGGCTTTAGCTATGGGATTAATTTTGTATATAGTTAATTTATGGAAAGCTGGAGACGCCAAATTGTTCTTCACTTACTCATTACTTTTACCAGTAAACCAGTACTCCTCAATCCTACCTTTTTCTTGCTTGGTATTGCTCGTCAATACATTTTTGATAGGCTTTCTGTTTGTTCTTCCTCTATTCTTTAAAAATATTATAAGTGATAGGGACACAATAATCAAGGAAATCTTCTCAAAAAAATCCCTTATTTATTTTGGAAAAATATTCATAATTACTTTCGGAATATCCTGGATAATAAAGCCCATACTAAGCTTTTTTCCGTTGAAGGATAACATTTTTTTAAATTTTGTTCTTCTCTATACCAGTTATCTTCTCGTTTATAAATTCATCAATAAAATCAAAAATAAATCTATAGTTATCTCGATATTTATAACAGGACTTTTATTAAGATATACTTTCATGCCAGAAAGTTTTTCTTCGACAAGTATAATTAGATATTTAAAATATATCTTGGGATACTCAACCATTTTTTATGTCCTAAGAATTATTATAGATCTAGGGAAAAAAAATCAGCAAAGAATACCTTTTGCTCCTTTTATGTTCCTAGGAACTCTTCTTAGCAATACTAATTTTTTATGGTGGGTGATAAAGACTTTAACTTACTTGAGACGATGAACTTAGAAAAAATCTTATTTTATATCCAAAGATATATTGGAAAACTGGAAAAAAAAGATTTTCTAATAAGTATTAAAGTAGACAACAGAAAAATAAATAAAGATAGCATTTCTTTTTTATATATTCTTCTAAACAACTACGAAGACTTTTATTTTATTAGCATAAAAAACTTGCCTTACTGTCTTATGCCCGACGCTACCGAACATATTATTTATAAAAAAACTAGAGGAAAAAGATATTATCACGATAAAATTTGCGAAGAGTGTTGTTTTATGAATATTTGTCCCGGTTGGCAGAAATCCCTTAATATAGATAGAAAAAAAATACTCTCACCTAAAAGTATCCCTCGAGAAATAGTAATGGAAATAACAACAAGGTGCAATCTAAATTGTCAAACCTGTACGCTTGATAAATCTAAATCTTTAACTACCACCTTAAAAACAGCAAAAAGAATAATGGCTGAATGTAAATCTTTAGGTATAAAGGCAGTAAGATTTACTGGAGGTGAACCTCTTTTAAATAGAAATATAGATAAAATGCTGAAATTTGCAAAAAAGAATAATTTTTACGTATTACTCAACACCAATGCCACAATTATCACTAGCCCAACTTTAATGCTTTTAGGAAAAAATGTAGATAATATTTTAATTTCACTACAGGGATTTGATCAAAAATCGGACAGAATCTTAACCAGCTCGAATGTGGATTTCAATAAAAAAATTGGGAATATCGTAAGACTAAAAACAAGAATACCTACATTAAGAGTAGGAACGGTGATCTCTAAAACCTTAATTACTAATCTTAATAAATATTATATGCTCCTAAAACGCATGGGCATAGATAACTGGGAATTATACCGGCCAATAATTAATACTAAAAATAAAGAATTCAAAATATCAAAAAAGGATTTAATAAAAGTGATGCATTTTTTATTAATTTTAAAAAATAAAGGGATGAAAGTAAAAATCGCCAACCCTATACCTTTTTGTATAACCAAAGATATAAATTTGTCTCTAACTACACTTTTAGGAGCCGATGCAGACGACGGAAATTCGAGAATCGTGTGGGATACACGCGGATATTTTAAGCCCAGTTATTTTATAGATAAATACCTGGGAAAAACAATTAAAGAATCCTGGGAAAACCAATTTTTAAAAAAAATGAAATCTTTAAACTACCTACCTCTAAAATGCAAAAAGTGTAATTATTTAAAATATTGCAAAGGAGGAAGTAGAGCGCTTGCAAAATTAGTTAAGGATGATTATTTTTCTCGAGACCCTATTATTCATTAAGCCTCAGCCTTTTTATGAAGAGTATAGAATTCTTTCAAAAATATTTCCTTTCCATTAAACCAAGATCTATCAACCTTTTTATGCTGAAGCTTCCGTGGATATTTTATTTTTCTTTCTATCTCCTTCGCTAATTTCAAAGGCGCTAATTTCGTATAATTAATTATACTGCTTCCTATGAAATCTTTTAACAACCTGGCTCTTGAAGGCTGCTCACGATAATATATATTTCCATAACCTTCAAAGGGAATAATAATAGAATCTTTCTTAAAATACAAAAGAAGCACAGAAGTATTGTAGGACGCTGGACAAATACACAAATTGCACTTCATTATCAGGCGATTCATTTGAGAAGTATATTTTATTAAAATAGCATTTTTGATAGTTTTTTTCTTCATCAAACTTTGAAAATATTTCCAATCCCTATCTGTAGTAGATGGCCCGGCAATAATCGTAAAATGTAAATCTTCGTCTACTAAATCACTGGCGCGAATAGCAGTAGCTATAATATTAGAGTAATAAGCCCCTGCTCCTCTCATGACTAATATATTAATCTTATCTTTTTCCAATTTGATTCTTTTTATATCACTAAAATTTAACTGGGAAGGAATAAGGTAACCTGTAAAAGTTATCTTATCAGAATATTTATCAAAAACTTTTAGATATTTCTCTTTCTCATTTTTACTTTTATAAGAATTGGCAACATAATCTACTTCAATGTTTGGACTATGAATAAATATCCGAGTATAGAAAGGAATAAATTTGCTTAAATCGTTTATGCTCCGCTTAGATATAACAGGATATCCTGCACTTGAAAGTATTACGCTCCGATTTTTGGAAAGATAACACAGACTCGACAGCAATTCATACTTGCATACATTTCTTCCCAAAGGAAAATATTCGGTTATAAATACAGATAACTTTAGCTTCCTAATGATATCAAAAAGAGCTCTTTCTCTTACATTAACAACTAAATTGTTTAACTTATAACCAATCTCAAAGCTTTTATGGCTAAACAAAGGAAAAGGAAGGGAATGACTTTTACTACTTTTAGAAAGTTGTAAAAAATCTTGGGATTTGCTCCCTTGAATATTAAAAATATTGAAATGGAAAAATTTTTTCTTTATTGCCTCAATGAGGGTTAACACTCTTGTAGTATGGCCCAAACATTGATAGTGTGTATAATAAAACCCAATACCAAAAAATGACTTTACCAAAAATTTTCAAGCCTCTTTATCCTGGAATTTAAACATGCCCCTTTAATTTCCCTATTACTTATAAGATTACACAAATCAGGGTTTGCCTGTTTCTTAGCAAGCTCAAAAATGGCAAGGTTTCTTAGTATGTTATCAATTACCTTCTCTGAATCTTGAGAGAATATTATTTGGCAAGAAACTTTTTTAGATAAAGGACAACCTTTATCCTTTAGATATCTTTCGCAAGCAACGGAACTGTAATATTTAAAGCCATAATAAATTCCTAACATTTCCAGAATATCGTTCTTTCCCGCTTGACCCCCCATATTCTGGCTAAGCTGAGGAGCATTGACTGCTCTTAATAGAGTCTCACTGTCTCCGTTAACTAACCCCTTATAAATATCCTTCTCCTGTCCAAAAAGATCCTGAGAATTATTATTTTTCAAAGCCAAACAAACTCTTTTATCCAACGTATTTTTTACTTCCATACATCTTCCTTCTGCCACATATCGCATAGAAAGTAAATTCTGCACTTCTTCTTTGCAATCCTCTGAATTGCATAATGCTAAATTCTCATTTTTTAAGGCTAAATACTTTGAAAAAGATGTGAAAAATCCACTATTTTTAATTTCATTCTTTTGTGCTACTATTTCTTTTTCTAAATCACCTTGTTGGAAATTTTTTTTAGGTCTAAATACTACAACGTTAGATTGCTCTTGAGAAAATACTGTTAAACCAACAAACAAAAAAATAAACAGCACCAAGTATTTCATTTTCATAATTAATCACCTCCCATTTTTAGTTCTTTAATAAGAAGCATGACTAGCGTGAGAAGGGTGACTAACATGGTCAGCCCCAAATTTATAACAAGATGTACCGGCAATCCACTCCTGTACGACCACATTTGTGTTACCGTGACTAGCATGGTTTGTATGTCCAGCAAAGGAATTCGACATTGAGCTTATAACACCTAAGGCAGTAATTGTCCCTAAACCGAGCTTTATGATACTATTCTTGGTGACAAACCCATCCTCGTCTTTTATGAATCCCTTGAGAGTTTTTTTAAGATTGTTGAATTTTCTTTTACCTTTATTTTTCTTCATCTCACTCTCCTTTTTTCACCCAACCCCTTAATATTTCTGCATCCCTATTATTTTCCGAAATCTTTTCAAAAATGTACTTAAATTGATAGTTATAAACTTTATGGGCGGGAGAACACTTAATCTTAGGAACAATATTATTCTGTAATGCATAGTTCACCACGGGACATGTCCCCATCCAAGGTAAAAATGCAGAATTATAATCCCACAAGTCGACTAAGGAAGCCTCAAGAAGATGAAAAAGATTTTCTTTTTTCATCAAATCTTCGTAATTTTCATTCAAAATATTCCCTATTTTAAACATATCCTCGGCAACCATTCTGGCCTCATCGCAAGGATAACAATCTCCATTAGGCATATAAGCTATAGTGGCTCTACCAGCTCCACAAGGATTCATTAACTCTACATAACCCGGGTCTCGTTTGTTAAAGATTTTTTCTAAAATTACTTTGGCCATCCGTTCGCGTATGAATACTCCTTTTTTATTTAGCTTCAGGATATAATCCATGGATTTTTTATAAAAATCATTAAATTCCTCCGCGGAATATCCCAAATTAGACCAATCAGTACAAGCAACGCCCATCTTATTTATCGGCCGAAGAGAAATATTCATTTCGCCCCTTTTAACATATTCATCAATTATTTCCTTGAAGTATTTTAAAGAATATTTTGTAATCGTAGGAAGAAGGTTAACTTTTTTACCGAATTTATTCTTTAATTCATTAATTTTCTTAACAACAATATCGTAGCTACCCTTACCTTTAGTAAAAATTCTATTTTTGTCATGGATATTTTTAGGACCATCTAATGAAGAGCATATTTCTACATCATGATCCTTTAAGAATTTCATTTTTTCTTCATTTAAAAGAGTTAAGTTAGTTACTATCGTAATTTTTAAGTCTTTATTAACATTGAACTTTCTTGCGTGTTCAATAAGAAAGGCTAATACATCCCAATTCAGGAGCGGCTCTCCACCTTGAAATTCTAAAGTTACAGCCGGAGTCGTTACATCAAATATGTACTTCAAAATTCTACCAGCAACTTCATGACTCATATCCTCTTGTTTTAGGGCTTTAGCTTGACAATATCTACAATTTAAATTGCAACGGGTAGTAACAACAGCTATATGTAAAGAGGTATCATTGAAAAGATTGAGATTTAATTTTCTATAATCGTCGATTACAATTTTCAAATTATTTTCATCTATTACTAACCCTTTATCGCGTAATCTATTGAAAAAAGGAAATTTTTTGGTCAAATTTGAAGATTGCAGTATCTTAAACTCATCCTTAGCTAAAAAATCCCAGTTACCCAGCATATTGGAAACTAAATACTTATCTTTTATGATAGTTGAATTGAAAGGAATTACTGCAAAATCATTTTTATTCATTCTTAATCTCCCACTGGTTGAAATTCTTCATCGCCATAATACTGAGAATATTCTTTCCAAGGCCCCTCGCATACATTGCAATACTTACATATTTTACACTGAGAAAATTTAACCTTACCTTCCTTTGTCCGAACTTCTTCAAATTTATCAATAGTATACCCGACTTCTCTAATTTCGGTCGGAGGAATATAAAACTCTGAAACATACTTCTCATAGCCCTGCATAAGGCATAGAGGAATAGCTTCCGCCATTACCCTAAGCCCTTTTTCAATACCAATGTTTAAGCCTTTTTTTAAAAATGGCAATACGTCGGTCTTTCTAGGAACTACCTCTTTAAAGTTTTTGGAAGCATTACCTAAAGCATGGACAAAAGCAAATTGGTATTGGTGAACTCCTAATTGGGTTAAAAGAGTGGCAAGCTGGGGTAAAAACTTATAATTGTATTTTGTTACCACGGTATTGGTCAATATCCTTATTCTATTCTGGGATAATTTCCTAACATTATAGATGCCCAAAACGGTCTGGCGAAAACTCCCCTTTCTTCTGGTAAGGAAATCATGAAGCTGAGCGGTGTGACCATGAAGAGCAGGAGAAAATTCATTCATCCCGGCTAAAATCATTTTCTTGCAAAAGTCTAGATTAGAAAACATTCTCCCACTAGTCTGAGCTTGAATAATGGTATAGCCTATTTCCTTTGCAAACCTAACTATATCAAAAACATCTTCCCTTATGGTAAATTCACCGCCGGTAAAGACCACTTCTCTGGCCCCTTTTAAATAAGCGTCTTCAAGCTCCTCTTTTATCTGTTCTGTAGATTTATCAGGGTAAATACGTTTATCTGCTACCACACAAAATCTACAATCATTAAGGCATGTGTAGCCTACAAATAAAGCAACTCTTTTCCTCTTGCAAACATTTTGGGGCAAGGCAATAAGACTCATATATTTCTGCGGAAATCTATTAGATAATTACAAAAATCAAAATAATCCACAAAATCATTTACTTTTAACTCTAAAAGGTAATAACTCTTTTTAGACTTAAAAGAAATAATGGAGTCAGCCTCTTTTTCTTTTACCTTTTCGATTAAATTTTTATCGTAAAGGTCTTTATGAAGTTTTATAAACAACTTATTTTTAATTTTTTCCGTAAAAGGATATATCATTTTTTCTTTTTTGTCTCTGATTTTTCTTCTTCTTCTAACTCTTGAATTAAATCCTGTATCTCTTTTTCTTCTGCCTCATGGACTAAAGAAGGGGCAGCAGAAAATAATGCCCGCTGCATAATCATTTTTGTAGATTCGGCATTTACTTTAATTCTACTGGAATAATGAGCATAATTGAGCAACTCATTGTAAAACTCCATTCCTAATTTTTCTAGATTCTCTTTTTTATTCTTAGGGTAAAGCCAGATAGATATTTTTCCTTTATTGTCCTTATCTAAATATATGTAGACTCGATCAAGGAAAACATATCCGGCGGAATAAATTGTAGAAAGAGAATAAACCTTCTGGTTTACAGACAACTTTACCCAATCCTTACCTTTTTTAATAATATTTTGCATAAACACATCTCCTCTCTTTGCGTTATCCATTTTAGTAACCTACACAATACCAAACTTCTTTAACTTTAACTGCTGCGGGAGTGCCATTATTCCTCGAAAATCTGGTCGTGCCTCCTCTTATAGAAAAAGCATTATTGCTGTTTAGAATGAACCGATAATCATAATCATTGCTAGAATCATTTGTAAAATCTATATAAGGAGTGTTCCCACCACCAGAAATATGTCTAAGTTCTATGCTCGCATTATTAGAATCCCCAATACTGACCTGTTCACCGTTATTCAATACTGTCAGGGTCTCTGTAGTTAAATCTCTATAAACCCCAAATGGAGCTGGATAATAAGTTGTTATTGTTAACTGTTCGGCAAAAGCAAAAGAACATATACTAACACTCATAAAAATAAAAAGAATAGTCTTTTTCATTTTAACCCCCTTTTCCCTTCCAATGCAAGTTTACCATACTCTTCATATTTATGTCAACATAAGCTTTAAAAAAGCTCTATATTTTAATCATACCTTTCCTAACAATTTCCTCTACTTTAGAATGAGTAAGAAAATTAGAAGCAATATACCCAATATTTTTATAGGTTAATCGACCCCCGTTAAGATTAGTTAATTTACCTCCGGCCTCTTCTATTATGGACACCCCTCCGGCAAAATCCCAAGGTCGATCATGGAATTCTACAACAAAATCAAGTATTCCTTCAGCAAGATAAGATAAATGGCGGACTGAAGAACCAAACATTCTTAAATTAAAAACCTTATCTGCTAAATCTCCTAAAACTTTAAGCATAACTTCTGGAGAATATCTTATACTGGAATCAAAAGCGATTGAACAATCTTCTAATTTTTCATTAGAAGAAACTTTAATCTTTTCATTATTTTTATAAGCTCCTGCGCCCTTTTGACCTACATATAATTCATCTTCTTTAGGCATATAAATTACTCCTCCAACAAACTCTTCTTTGTGCACTATGCCTATAGAAACTCCAAAAATATCTATATTACGCATAAAATTATGAGTTCCATCAAGTGGGTCAACTATCCATAGATACTCTCTGTCAGGGTTACTTTTGCCACTTTCTTCAGCAATAATGCCATGACTAGGAAATTTTGTCCTAATTTTATCCAAAATCATCACTTCAGCTTCTTTGTCTAGATTAGTCGCAAAATTTCTATCACCTTTTTTCTCAATTGTAGTAATTTTGCCAAAATTATTCAATAAAAAAATACCAGCTTCTTTTGCTGCATCAATCGCGACATTTATCATTTCTTTCATTTTATTCCCCAACTAAATTTTATATTTTATAATACCAAATTATACCATTAAAAAATTGAAAACAATATTTTTATTAACCTCTATTAAATCTTTTTAAAGCTCTTTGAACTTCTCTATTAGTTATATCATCTTTAAGCTTCTTCCTTTTATCAAAAGTATGTTTTCCTCGAGCTAAAGCAATCTCGACTTTAATCTTT
>Ga0208904_1000550_pt1 | contig 30176 bp, 44 predicted proteins | sample AntAceMetag02UKB_FD_184774 | JGI IMG/M metagenome (GOLD analysis project Ga0208904, IMG submission 184774) | Saline lake microbial communities from Ace Lake, Antarctica - Antarctic Ace Lake Metagenome 02UKB (SPAdes) (version 2) | ecosystem: Environmental > Aquatic > Non-marine Saline and...
ATTTTTGTTAAATTATAAATGGGCAAATTAATCTACAAAGAATAATTTATTAAGCCCGCAATTTTCTCTTTTTTGAGATAATCATATTAGCGTCAGGGTTTTAAGTTTTAATTATAACCCTGGGAGAGATTCAAGTATTACTTTACTTTATCAAATTTAACACTTTTTTAAATCTCTAGTAAAATAACTAAATTAATGCTCCAACACCTTGTGTATTCTGAGTTATATACATATCTCTATCAAAATTACTTCCATTAAGAATTAATCTTTTAATTGCAATAATCTCTTTTTCCATCTCTTGCATTTTAGATTTCATTTCATTAACTTCTTCTGGAAGTAAATTTATTGAGTCTGCATAAACTTTCTCTCTAATCTCTTTATTTATCTCTTCATGTGATAAATGCCCGTAATAATACATTCCTGTTTCTAGAGCGTGTCCTGCAAACGCCACATAAGCCTTAGGAGATAACTTTTGGATTAAAGGAGTTAATCTTGTATGCCTTAATAGGTATGGCCATACATGTTTTTTGATATCTGCTCTTTTTCCTAGATAATTAAGGTAAGAAGATAAAGCACTTGTTGTCATTTGTTTATCTCTATCCCTTGGAGTAGGAAAAACTAAATCATAATCTTTAACATTTGGAAAAGGATATTCTTGTTTATGTGCTTCCAAACGAGGTATAGCTCTTTCTATTTCATTTACTCTTGTTTTACCAGTTTTCCCAGAATCTAATTTAACTCTCTTATTTACCAAATCTATGTCTCTCCATTTTAATTTTAAAATCTCTTCTGGTCTCCCTCCACTTTCATACATTAGTAAGATTAATGCCTTATATTTTAATGATTCAGACTTTGTATGCAATCTTTCAATTTCTTCAGAAGTTAATAATGTTGTAGGATTTATCTTTTTATGATTCCTTTCATCTTTCATTTTAACATCTATGAAATTATCAAATCTTTCACTCCAGTCTTTATAATACCATCTAAGAAATCTTTTGAAAAGTGTTTTAATATCATTTTGAGTAGCGGGGGACAAAATTGAATTATTGAGGACTATTAAAAAATCTCTTAAATCTTTTAGTGTAAGAGAAGATAATGGTTTTTCCATTATGTTGTAAATTTGAAGCATTGTTCTTTTTCTTATCCCCCGAGCAACCTCTGATTTAGAATTAATCATACAATACTCTAAAAACTCGTAAATTATTTTTCTATTTTTAGGAGATAATTCTTTCTCAATCTTTTCATATTTTGATATTCTTTTCCCTTTTATTCTATTTGGATTTTGTTTATAGTTTGGGTATACATTTTTCATTTTACCGAAGACAAATTTAATTTATATTTTATAAAAAATAATCTAAAGTATTTAACATTTGTTTGGATTATCACATTTTTGAACATTTTTTATTGAGATTTCTTAAAAAAAAGAACAAGGAAAATAAATTAATTAACATATAACTTTCCTTGTTTCATCTTTAAAATGCCTCTCTTACTAAAATCATACAACTCTCTTTTTATTGCATCAAAAGTTCTACTTGACAAAAGAGAAACAAGATTTTCTACATTTTGATTAATGTTAAGGCTGTTATCCCAATTACCAATTAGTATTCCTATTTCTTCTTCTGTCCATCTTTTCCTGCTGCTTTTCTTATATTCTTTTTTCATTTTGATTGTCCTCCTTTCAATAAATTGTTTAAGCGATATCGTTTTTTCATAATAAATTTAGAAATAGTTTTTTAAAAAAGGTTTTTATTAATTATTACTTTAGGTAATAATGTCTTATTAAAGTGCTAATTGTTTTATTAAATTCTCTTTTTGTTCTTTACTAAGAGAAGGCATCTTTTTTTCAATAACTAACTTTAATTTATCCTTACTTATTATTGTGCCTTTTCTTAAATCTTGGATAACTAAATAGTCTAAATATTCAGATATCTTTTTCCTCCTCTTCTTACAATATTCTTTAAAATCATTCAATAGTTTGGGGTTTATTGTAATACTACTTCTCTTAGGCTTTTTCTCTCTCTTTTGATTTTTGTTGTTTTTTAATTCTTCTTTAATTAATCTTTCTATATATAAAGAACGATTGAAATCTTTCTCTTTTGTTTTCATATACGAATCATAATATTCACTTGTTATTGAGTAGTCAATATAAGGTCTTAATTTGTTAAGTAATTCCCAAACTTCTTTATGGTGGGTTATTATAGTATATATTTTATACTCTTTCGCTTGAATCTTATCCCCTCTATTTCTCATTTTATTATTTTATTATTTTATTATTTTTAATAATAATTAATAAATCTCTTTTTAAATAATTTGTTATTAAATATAAAATATAAAATATAAAAAATGAAAAGAAAAAAAATCACTTGTAAATTTTGCGGTCATGTTTGGCTGTCTAAAATAACTCCTAAGTACTGCCCTTCATGTCATAACGATTGGAGGCACAAACCAAAAAGAAGAAATTCGGAAAAACAAAAATGAAAACTGAAAACTACCAATCATATTTCACAAAGAATTCTGATTTTGTGAATGTTTCAATAAGAGTCAATAGAACATATCCTGTTGGCCCTTATATTCCAACAATAAACCAAGTTGATAGCAATGCCATAAGGAGTGGGTGATTTAATCATCTGCTCCTTTATTAGAAGGAAAAAGGAAATCAGTAGAGAATAATGTTAGTTAGATGAAGAAAATGGATTATACTACTCTTAAAACGTTAAAATAAACGTTAAAATAAAGGTTAAGTTAAGGAGATTAAGATGAAAAAAGAAGATTTGAAAGGATTTGAAAATAAAGAAGTAAAGTTAGTTCTTAAAAATGATTATCTATACACGGGAAAGATACTCAAACTTTCAGAAGACTGCTTAATGCTCCGAGATAAATATGGAGAGGATATTCTTATTTCTTATGACAATATAAAATTTGTAAGAGAAAATACCCAACAAAAAATAAGGAGTGAAAATGGAAAACAAAAAAATAATATTAAATGAGCAAGAGGCTAAAAAAATAATTAATTTACTAAATGCTCTTAGCAAAAAGTCCAATAGTATATACTTGGTGGAGAATTCAGAAAATATAGTAAAAATATTAAAGAAGAAACTGAAGGAGAAATCAGAATGACAATTCATATACCGATTCCCTTGCAGGATAAAAGAATTAGATTTATTAAACTAGGTAAAAATAAAAGACCTTGTGAGAAAGGGTGGCAATTATGTAAGGAAGACTGGGATAGACAAAAAAATGGTTCTTGGAAAAATAAAAGAACCGGTAACATCCATACAACTAAAGAGGGTATTTATTACGGAGAAAAACACAATTATAAATTTGATGACCCAAAATTGATAAAATGGATAAACAAAGGAAAAGGAATTGGTATTTTATGTGGTAAAGGCTCTGGAAATTTAATTGTAATTGATGGTGATAAAATTGAATTGGTAGAATATATAAAAAATAATTTACCTGAAACTTTTAAAGAGCATAAAAATGCTCACATTTATTATTGGTGTCCAGAGATAAAAACTGAAATTGGTTTAAATAAAGATGGAACCCATTTTGGAGAAATTAAGTCAACTGGAAGACAAGTCAAAGTTTATGAAGACAATAATAATATTACAATAACAACAATCAGTAAAAAAGAAATAGTCGAGAAATTAAAAAACTTTGTTTCTTCTGATAATGATTTTAACAAAAAGATTAATAAAAATTTAAAATATGAAGCACCACCAAAGGAGTGTAAATTTTTGGATTACTGTGAGAAACATAAAATGCCTAAAGGAGAAAGACATGATAAAATTTCTAGGAATCATGCTTTTTATGTTTTTGAAAGAGAAGATAGAAAAGAAAAAATTAAAAATTATATGAAAGCTCAAACCGGAAATGAAACAATAGATGCTTCATATTCTACCCAATTAAATAGTGTCAGTAGTGGAAAAATTATAAATATATGCTGTGGCAATATGATAAATTTTCAATATGAATACAAAATACCTTTTCAGTGTAAAAATTGTCCGAAATATAAAAAGTATTTGGAGAGTTCGGAGTATAAAAAACTTGCAGATGAAAAAATTCATGTATTAGAAGAAACTACTCTTGAGTTTAAAGAAAAAGAAGAAGAAGAAAAGAAGGAGAAAGAGAGGATGAAATTAAAAGCTGCCTATGAAAGAATTGCTAAATTACGGGGGGAGAAGAATGGTTAAAAGGAAAAAGGAATCTGATAAGAGACTACAATCCATATATGCTAATATTGAAAAGATTAGTAAAACTAATTATATTTTACAAGATAAACAGATAGATAATATTTTTAAAAAAGTTTTTTCATATAAAAGCGACCCTATTATTCCTGATAGGTGTTTAACATTAATAACTAAAAGAACTAATCTCAAGAGAGATAATGTTAAGAATAAATTTAAAATATTCTTAAAAAAAGAAGAACCTGAAGAAAAAATTGAAGAAAATAAAAAAGAAGCAAAAGAATTAACCCCTAAAGAAAAAATAAAGAAATCAAAAGAGATAAAAAAAAGTTTGGATAAAATTGCTTTAGAGACCAATGAAATTGATAGAGATGATTTAATAAGAGAACTTGGAAAGAAATACCCCTCACGAAATATCAATGTGTTTAAAAGAGAAGTTAAAAGGATAAGAGATGAAGTTGATAAAAGAAAGAAAGTTGAGGAAAAGAAAAAGGAAGAAGAGCGTCAGAAAATAATTTATGGCATACCAACTCCCAAACCTAAAACAAATAAACAAGAAATAATTTTACCGGTATATGATAAATCTGTAAGTGAATTTGCAGAAGAGGTGTCTGAGATATTAAAAGATAAAAATAAATTATTTTATAGAATTAATTCTTGTGACATAGTTGAAGTTGGAAAAATAAAGTTACATAAAACAGGAAAAGAAAAGTATACAGGTTTTATTAGTGTTAAGCCAAGTAGATTCGTAACTCTCATAGAAAAATATTTTGATGTTGGAATAGAAGAATATAATAAAAAATATAGGCAATTTGAATTTAAGAAAAAAAGTATAAGTGCTGAGTTAAGCAATAATTTATTATGTTCTGAAATTTTAGAACAGGCTTTACCTCAGATAGAGAGAATATTTACAATACCTTATCCAATATTATATGAGGGGAAGTTAACTTTTCCTAAAAAAGGATTTGATGAACGATTTAGTTCCTGGCTTCCCTATGATTCCCCAGAGATAACAAATCCAGATATGAGTTTAGAGAAGGCAAGGGAAATAATTAAAGATTTGTTTGAAGAATTCTGTTTTAAAGATGAGTATGATAAGATTATTGCTATAGCGGGTCTTTTAACACCATTTCTGAAGGGTTTATTTCCATCTTTTAATACCCGGACACCAGTATTTTTTTATATTGGAAATAGAGAAAGAGTGGGAAAGGATTATCTTGCAGGTTGCACCGGAATATTATATGAAGGACACGCATTGGAAGACCCTCCTGTTAGTTATGAAAATACTAAATATGATAATAGTGAAGAAGAACTAAGGAAAAAAATTACATCTGCATTTATGCAAGGTAGACAAAGAATGCATTTTTCAAATTGTAAAGGATTTATTAACAACGCTGTATTTGAGCATCTTGCTACTACATCAGTTTATAGAGACAGAGTATTGGGCAAAAGTAAACTTGTAGAATTTGATAATGAATTATGTTTGAGTCTATCAGGTAATATAGGTGTAGGCTTTACTCCCGATTTTGCTAATAGGTGCAGATTTGTAAATTTAGCTTTTTTCCAAGAAGATGCTAATGCCAGGACATTTAAAAATCCTAAATTACAAGAATGGGTTAAAGAAAATAGAGAATTAATATTATCTGCACTATATTCTTTAGTTAGAAATTGGATTAATAATGATACAGTAAAAGGCAAAATACCATTTACTTCTTATTCAGCATGGTCTGAAATTTGTGGGGGTATAATGGAATCTGCTGGTTATGATAATCCTTGTAAATCTGATAAAAAAACAATTGCTGGTTTAGGAGGAGATATGGAAACAGAAAATATGAAAGTTTTATATGAATTATGTTATAAAAAATATCCTAATCAATGGATAAAACAAAAAGATATAAGGGATATTGTTAATTCTAATAATTTATTTAATTATTTAGATTTATTAGAATTTAGCAGTAATCGTTCTGATTTTATAAAATTTGGAAAAATATTATCAAAGTTTATAGATAGGGAATTATCTGGTATAAAATTTACAATATTAGATGAAAAAGCTCAGTCGCAATGGAAAGAATTTAAATTTGAAAAACAAGGAGAAAAGTAAAATGATAATAAATTTTTTAGATGAGGAAAATGAGAAATTCTATGATATCTATGATATTTATGATGTTTTTATCTCATATAATCTAATACTTTTTATTTTCCTATGGTTTGGAGTTAAACATAATAGATATCATAGTTTAAATATAAAATTCTATGATGTTACATCAAAAAATCTGGATATGAAAATAAAAAGATAAAAAATGACACAAAAATATAAAATTTATTGTAAAAAGTGTAAACAAAAAACTCTTCACATAATTGTTCAAATTAGCAGAAATAGAGGAGTTAAACTTTCTTGTTTAAATTGCTCAACAGAGACAAGATGGGTGAACGCTAAAAATTTAAAAGAGTGATATTTTATAAAAATTAAATTTTTACTTTTTAATAATTTTACAGACTTTTTCATTCAGTATTTAAACATAATTATGTTTAAACATAAGTATCTTTAACAATAACCTTTTATTTTATATATTAAATAAAAAATTATTCAGCGAGGGTAAAATGCAAAATAAAATAATAAAGGGGCTAAGAAAGTGTTGTGACAAGTGTAATATAGATGTGATTATAGAAAGAATTAAGAGAAGAAAAAAATGTCAGAAAAAGAATTAAGTTATAGAAAAAGAAAACCAGACCTTGAAATGGAAAGTTTTAGGGCTTGGTCTGTAAAGGATAATGAAAAAGAGGAACTAAAAGAAATAAAAGAGGAACACCCGATTATTTTAAAGGTTGGAGATATGGAATTACATTTAATGGGATTTAATAAAGCAATAGACAAAAAAACAAAAAAAGTAATTTTTGCATATAAATTCAAACATGAAGAAAAACTTATTCTTTACTATATTTCAGAGGAGTTATCAAAAAAAAATCAAGAGAAGGTTAAAATATGTTTTGAAAAAGTAAGTCAAATGAGTATTTCAATAAATTATAAACTACAAGATGTAAGAGGGACGTTAAAAAATATTGAATTAAATAAAAAATGTTAGGCAGTCTATCAGAAAAATGGTAGAATTCGGACACGATATGATTTAATTGAAGTGATACCCGCAAGAATCAGTAATATAAAAATGAAACAACAATCAAATAAAAATGAAAGTTCACGCCACATTTAACAATTTACCAATGATAAGAATTTCAAATAAAAAACTATTAGACTGCGGTTTCGGTTGTGGAGAGGATTATAAGATTTTATATTTAAAAAATAAATTGGTTATTTTAAAGGTTGAAAAAAATGAAATTTAAATGTAACACGACGAGATGTGAACACAATTTTGAAATCAAATACACTGAAGAAGATATCAATAAAAAAGGTTTGCCTATTTGCCCAAAATGTAAAAATAAAGATAATAAATCCTATCGCTATGAAAAATGAAAATTGACCTTGATAAAAAATTTGAAGAGTGGAAAGAAGAAAACGAAGAAAATTTGAAAGAGAAGTTTTTAGATACTCACGATTTTTACACCTATTTAGATGAATCGTGGAGAAAATACCAAGATGAGAATAATTTGATTGAGGAATTAAATGAGATAGAAGATTAATTATTAATCTTAAAAAATTAAATGATAGGAGTATAAAGAAAATGAAAAAATGGAATGTTGATATAGATTATCCTTCGGAATGTCTGGAAGTTGAAGCAAAAACAAAAGAAGAAGCCGAAGATAAAGCATTAGAGATGTTAGGGGATATTACTATTAATGCTGAAAGAAGTTGCACAGCAGAAGCAGAAGAAATAAAAGAATAGAAACTATCATAATATTGATTAAAAAAAATACTTCCTCAACTTTATAATTTCTTTTTATTCTCCTTTTTATTTTTCACTATTTTCCAAACCAATGATACAGATGGATTTATTTTATTATTATTTTTATCATTATATTGAACTCTTTGAGATATTACCTTTAGAGATAATCCTTGCTTATGTAACTCTAAGATATCTGAAATCATTTTTTTATTCTTTATTTCTTTTCTCCCCCATTTGTTCCCTTTGAAACTCTTTGTAGATTCTCCTTCTTTCTTTCTTACTGCCAATCTTATTCTATCACTCTTCTTCTGCGACTCTTCCTCACTTAACCAACCCATTACTTGAAGCATTAGTTGATGCATGATATCATCAAATGGTTTCTTAATATTATTTAACTCTTCCAACCATTGTTGCCTGTATGAGTATATCTTGCAGTTGTATGCTTTACATAACTCAAAGAAAGCAATAAGTTTCTTTCTATTACGATACAATCTATCTAAATCCCAAACGATAAGGGGGTTAACACTTCTCTTCTTTATTCTCAACCCTATATCATTGAAAGCAACCCTCTTATCATCATCCTTGAAGGCAGATTTCTTTTCTTCTACAATATCACAATCATCTTTACTTATGTTCAACCTTTTGATTAATTCTAAACAATCATTCAGTTGTAGTTCTGGAGTTTGTTCTTCTGTTGATGTCCTGAGATAGATTATAGTTGATTTCATTTTTTAATTATGGGGTAATATTACCATTGCTATTTTTTAGTTTTAGTATCATTTTTTAATTAAACAATTAAAATAATAACTCAAAGTATTTCAAGTTTTTTATTAAGAAAATCATTACACTATTATCATATGCCTCATATATCTCAATTTGATTAATTTGTTTATTATATACATTTCCTAAATACATTAACTCATATTAATTTTCTTTATATTATTCTTTACGAATAATTTAATAAGAAAAACTTTCAACTGACGATTATTGATATTAATATAGGTATTAAGTAAATTTTGCCTAACAAGAACAAAAATGAGTAAATTTGGCAGACCAAAGAAAGAAGGTAAGCTAAACACCTTTTCTCAAAAGTCATTCTACTTTCCTGATTCCTTAAAGGAAATATGGAAAGAATATGTTAGAATTAGTAAAAATAAATTAACGATTAGTAAAGTTTTTCCAGAACGCTGTTCACAAATCCAACTAAAGATATTGGTATTAAAATATGTTAGACATAATACAGAAAATTCAGATATAAAACAAAAAATAGATAATTACTTGCAAAAAGAAGAAGAAAGATTTTCAGAAATTCTTAAAAATTGGAAAGTAAAAAGTAAGGAAGAAAAAGAGATAATAAAAAATATAGGAGATAAAAATGATGCCGAGTGAAGTAGCTGAAAATACCGCAAGAAAATATTTTGGAAATTTAATGATGGGTTGGGGAATTGATGAAAATGAAAAATTTAGTCTAACTCTTAGAAGCCCTTGGGACACTTTTGAAAAAACCGTAGAAGAATTTAATAGAGTTAATAATAAATTATCTGCCCTTAATACAGAAATTGAAAAAATTAATACTATCAAAAAGCAGATAGAAGATACCGCAAATTTATACACCCAGAAAATAAAAGAAAAAATAATTAATCAAGAGGAAGAATTTAATGAAAATTTACAACAACAAAAAACTGAAATTAATAATATTGCAAGTAAGTATAAACAAGGATTAGAAGAATTATATGGGAAAGAGAAAGAGAAATTAGAATCAGATGGAAATAATTTTAAGAATGAATTAGAGTTAGACAAGGAAAAAATTAAGGAGGATACTTTAAAAATAATTTATAGGAAAATATCTGGAGAAGTTGATAAAATTATAATGGAAGAAAAACCAGAGATAAAAAGAAAATTAAATGAGATGATAAAAAGAATAACTGAGAGAGCAGAAAAACAAATTGAGGAACAAATAAAGAAAAAAATTGAAGGGGGGAATGAAGATAAAAAAGAAGAAGAGATTTATGAGTAAAAATGGGGAGAATTGGATTTAAGAAAAAGGTTTAATCTTATTCATACGCCTTTACTAAATCAAAACATTTTAACATTCTTATTGTTTGTAATATTGGAGAATCGTACCAACCTTGTTCTTTAACTTTTTGAATAATCTTTTTAATCATGTCTTCAAAATATTCAATTTTTATTCCCTTATCTTTAAATTGTTTTTCCACGTCTTCTCTTTTCTTTTCATTTTTATTAAATAACCAATGAGTACATACAAAAACATGATTACATCTTTTATTACCTATTATTTTTTTAATCTTGTCTAATCTCTCAGGTCTTAGTATTTGATTTATTAATTCTGGGATTGTTTCTTTTTTTGTAGCTCCAACAAAGGATTTGTGTCTCCATTTAACCTCATATGAATGAAAATTACCCTCTTTATCAACGGCAAGAATGTCTATATCACTATAATTGTTAGGTACTTTGAATCTTATATTTTCTATTGTAAATTGATTTTTGGATAATTTTAGATATTCTTTAACAATTTGTTCGCTTACATCAACCATAAATATATGCGTCTTATAAGATTATTAAATGTTACGCCTCTGTAACTCCTTCTTTTTAATTATTGTTACGCCTATGTATCATGAAAAAAGAGATAAAATTAGAAATATTTTTGAGAAAAAGTGATTTGAGAAAACAAATTTGGGAAAAGTTAGACAAACCTAAAACAGCTGTTGATATTGCTAAAGAATTAAAGAAACATAGAAGTTCTATAAGCCGGGTTTTGTTAGATATGCAAAAAGAAGGATTTGTAAAATGTATTAATTCTGATGATAAAAGTTTTAGGTTCTATGAGAAGAAGTAGCATTCATAGAAGAAGTCATGCAAAGAAGAAATCTATTTTGTGATTAATTTTATAAACCCGTATTACATAAGTATTACATGGTAGAATTATCAAATATCCAAAAATCAAAAAATAAGGAAGTCGTCATCACTGTTCGAACAACAAAAGAAAATAAAGAGTGGATGGATAAAAATAATATTAGTCCGAGTTTGTTTTTTGATGAAGCAATTATTGATCTTAAAAAAAAGATGAAGAAAAATGTTCGTCGAGAAGTATGTGTTATTTGTGGTGAGCCTTCTAAAAAAATAGAACTGGGTTTGGGAGTAGAAACTTATTCTTTTTGTAGTGAAAAATGCATGAAGATTTATAACTCTAAAAATCCAAATGGGAAAGGTTTAGAAGTCAGTGGAACGAGGGTTTATGTAAAATAAAAATGGTAAAAGAATGGGAAGATATTTTCGTTAATAGGATAACATTTAGATTTAAGAACAATCCTATGTATGTTGATGAAACAGAAGAGCTTAAAAATATATTCAAGATTATTGCTGCTCACTTTGAAAAGTATTTAACAAATGAAGAATATATTGATATAAGAAAAAACCAGATGGTGATATCAAAAAATATGATTCTTGTTTGGTTAATTCATCCAATAATTGATAAAGGTTTAAAATCGCAAGCAATTGGAGATATCGCATTTTATGAAGGAAATCAACTAATTATTCAGATTCATCCAGTTTCAAATTATAGAAAAGAAAAACAAAGAGCAATGTTTATTGCAACACTTATTCATGAGATATTTCATTTGTTTTTTGAAGATGAAATACTTGTTAGAGAAAAAGCAAAAGAATTTGTTAAATCTACGCCTTGTTTAGACTCCTTATTAATTATTAAAGAAGAGAAAATATAAGAAAAAATGAAGAAACATCTTTTGTTCATATGTAGAGCGAGTATTGATAGAAGTCCTTGTGCAGAGGCTTTATTTGAGGATTCAGAGGATATTGAAGCGAGGTCTGCGGGATTTTTTCCAATGGATTCTTCTAAGAAAATAACTAAAGAAAAAATTAGATGGGCAAGCACAATATTTGTGATGGATGTGAGAAATGAGTTTCAAAAAATGCAATTGCTTCAAAGATTTCCAGATATTGAAGATGATGGCAAAGAGATTGTTGTGTTAAATATTTCTAATGATTTTTGTAGGAATGATGAAGAGTTGGAGAGGTTGTTGAGGATTAAACTTGAAAAGGAAGGATTTTTATAATTTAAAATATTTATTGAAGAAGGATGAAAAACATTGAATTAATAGAAAAGTATAGAGCATTTTATTCTAAAATAAAAGACCTTGTAAAAGATGAAGAAGTGTTTCCACAATTATCTTATTCTGAATTTGAGGAAAATCTTAGTTCTTGGTTAGGGATTCCCTCTTTTTCTATGACAAGAGAGGATATGGAAAAGAAAGGAAAACCTCACATAGCAATATGGGATATGCAGAATAGTAATGTAAAAGTTAAAATTCATTTTAATGGGCTACTTGGAGTTAAGAAATTTATTGAAATTTTAGATTCTCAATATAAAAGAAAAAAATTTATTGAATTGATTCAAAAGTTTGAAGGAGCGAAATTAAAATTAGTCTATCAAGAAAAACATTTTGCCGCTTCATTCGATTGGAAAGATATAATTGATATTAAATGTGAGGATTTGGCTAAACAAAAATTAGATGAATTTGAAAAGGTAATATTAGAGGAAAAAGAAAAAAGAGATTTAAGGGAAAAAGAAATCCCAAGATATATGCATGCGGTTATGGGAATCGTAATTGGATACAAAGAAATAGACATTAAAGATAATAATGAAATAAAAGAAGTTTTTACAAAATTAGCGAATATAATTAAATTCTTACATGAGAAAAATTAAAGGTATAGATTAATACTATAGTATGGAATATAAAAAGATAAATGAATTAACAGAAGAAGAATGTAAAGAGGCATTTATAAAAATAAAAGACAAATTAACTTTAGAAAGAAGAGAAATGTTAGATATTAATTCTAAAAGAGATATAACTGCAACTGAAATGGCAAAAGAGGTTTTTAATAATAAATCATATGGGATTGCTAATTCAGCATATGGGAAATTAGCTCATGAGTTCCATGATGCTCTGAAAAATAAATATTTTCTTGAATCTAAATGGTGGATAAAAATATTTGTAGAATTTAAAAAAAATGATAATGATGAATGGCTTTGGATTATGAGAGAACCAGTAAAAAAAGCATGGATACAAGTAAGATAAAGTATTAATTTGTATGGGAAGGCTTTTAATATCTCTTTAGGATTATCTTTTCATGTTAACAAAATCAAACTACCTCTTAGGCCTGCAATGTCCTAGATTACTTTGGGTTAATAAGAATCAAAAAGAAAGAATTCCTGAGCCAGATTTTGTTGCAAAACATAATTTTAAAACAGGAAATATCATTGAAGTTTTAGCAACAAAGGTTTTTGGAGAAGGAACTGATTTGTCTGGATTTGGATTTGGAGAGAATCTTGAAGCAACTAAAGAAGCTTTAATATTAAGAAAGCCTATTTTTGAAGCAGGACTTTTGAAAGAGGATTTGTTTTCAAGAGGAGATATTCTTTTTCCTATTGGAGAAAATGAATGGGATATTATTGAAGTTAAAAGTGCTACGCAAGTTAAGGAAATAAATATTCATGATGTTTCTTTTCAGAAGCATGTTTATGAAAAAGCTGGTTTAAAAATTCGGAAATGCTTTTTGATGCATGTTAATAATCAATATGTAAGAGATGGGGAGATTGAACCGAAAGAGTTTTTTGTTCAAGAAGATATAACCGAGAAAGTTTTAGAATTTTCAGAAGGAATTGAGAATAGAATTAAGAATATGTTGAAAATTATTAATTCAAAAAAAGAACCAAAGTGTTCTATTGGAGTTCATTGTTCTGATCCTTATGATTGTCCTTTAATGAAAGAATGTTGGAAAGATGTTCCTGAAGGAAGCGTGTTTGAATTTTATAGAATGTTTAGAAAAAAATGTTTTGAATTGCATGATGGAGGAATTGTTTGTTTGAATGAAGTCCCTGAAGCAATCACTTTAAATGATAAACAAAAAATCCAAAGGAGATTGGCATTTGACGGCGGGAAGCATATAGATAAATTAGGTATTAAGAATTTTTTGAATAAGTTGGAGTATCCAATTTATTATTTGGATTTTGAGACAATTAATCCTGCGGTTCCTAAGTTTGATGGGATGAAACCTTATCAGAGAATTCCTTTCCAGTTTAGTTTGCATGTTCAGGAAAAAGAAGGAGGAGAATTGAAGCACGTTAGTTTTTTAGCAGAAGGAATGAGTGATCCTCGTCCAAAGTTTATGCAAGCATTAAAAGATAATTTAGGAAAGAAGGGAAGTGTTTTGGTTTACAATCAAGCATTTGAAAAAGGAGTTATGAATGAATGTTCTGATGCGTTGCCTGAATTTAAAGAATGGTATTTGGAAAACATTTTACCGAGGATAAAAGATTTGTGGGAGGTGTTCAAAGATTTTTCTTATTATGACCCTAAACAAAAAGGTTCAACATCAATTAAATATGTTCTTCCTGTTTTTAGTGATTTGAACTATGGTGAGTTAGATATTGGAAATGGGATGTTGGCTAGTTTAGAATATGAACGAGTTACTTATGGGGCTGTTGATGAAAAAGAGAGGGAGAAGGTTCAGAAGGCGTTAGAGAAGTATTGTGGGTTGGATACTATGGCTGAGGTTGAGATTGTTAAGGGTTTGGGAGGAGTTATTGGAGAATGAGTAAAAAAGAATTTAAAATAGATGAAGAAGATGAAATAAAAGATAATAATGATAACCTAAAAATAATTGAATCTTTTTCTGAGAATGATCTAGAAATAATTAAAAAAATTGAAAAAGGAGAATTCGAAAACCAAGAAGTATTAAATTTAAGATTAGTGGCAGAGGAGATTTTAAAAGAATCAGAAATAACTGAATTGTTATCTTATCCTCAAATAAAGAAAAATCTAGAGTTCGATTTCCCGTTTCAAAGAGAAGGAGCCCTTAAAATTTTAAGAGATATGGATTGTAGAGTATTACTAGCTGATGAAGTTGGGCTTGGAAAAACAATAACTTCCGGAATAGTGTTGAAGGAGTGCATTACAAGAGGGTTTGTTAAAAAAGTTCTCATTCTTACGCCACCATCTTTAGTCTCTCAATGGATAGATGAATTAAAAAATAAGTTTGAATTAGATTTCAAACCTATTGAAACAGAAAACGAATGGGAAAATACAGATTTTGCTATAGCTTCTTTAGATAAAGTTAAAAATTTTGATATAAGTACAAGAAAATTTAAACATTCTCAGGCACATAAAATATATTGGGACATGGTTATAATTGATGAGGCGCATAAATTAAAAAATAAAAAAACAATTAGATGGCAATTCGTAGATAAGTTACAGAAAAAAAGACTTCTCTTGTTAACCGCTACACCATTTCAAAATGATTTAATTGAATTATACAATTTATTATATCTTCTTAGAAGAGGTCATCTTGGTACCATTAGTGAATTTAAAAAGAAATTTTTACATAAAGGAGATAAAAGGCACCCTTTAAATCCTAAAGAATTAAAAAAGAAATTATATGGAGTTATGATAAGAAGGAGAAAAGATGAAACAAATATAAAATATAAGAAAAGAATTCCTAAGATAAAAGAAGTTCATTTGTCTAATGAAGAGAAGGAAATTTATGATGAGGTTTGTAAACTAGTACTTTCTAAATATTTAAATTACAAAGGAGATCCGATTAATACAAAGATGGCAATTTATTCTATTTTGCCAAAAATTACAAGTTCTTCTAAATCATCTATGGAATTTTTGCATAGGATTATAGAAAATCCAAAATATCATAAATCTACTCAAGATTTTGCAAAAAAATTAATAGAAAAATACAGGGTTTTAAAAAATGATTCAAAAATAGAAGAGTTAATTAAAATAATAGAGAATATTCTCAATAAGGATAAAGATTCAAAAATTTTAACATATACTAAACATCCTGCAACATTAAAATATATCTCGACAATATTAAAATCAAAAAAAATAAAAACTGTTGATTTCTTGGGGGGGCTAACTAGAGAAGAAAAAACTAAAAGAATTAAAGATTTTAAAGAAAAATCTCAAGTTATGTTAAGCACAGATACTGGTGCGGAGGGATTAAATTTTCAGTTTTGTTCTAATATTATTAATTACGATCTTCCATGGAATCCAATGTCTGTAGAACAAAGAATTGGTAGATTAGACAGAATAGGCCAAACAAAAAACATCAAAGTATATAATCTTGCAACAAAAAATACAATGGAAGAACATATTGTTGACTTAATAATAAATAAAATGTGTTGTATTGGATTGGTAATAGGAGAATTGCCAATAATCTTGTTTAATATGGGTCTTGATTCTAAAGGAAATGCCGGAACAATTAAATTTGAAGAAAGATTAATGAATGCATTTTTGGATTCTAAAAATAATCTTTCAACGTTTTCTAAAGAAGTTAAAGAATTAGACAAAGAAATAAATAAAGGAATTAAACAATATGAAGAAACTAAAAAATATAATTCAGATTTATTAGATTGAAATGGTAAATGAAAAATTACCCGACATGAAGAAATTTATTTTAGACTTTTTTAAATTTCTAAAATGTAATATAATTGAAAAAGAAAATTTTATCAAAATAAATAAGGCTCCTAAAGACTTTGAAGATTTTTTAGGCAAAGAAGCACCATATACATTAGTGTTTGATCAAGAGCAATTAGAAATTATAGAAAATTCTGAATTAATTACTAAGGGAAGTTATTTTTTAGCTTCAATTAGAGATTATCTTGAAGATAAAGGTCAGACAACTATATTAAAATTAATGATACCGATTGTAAATCCGGATAAGGAAATAAAAAAGGGAATTAATTTTAATCGATGTAAATTAATTAAGGTTGGAGAAAAAGAGGGAAGGAAATATCTAACAAAATTCACCTTTTTTTCTAGTTGCCAATATCTTAATGAAAAAAAACAGTTTATTAGCCCAATTTTTATAACAAATAATAATGTATTGAATTTAGATTTAGAAAAATATGATTTTCAAGAAGGAGATAAAAATGATTTAGAAATTAAAGATTTGCAAGATTCTTATAATGTTGCTAAAGATGAATTAAACAACATAGTTAAAAAAGAAATAAGAGAAACAAAATCAATATTAAATGAAAAATTAGATAAAGAACTTACTAGATTAAATAATCTTTATGCCAAACAAATTGATGAAAAAGATGAAGAATTAGAAAAATATGAAGAAAAAGTCGCAATTTTTAAAGGTCAGCTTGAACATGCTTACTATGATAAAGATATTATAGCCTTAAAAAATAAAATAAAAAAATATCAAGATTATGTTGAATGTCTTAAAAAGGAAGGTTATAAGGAAAGATTAAAAATAAAGGAATCATTCTATATTCAAGATGAAATTGATAAACATGGTCTAAAAATAGATAATAACTTGATTAATTTAAGTATTATTCATTATCCGGCATTTATGTTTAGCCTTTCTTTGAAAAAAGGAGAAATTGAAAAAACTCTAAAAATTAGTTATGACTCTCTTTTAAAAAAGTTAGATTTACCAATTTGTGATTCATGTAAAAAATCCACAAAAGATGTAAATTTGTGTGTTAATGGACATATTGTTTGTAATAGTTGTATAAGAATTTGTCCGGATTGCAAAAAAGAATTATGTGGTGTATGTCTTGACTCCGAATGTGCAGATTGTCATAAAAAAATATGTAAAGATTGTGTGATTAAATGTAAATCTTGCAAGGGTAAATTTTGTAAAGATCATATTAAAAAATGTTCAGTTTGTAAAAATGACTTGTGTATAAATTGCTTAAAGGAATGCAAATTTTGTAAAAAAATGATGTGTAAAGAGCATTTTAAAAAATGTCCTTCTTGTGGTATAGAGATTTGTGAAGAGTGTTTTAAAAAAGAAATTAAAAAATGTGCTATCTGCTCTGATTTAATCTGTAGTAAATGTGGTTTAGAATGTAAAACTTGTAAAAAGCCCCTCTGTAAAAAACATGCTAAAAAATGTAAATCTTGTGGTTCTGTTTTTTGCCAAGATCATGTTAAAAAATGCTCAATTTGTAATGAGTTCTTTTGTAAAAATTGTTTAAGAAAATGTGAAGGTTGTGGAAAACTTATATGTCAAGAAGATCTTATGAATTGTAAAAAATGCGGAAGTAAAATTTGTAAGAAATGCATTGTTTATAAAAAAGCCTTATTCGGATTATTAGCAAAAAAAAGATGTGTACGATGTGTTGAAAAATAAAAATATGAAAAATTTCATGATATTTTTGGAAAAAGATAGATATCTATTGCTAAAAATGATATAACTGCACAGGATGATGAAATCGAATTCCTTAGAGAAGATGATAGATAAACTTAAAATCTAATAATTCTAAAGAAGAATATGACAATATCAAACATAGTTCATAGTATAAGAAATATTATGCGAAAAGATCCTGGAGTAGATGGGGATGCACAGAGAATTTCCCAAATGACTTGGCTTATTTTCTTAAAGGTTTTTGATTCTATGGAAGAAGAAAAGGAAGCAGAAAATGTAAAATATAAATCACCTTTGCCTGAAGAAATTCGGTGGAGAAATTGGGCAAAAGATGAAGAAGGTATTACTGGGGATGAATTAATGGATTTTGTTAATGAAAAAATCTTTGAAAAGATTAAAAATTTAGATGTGGAGAATAATCGGAAAGCTCAGATTGTGAGACAGGTTTTTGAGGACACTTATAATTATATGAAAAATGGAGTTTTGATGAGACAAGTTATTAATGAGATAAATAAAATTGATTTCACTTCTTCAAAAGATAGACATTTATTTAATGATATTTATGAATCTATTTTAAAAGAATTGCAAAGTGCTGGAAGTGCAGGGGAGTTTTATACGCCGAGAGCAGTTACTCAATTTATTGTAGATATGGTTAATCCTAAATTAGGAGAAATTGTTTTAGATCCTGCTTGTGGGACAGGAGGTTTTTTAATTTCTTCTTTAGAGAACATGAGAAAAGAAGTTGATAATGTAGAAGAACTACAAATTTTAGGGAAAAATATTCGAGGAATTGAAAAGAAACCTTTACCTCATTTACTTTGTATGACTAATTTAATTTTACATGATATTGAAGAGCCGAATATTAAACACGACAACTCTTTATCTAAACCTCTAAGAGAATATTCTTCAAAAGATATGATTGATGTTGTTGTTACAAATCCTCCTTTTGGAGGAGCAGAAGAAGATGGAATTGAAAAGAATTTCCCAAACGAATTCCAGACAAGAGAAACAGCAGATTTATTTTTAATTTTAATTATGAAATTATTAAGAGATGGAGGAAGATGTGGTTTAGTTTTGCCGGATGGATTTTTATTTGGTGAAGGTGTTAAAACAAGAATAAAAGAAAAACTCCTTTCTGAATTTAATCTTCATACAATTGTTAGATTGCCTAACGGGGTATTTAATCCTTATACTGGAATTAGAACAAACTTATTATTTTTTGAAAAAGGAAAACCAACAAAAGATGTTTGGTATTTTGAACATCCTTTACCAGACAGATATAAAACTTACAATAAAGGAAAGCCAATTCAGATTAAAGAGTTTGATTTAGAAAAAGAATGGTGGGAGAATAGAGAGAATAAAAAATTTAAAAATAATTGTTGGAAAGTTTCTATTGAAGAAATTAAAAAAAGAAATTATAATTTAGATATAAATAATCCCAATGGAAAAGAAGAGGAAGAAAATTTAAGTTCTAAAGAAATTCTAACAAGGTTAGAAAAGAGTTTTGAGAAGAGTAAAGAGTTAATTGAAAAAATCAAGGGAGAGATTTAGATGCCGAATCCTAAAGAAAAAGTTGAAGAAGCACCCGAATGGTTAAAGTTAATATTTAAATGGATTTTTCTTATCGTTGGTGTTCCAAGTTTAGCTTATATTCTTTTATGGTCTTCTGTTCAATATACCCTTGAAACAGCAAAAACTGGTTGGCAAATCTTTTTAGGATTTGGTCTTTTTGCAATCCTTCTAGGATATGTTTATTTTTCAATTAAATATCTTGTTGAAGAAACTAAAGAGTATTTCAAATGAAAATTAACTTTATTCCTCTAACATGGATAAAGTCTAAAGAAGATTTACACTTTCAAATAAAAAACACCCTAATAATAAAAGAAGTTTTAGAAAAATTTGGCGATCAAAGAGAATTAGGTAAACTTCTTAAAAAAACACAATACGGATTTACTGCTTCAGCTAATGTTCATGGAGGAAATTACAAAATGTTAAGAATAACAGATCTTAAAAATGGAAAAGTTGACTGGAACAATGTTCCATTTTGTGAAGGTGAATGCGATCAATATTTATTAAAAAAAAGAGATATAGTTATTGCTAGAACGGGGAATAATAAAAGTTTTTTAATAGGGGAGGTCCCAAACAATGCAGTTTTTGCTAGCTATTTAATAAGATTGGAAGTCGATGAAAATTTATTGCTTCCAGAATATCTCTATATTTTTTTAAATAGTTATATTTTTTGGAACCAAGTTATAAAAATGCAGACTGGAACAGCAATTCCAAATGTTAATGCAGAAAAGTTAAAGAAATTAATAATTCCTCATTGCTCTATTGAAGAACAAAGAAAGATTATAAAACAATTTTTTGATATAAATCTTAAAGAAGAAATAAACAAAACCGAAAATATATTAGAAAATAAAGAAGAGCTATCTAATAAAATAGAGGGTCAAAATAAATTATTGTCAAAACTCCGCCAAGCAATTCTTCAAGAAGCAGTTCAAGGAAAACTTGTTAAGCAAGATCCAAAAGACGAGCCTGCATCTGAATTGTTGAAGAAGATTAAAACAGAAAAAGAAAAGCTGATTAAGGAAGGGAAAATTAAGAAGGGAAAAGATCTTTCTCCGATTGAAGAAGATGAAATTCCTTATGAGTTGCCTAAAGGTTGGGGGTGGTGTAGATTTAATAATTTGGTAGATTTAACTAAACAATATCCTCTTAAAAGGGGGCCTTTCGGAAGTTCTATCAAAAAATCTATGTTTGTAGAAAATAATGATGGAGCCTATAAAGTTTATGAACAAAAAAATGCTATTTCAAATGATCCTACCTTGGGACATTATTATATTTCACAAAAGGAGTTTGAAAAACTAAAAGCATTTGAGGTTAAAGGAGGCGATATAATTATAAGTTGCTCTGGAACTATTGGGAGAATGGGTTTTCTACCAGATAAAATAGAAAGGGGGATTATTAATCAAGCCCTATTAAAAGTATGTATTAACGAGAGGATAATTTTGAAAAAATATTTTGGAATGTTATTTGAATCTTATATAATGAATACTAACACTTTACAAGATGTTAAAGGAACTGCAATTAAAAATATCCCTTCAATGGTTATTCTGAAAAAAATGGTTATTCCTCTTCCTCCACTTTCTGAGCAAAAAAGAATTGTTGAAAAAGTTGATTCTCTTATGAAAATGTGTGATGAGTTGGAGTTGAGGATTAATGAAAATAAAAAAAGTTCTGAGTTGTTGATGGGGGCTGTTTTGAAGGAGAGTTTTGAAGATGGAAAAAGAAAATAAAAACCAACATTTTGTTCCAGAATTCTATTTTAAATTCTTTTCGGAAGATGAGAAAACAATTAGAGGATATTTCCTAAAATCTAAAAAACACTACAAGGGACTTTTCTCTAATCAGGCTTCAAAAGATTATTTTTACAGTAGAAATACTGAAATAGAAAAAAGTTTCTCACCTATTGAAGGAAGATTTAATGCCGTATTGAAGAAAATTATTGAATCAGACAGTTTTTTAGGGATGAAAAATCTAGATTATTTGGAAATGTTAAGGTTTATTTCTTTTCAGCATAATAGAACAGAATATTCTAAGAAACAGGCAGATGACTTTATAGATAAATTTTATGATAACGCAATAAAACCTCTAATGAAATCTAATAAGGAATTAATGAGCAAGGTTTCAGAAGAAGACGTAGATAAAACAAGATTTATTTATCCCGCAGGATTTCTTATTGGAATCATTTATGCTTTAGAATCAAATATATTATTAACAGATTTAGTTCCTATTTTAATTTTGAATAAAACTGATAAAGATTTTATATTTAGCGATAATCCGGTAGTTTTCTATAATTTAATTTATAGAGATCCTAGTCATTCATTTGAAGGCATTCAATCTCCCGGACTTTTAGTTTTTTGTCCTATCTCTCCAAAACATTGTATTTTTTTGTATGATCCTGAATATTACAATATCAAATGCAATGAAAATAATTCTTTTAATTTGGAATATGAACAAGATATTTTTAATATAAACAAACTTCAGTTTCATAAGTCTCTATCAAATATTTATTATGGGGATGAAAAAAGTAAAGAGTTAATTAATAAATTATCTGAAGAATTTTTTTTCAAATATTCAAAAAATGAAGATTTATCTCAAATTAAAGAAGTTAAAAATTGGGATGGAACAAATAATTCTTTATTGGTTTCATCTGGAAAAGGTATTCCTGAAAAATTAGAATTTAATTTTCTTATTTGTGGCAAGTGGAAACAAAGTGTTCTAGTTAGGCGTAATGTAAAACTTTGTGAATTATTGGATGAAAAAATGAAGATGTATAGCTTGGATAAGAAGCTATAATTTAAAATAGAACTTAATTAATTAAATTCTGTGTGACTACATTTTGGACAAGGGGGCATAGTGTCTGTAGTGTCATCAAGACTTACTTCTTGACCACAATTTCTACAACTATATGTTCCTTTTCCTGGTTTTTCTCCTGTTGTTACCATTTTTATTTTTCCTCCTTTAATTTAATTATATTGGGATGTATTTGACTTTTTTCCAAAACAAAAAACCTGTCTTTAAAGGTTTCTTCAAATAAATTATCTCCTTAGAATATTTAATTAATTGTAATGAATTTATTGAAGAAGTCTGGATACTCTTTCCAGTGATAAATAATTTATTTGCCTTGTTTAAATTATAAAAATTTCCGATAATAGATGAATCATAATTTCCAGAGGAAACATAAAGATAATCATTGGAGTCAGTTTCAATAGAAAGACTATCTACAACATTCCCTGTTAAAATCACATCGCCATTGCCGTTAAAACATACTTCATAATCTTGAGATTTGAACTCAGGAGGGCATATGGCCTTTTCTCCTAGATTATCTAATATTTTATCTATCTCAGGCTCAATAGCATTAGCTATCATTATCCATACAAAAATTGTAAAAATTATTCCTCCTATTGCTTTTATGTTTACCATTTTTATTTTCAAAACCACCTTAAAGAATCATCAACCCATGCAAAGATCGTTTGCACCCAAATAATCCAAAGAGGTATTGAGATTAATACCCCGCATTGTAATGCAATTCCCCCTACAAAAGGGACTCCAAATAAAGGTAAATTCATAAAAGGGATGAACAATGTTGCCCCTCCTCTTAAACCAAGTTTGAATGTTTTTCTAATAATCTGTGTGAAAGTTAAATTTAATGATGTCATTTCAATTTTCCAAAAACTCCTTCCCTTGTTTAATTATCCTTAACTTGCCTAAATTTTTTAAATCTTGTTTAAGTTTTTCGAGATCTTCCTTTGATAAAAAGGGATTCTTATTTTCCTTTCGCCTGAATCTTACTGTAACAACATTCTCTCCTCCAGTGCTACTCGCTTCTAAATCAAAATAAATCTGCCACTTTTTTCTATCGTCTTCAAATTCTTCTGATTTTCTTTCTTCATTCATCTTATCTTCCTCACAGCTATTGAAATCAACCAAAGAATAACCGCAATAAACATAAATGTTGGCCAACTACCATTTCCTAATGCTGCCAATAAAACAGCACCTGCTCCGAAGATTGCTGCCAACCCATAACCAAATGCTCCTATTTTAATTGCCATTTTATTTTTTATTTGTAGAAATATACCTATTTGCTCCACTCCCTACTCTCATTTTATTTGGAATATCCACCCCCTTATTCCATAAATATAAAACTAATTCATTATATTTTTCAAAAAATTTACCTTTATACTCTCCAAATTTTTTTAGTTCTTTTATTTTTCTTAGAATTTCTTTTGAATTTTGCCTCTTTTTTAATTCATCAAGTAAAACTTTCTTTTCTATACTGCATCGATTATCTCTCTTTTCCTTGCCATAAATAAATTCTGGTTTAATATCTTCATTTTCTTCTACTTCTTTACTAATTACCATTAAATAAGGAGGAGTAAAAATTTTAGTTTTTTCCACATAAAGTCCTTTTTCTAAATATTTAATCTGTCCGCTAATTGTATTTGGTTTTAATTTTGTGATTTTAGAAATCTCGCTAATTTTTATAGGTTTTTCAGAATTTTCTATTGTTTGATTAATAATATCAATTACCCTCGGATCTCGAGGTTTTGATCCTTTTGAATTAAAAATTCTAGAAAATTTTTCTTTCAATTTGTCAATTAATTTTTTATTATTTTCCGTCATTTCAATAACCTCTTTTTATGCCGAACTTTCGCAACAACCCTTCCATAGCTTTTCCCAACAGGTTGAAGAGTTACAACTTTTCCTTGAATTTGTTTTTTCAATTTTTGCGTTGCTTGAGTTCCTCCGAATTGATTTTTTTCTGGAGCATTCTTCCCAGCAATTCTTACATAATTACTTCCATTTATTTTTGTATATGTCTGAATAGTATCTCCATCAATAACTTTTTTTATTTTTCTTCTTATTGTCATTTTTACTTTTTTACTTTGTTTAATGGAATCCCAAAGAAAAGATTATTTATAAACCTATCTATACTCAATTATAGTCTGTTATACTTTACAAATAACCACAAAACTTTATAAAGTATTTTTCTTTATTAATATTATGAAAAAAGAGGAGGTGGTTTCTAATGGTTAACGAAGAAAGAAATAAAAAAACTCACGAAGAAATAAATAAAGCAATTCTTGAAAAACTTAATGAAGGACCCAAGACAGCTCAGGATATTGCCATTGGAATAAAGTCTAATTGGAAAACTGTAAAAGAATATTTGAAAGATTTGGTGAAGGATAAGGAAGTAAAAGAAATAAGTGCTACTGAAAAAATGAGTTATTACAAAAGAACGGCTGGAGATACATATTTTGATCTTCCCATAAGTGAAATTCAAAGAAGAAAATTTAAAACTCTTTTTTATATGATTAAAAATGCTTATCAATATAATGAGAAAAAATTAACAAAAACTCATTTGGCAAAATGTTCTGTATCCCTAATAAAAGATATAGAAGAATTAAAAGATCTTCCAGTAGTTTGGTACTTATACGGGGCGATACCTCAGATGATTTTGGGCGTAGTAGAAGAATCAACAGAAGATTTTCCATTTAGAGAAAAACAGAAAATTAAACAGACTATCAATAAATATGTTTTACAAAATGGAGATAAATCCTCAGAACAATTACAAATAGAACAACATGAAAACTATGGTCAGAAAATTTATTGTATTGTTGATAAGCTATTTAAAGAATTAAATAAGAAAAAATTGGACGCGAAAGAGATAAACAATTTGTTAAGTAAATTTTTTATTGATTGCCCTGTTGATCCTGATTTCCCAGAAGTTTTTGATTTATCTGAAAAAACTATCTCCGTTATAAATAAGCTTATTCTTCTTGGAGTTGATTTAAATGAACACAAGAAAGAAGTTTTAACAACTCTAGATTCTCTTTGGAAATTTATTGCCCTTTATTATTTGTACAAAAGCAAAACTGAGGGAAATGATGCAATGGGGGGAAAAGTTATTTTAAATTTCTATATCGGGGAAGCACTGGAAGATAGAAAAAGAGTTTTTCAAGAATCATTTTTTGAATTAAATAGCATCTATAAAGAAGTTCTTTCTAAGGCAGATTTATCAAAAATAAAACTGTCTGAAGAAGCGAAGAAGGTTGCAAAGGTTATGGAAGATTTTATTTAGAAAATGGAAAATTTTTTAGATAGTTGTGTTGTTATCCATTACTCTAACTATATAGGAGCAGACTCTAATAAAATAATCAGAAAATGTTCCGAATTTATCTTAAGAGAGAAAGGAAAATTTATCTTATGCTATGCCTCTTTGGAAGAGATAAGCAATTTTAGAAAGAGGAGGCAAAGGATTCATAAGGAAGTTATAGAAAAGTTAAAAAATAATGATTATGAATTGTCAAAAAATCTTGATTTTCGATCTCTTGTAACCGCTAAAAAATTATATGAAGAATTTAAAACAAAAAACATAGAAGAGATTTTAAGCTATCTTAAAGAACAGAGCGAGAATTCTAATCTTAAAATAGATCAGTTCCTCGGGAATATTTTAGGTGAAAGGGTTATACCCTTAGAACAAATTGATAATGAGTTAGTTAAAAAGATTTATGATATAATTCCAAATCATGCAGATTGTAAAATTCTTGCGAGTGCAGTACAGCTTCAAAATACAAGAGAGATATTTTTATTTGTGACTGCAGATGGGAAAGATTTAGACCCAAATGGATATGAATATCTCCAAGAACATTTTGAAATTAATTATTCAAAAGAAAATTATAAATTTCCGAAGTTACTAAATTTAATGTTCACAAGTTAGTTTTTCCCAACCCCATTAACCAAATAAATCCTACTCTCCAGTTCCCTAACCATCTCCTTATACTTCACTTTCCCCCCAAACATTTTCATAATCTCTAAAGGTCTCCCAAATTTATTCAAAGGTTCAACTCTTAAAACTTCAGCATCTTCTAAGTTTTCTATCCCCTCGTCGCTGTATTTCTTTAGGAGAGCTGTAATAACTTCTCTTGCTTTTTCTCCATATTTATCAAAGTAATTATCTTTTTGCACTTTCTTCACTCTCTCGCTTCGAGTTAAAGGTTTTTTTCCATAAGCAACATGAAGTATTAAATCAAAGGGGTCGTATTGTTTTCCATTGGGTATTTGCTCTTGTAATGCGTCAAAGACAATCCCTTTTTGTGAAAGTTCTTCTATTAAAGCTTTTTTTTGGTCAAGAATATTCCATTTGTTTAGGAAATCATTTAAAGTTTTATATTCGCCATTTATTTCTTTTTTAGTATAGTCAATCATTTTATCTGCAATTAATTTTCCTGAAGAATCAAGATATTGTTCTGACTGATTTAAAACTGAAACATCTGCTTCTTTAACATAAAACTTTTGTATCTTTCCTTCATCATCGTAAATATTAACATCTGACTTTTTCTCAAGTTCTGAAATTTCTTTTTCATATATTTCTTTTGGCTTTATTTCTTCATCTGAATTAAATGTTATTAATTGAACTGGCTCTCCATCAAAATCTGGGTCTGCAAAATGATTTGTAATGTTTCTAAAATCCATAATTGTAAAATGTGTTTTTCCATAATCTTCTCTAATTCTTGTTCCTCTTCCGATTATTTGTTTAAATTCTGTCATTGAATTAATTGGAGAATCAAGAACAATTAATTTACAAGTCTGAGCATCAACTCCAGTAGTCATCAATTTTGAAGTTGTTACAATAACAGGATATTTTTCAGAAGGATCAATAAAATTATCTAACTGAGCTTTCCCAATCTTGTTATCCCCTGTTATTCTCATAACATATTTTTTATTTTTAGAATACAAATCTTTATTTTCATTAATTAATGCCCTTGTCATTCTCTCGGCATGTTCAATGTCTACACAAAAAACGATTGTCTTGCTCATTCTATCTGTGTTTTTTAAAAATTCTGATATTTTTTTAGCAACAACTTTTGTTCTTTCATCAATAACTAATGTCCTATCAAATTCTTTATTAGTGTAAATATAATCTGGAATTTCATTTCCTCTTTTATCTAACTCTCCCTTTTTTGGCCTATATCCTTGGACATCTTTATTTATTACTACTTTTATAACTCTATATGGAGATAAAAATCCATCATTAATTCCTTGTTTTAGGGAATAAGTGTAAATTGGATCTCCAAAATAATCTATATTTGAAATTTTGTTTGTTTCTTTTGGTGTTGCAGTCATTCCAATTTGAACGGAATCAGAAAAATATTCTAAGATTTCTCTCCAGGCAGAATCAGCCCTTGCACTTCCCCTATGGCATTCATCAATAATTATTAAATCAAAAAAATCTTTTGAAAATTGTTTATAGATTTTTTTATCTTCTTCATTTCCAGTTATCCCTTGATAGAGTGATAAGTACACTTCATAAGATTTATCTGCCTTTCTGTTTTTTACTTTAGTCATTACTTTTTGTAGTGGTTTGAGATCTTTTCTTCGAGGGTCATCTACTAAAATATTTCTATCTGCAAGATATAAAATTCGTGGATTATGTCCTTTTGGTTTCCATCTTTCTCTTAATCTCCAAATTATTTGAAAAGCCGTATAGGTTTTTCCTGTTCCAGTTGCCATGACTAAAAGGATTTTCTTTTTTTCTTTAGCGATTGCTTCAATAGTTCTATTAACTGCAATTCTTTGATAATATCTTGGATTTTTCCAATCTGCTTCAAAGTAATAATCTGTGGTAATTAAATCTTCAATTTTTTCAGTTATTCCATTATACTCTTTATATTTTTCCCATAATTCTTTTGGAGATGGAAATTCGTCTAAAGATAATTCTTTATTTTCTCCTGATTTTAAGTCTTGTAAAATAAATCCATCCCCATTTGAGCTAAACGCAAAAGGAAGGTCTAAAATTTCAGCATAATCTACAGCTTGTTGTAAACCATCTCCAATTGAATGTTTGTTATCCTTAGCTTCAATAACTGCAATAGGTATATTATTTTTATAATAAAGAATATAATCTGGTATTTTCTTTTTTCCTCTTACATGAGTTTTCCCGCAGATGTAAATTCTCCCATCTGTAAATGCTTTTTCTTCACGAATTTGTTTTTCTCTATCCCATTTCGCTTTTTCTATTGCAGGAAGAATAAATTTTGTTCTTATGTCTGCTTCTGTTAATTGTTTTTTATCCATAATTTTACTAAGAAACCCTATTTTAAAGTCTTTTCCTTCCAACTCCACCACCCTTCATCCCCAATTATAACATGATCTAAAACACTAATTCCTAATTCTTCTCCAGCTTTCATTAATCTATTTGTTATCTCTTTATCTTCTTGGCTTGGGGTTGGGTCTCCACTTGGGTGGTTATGAACTAAGATGATTTTGCTACAAGAATCTTTTATAGCATGTTGGAAAATCTCTCTTGGATGAATAATTGAAGCATCAACAATGCCTTTACTTATTAATTTTTTATTGATAATAACATTGTTTTTAGTATTTAACATTAAGACATAAAAGTGTTCTTGTTTTTTATCTCTTAACTCCATGTGAAATAATTTAAAAACATCTTTTGCACAGGTAATCTTTTTTATGGAATTTTTTTCTTGATGATGCCTTTTCCCTAGTTCAGCAACGGATAATAGTTCAATGGCTTTGGCTTGACCAATACCCTTTATTTCTTGTAGTTCTTTTAAGGAGCAATCAAATAAGTTTTGTATTGGGTACTTATTTAGCAATCTATTAGACATCATCAGGACATTTTCTCCAGGAGGCCCAGTTCTAAGAATAATTGCTAAAAGCTCTGCATCACTTAAGGCTTCTGCACCAAATTTAATAAATCTCTCTCTTGGTTTAGAAGAATCAGGCATCTCTTTTATTTTCATAATTATCCCACTCAATGATTATTAAAAAATCTTTCTTAAAACACCTTTATTTCTTTTTTTAAGATTATTTCTCTCATATCAAAAGAATAACGCAAACATTAAAATATTATCATATATTTCCAAATATCCCTCTAAGAGAAAACCCGAAGATAAAAGCTAACATTACTCCAATAAGTATGATAATACCAAATTGATAATAGACATTGAAAACACCATACTTTATTAAAATATCTTCAACAAAAGTACTTAATACATTATAGATTCCAAACATAATAAGCCAGCTAGTTATAAATGAAATAAATCCTATTAAAAATCCTTTCTTTTTCTTTTTAACCATACCTTATTTAATATCTTTAATTTGATAAATATTGTTATTAAATAATTTTTATTAAATTATAAATAGGCAAATTAATCTTAAAAGAATAATTTAATAAGCCCACAAATTTTCTCTTTTTTGAGATTATTAAATTTGATAAAGTCAAGTGATTATTATAACCCTGGGAGATTCTTCAAGCCAGTCAAAAAAGATAGCTTGAAGCCTCTCCTGGGGAAAAAGAGGTGATAGTATATTGAGTATCATTTACTATTTAAATCTTTCGTTTATGTTACCCTTA
>Ga0208904_1000551_pt1 | contig 30111 bp, 38 predicted proteins | sample AntAceMetag02UKB_FD_184774 | JGI IMG/M metagenome (GOLD analysis project Ga0208904, IMG submission 184774) | Saline lake microbial communities from Ace Lake, Antarctica - Antarctic Ace Lake Metagenome 02UKB (SPAdes) (version 2) | ecosystem: Environmental > Aquatic > Non-marine Saline and...
GAATACAGAAGCAGTGCGCCGCCTACGGCGAGATGCACTGCCGCGTGTTCCTGATGCCGAACGCAATAGATCAGGCATGAGCACCCGCCCTACAACGTCCGATTCCACGCAAGAGCCCGCCGGGTGCTCATTGCCTGCATCGTCTTGTTATGCCTCTTCGTGTGGCCGCGTGACGTTGTATCTCGGGGATTGCCTGGAGATCGCGTCAACACTGGAAAGCGTGGATGCGCTCATCAGCGACCCTCCGTATGGGATGACAGATGGGAAATGGGACACCGTGCCGGACCTCACAAAACTCTGGGAAATCGCCCGTGAAAAAGTCGCTGGTGCGTGCGTGATGACAGCCTCTCAGCCGTTCACTACCGACCTGATAAACAGCAACCGCGCTGACTTCCGGTATTCGTGGGTATGGGACAAGGGAAGTGCGGCAAACTTCGCCAGCGTGGCCTTCATGCCGCTGCGGATACATGAGGACGTGCTGATCTTCCGCAAGGGAGCATACAACCCCCAACGCACGCAGGGGCCGAAGAATCATTCCCGGCGCGTCACGCTGCAAGCGAGGCAATCCGAAAACATCCGCACACCGATGCTGCAAATCGCCAGCGACCAAAGCGGGATGAAATGGCCAACGACAATCATCAGCTTTCCGAAACACACCAGCCGTGAACGAAATCACCCCACGGAAAAGCCGGTGCCTCTGTTTGCTTACCTCGTGGAAACCTACTCCGATCCCGGCGCGACTGTCCTTGATCCGTTCATGGGAAGCGGCACGACAGGAATCGCCTGCATCCGCACCGGACGCCGCTTCGTGGGTATCGAGAAAGATCCGACTCACTACGCAACGGCACTCGAACGAATCAAAAACGAACTCGCCCAGGGGGATCTTTTTCTTGGGCATAACCCCTCAAATCAGGCTGGCGGCACCTTGTGACGCCTAGCCTGGATTTGGTTGTTGTGTGTCCTGATTCTTTAGGCGTTTCAGGCGGTATTTTCTCGCCTTGTCCCAATACGGCGAGTTGCACTTCGGACAATTCTTCGGTCTCGCTGGCGACCGAGGCCACCAGCGATGTTTGCAACGGTTGCAAAACAGATAGTTCATTTCAGTACGACTTTTCCGGCCTTAAACGTTGTCGTCGCAACGCCGCATTCCCTAACGTTCAACTCGGGGAACGCCGCGGAAAACATTTTTGCGGCGTGATGCTCTTTCGCGCGGATTCCAGGAATTTGCTCACATCCGGCCATCCCGGACCTTCGATTGCTTTGGCGCGTTTCGCTTGGCCGAAAAATCGGTGTGCAATAAATAAGCGCATCGGTCGCATGTGTTCCTTCGCGGGTTCTGCTCCCGAAAAATATTGTTATCAGCTCTTTTCCGTTCCGTGCCTCGATTTTGTGGCGCATGTCTCGTCGTTCCTTGACGTTGTATCCGGCTTTTTTCAAGGATTCAATTGTCGTTTTCTTGTTCATCTTCATTCTCCTTTTGTGGGTTTCGGTTGCTGTTTCTTCCTTCATCTTGTTTTGAATGTATCACCATATAGATATATTGTCAATAGGGATAAGCAACTATTTTCAACTTATTTTTCGGCGGCTGGCGGAAGCCATACACACAACAAGGCGCTCCAGTTTATTCGCTACCGCTCAAACTGAGCTTGATCGTTCGCTTCAAAATGTTTCAGGTGCTTAAATGCGTAAACCAAATGCATGTCGGTTGCCATCACGATATAGCGCTTTCCTGCATCGTTGTAGGTCGTGTAATTGTCGATTTCACGCATTGCTTCTTTCAGGTGATAGCGCAATCCCCGCAGATCGTCGGGAAGCGAACAATCACTTGGACACGTACCAGAAAGGCCGCGTTTTGGTGGTGCAGGAGGTGGAGGCGGCTTCCTGAACGTTGGTTGTGGATTGCTTGCTTTTTTCATGGCTGGCCTTTCTGTCCGGTCAAGTCGGCGTTCGGCATCAGGAACACGCGGCAGTGCATCTCGCCGTAGGCGGCGCACTGCTTCTGTATTCGGCGCAACTCGATGACCGTGGCAACCCATGTGTTCGTGCGCACCGTGACAGAATCGGACTCGGCAAACACGCCGTGCGTCCCATCCATCAGTTTCTCTCGCACCGCGTCAAGGTTCATCGCCGTTCGCGTCCAATCGTTCTCGTCGTCATTCATGCGTTCCTCCGTTCAGTTCGCAGCACATTGGGCACAACCCACGCAGCAGCGGTCCTCGGGTGTCTCCGCATTGGTCGCACCGCTCCACGCGGTCTTCCGGTTCGACGTGTTCAGAATCAAGAGCCGAACAATCGCGTTCAGGATACGTCGCCTCTCTCCGATCCTGACGCGGAGCGTTCTGTTTCCCGAATGCCTCGCGCCGGAGTTGCGTCAAGTCGTTGACCATCTGCATCAGTTCCGGCCCGGCCAGCCGCGCCGTGCAGCCCAACCCTTGAATCAGCACATCAAGGTCACGTTTTGAGAACAAGGCCGCGACCTTGCTTTCGTCGTCAAGCGCGGCGAGGAGTTTTCCTTCGATCACCTCTCGTGGCGAATGCTCAACAGAACAACGGCTTCGACCCGTACCTGTAACAGCCGATTTTTGGTCTTTTTCCATGTCAATCCTCCTTCCCGGCTGTTCCAGTCCGGTCAAGCCGAGCGTTGGAAATAATACCTTGCCAGCAGTCATAGCAATACGGTCCGTCCCCCTCGTCGGTGTAGAGGCTGTCATCTCCGCGTCCAGCCCGGCCCGTCGGATCGTCGCATTCGCAGCAGCGTTCCAACGTGCAACCGGGATATCGGGAATTGATCAACTCGTGTTGGCTTTGCAGGAGAGGACGCCTTTGTCCGGCATCCCGTCGTTGTCGTTCTTCATCAAGCCAGTTCATTCGTCACCTCCCTCCAACTCCGATTCCGTCCGGCACTCGGCGCACAGTTCAGCATCGTCATTGCCCGCCACCTGCTCGCCGCACGCCGGGCACCAATGCACGTAGCCTGTCCCCTCGCAGTCCGGGCATCGCCAGTGCGCGCCGTCGCCGTCCCCTGCCGTACCGTGGTGGCACCACCGGCACCGTCCGGGTGTTGTCACTGGTTCGCCCCCGCCAGCAGCTTTTCCAGGGCCACAATTCGGGCGAGGGTGGATATCTCGCATTCGGGCGAGCTGTAGAAAGCGTCGATCTTCGCGGCAAGAGACGGCTCTGGTGTCTTCCATTCCATCCACTTCACAACCGGGTTGGCGCTATCTTCGTCCGTGTAATGTTCGCACTGTGGCGCGGCGTCGTCATAAATATGCCACTCCGACCCGTACCAGGCAAACACCCTCGTACCGTCCGTGAGGATTACGGGGTGGTCCACAATGCCGACCGGCACCCTCTCCGCCGCGTCAACGAGTATCTCGTTCATTTCGCTTATCAGCTTTTCCGGGGCCGCTTCGTGGACAGATTGCATTCGGGGCGGGTGGGCCGCGCTGTAGAGCGCCTCGATCATCTCGGCAAGAGACGGCGCGGGCGGAACGGCGGCCTCATCCCACCGCTTCAATGCGTTCTTCGCCGTGGGCAGCGTGGCGAGGTCTTCGTACTTCCTCCACAAAGACTCGTCACCGAACTGCGCCGCGCGATCCTCATATTCATGGATCAAGTCGCGCAGTGCCTCCGCAATTGTTTCAGCGTTCTTCATTTCCGTTCCCCCTCCTCTTTGTGATACTCGTCCGACAGATCCCGCACATCTTCATATTTCATGCTTCCACCTGTTCGTTGTGTGTGGATGTTCGTCTCAGGCACTCGTTGCACAGCCGACCCGCCACATGCGCGGGCAAGGGCCGCTCACAGCAACAGCAGAGCACCACCACCCCCGCGCCTCCGCAGGAGTGGCAGTGTTCAATGCTGTGGCCCGCTCCACGAGTACCCCGCCCGTCGCAGTCCGGGCAGGTGTCGAGTAGTGTGGCCATCGTGACTACTCCGCGCTTTCGTGGTTCACGGCAACCCGCAGCATGGCCTTTGTCTGGGCCGGGGGCCTGCGGGACGTTCCAGACAGCCAAGTCAAGGTTTCGTCGAATCCTACATGCTCGTTCTCGTTCATCGTATCTCCTTCTGTTTCCTCTGCGGGAACACCGTGTTCACCGCGACACTTCTATAACTACGCACGCCTCGGCAATCCGGCGCACAATTCGCGGCCCATACTCTGGGCCGAGCTTCGCATCAAGACGTTCCAGCGACAGGTTTGATGTCCACCATGTCGGGAGGGGCGGGTCAAGCCGCCGGTCGGATACCTCGTACCATAGTTCCGCTGTCCGCTCGCTGTCCTTGCCGACCCCGATGTCGTCGATAATCAGCACGCCGGGATACCGTGCAAGAGCGGCCTTGAACTCCATGCCTGCTTCCGCGTCCCGCATGATGTTGCGGCGGTACATGTCGTGCGCCTCCGACGCCGCCAGCATCCAGACAGACCCGCCGTGAACGATATGCACACGGGCCGCCTCGCAGACGGCACGGGTCTTGCACAGGTCCGTGTCCCCGGTCACGTACATCGACTTCCCGGCGGGCACCCCGGCGACAAACGCCACCCGCATGATCCGATCCAGCGTTGCGGTGTTTCCGGCCTTCGGGTCCCACGACCTGTATCGCAGGTGGGCCGCAGACGCCTCACGGGCCACCCGCACGGCCCGTTCCTTGTCGTGGGCCTCTTGGGTATCCCGGATGTCCGCGCACCTATCGCACAGCCCCGGCTTGATGCTGGGGAACGCGATCATCTCCCGGTAGTGGAGGGCGGTTCCGCAGTCGCGACACGCTGTAGTTGCGTCCCTCACCTGCAGGAGTTCTCCGATGGGTCGCTCTGGCGCGACTGGTTTTCTCGGCCTGGGCGGTCTTACCCCTTGGCGGTCTTGTCGGTCCATTTTCTTGTCCCTTCTGTTTCTGGTTCCGTGTTGGCGGTTCCCCAGTCTGATGGCGGCGGGTAGAACCCACGCCAGTTCTTGTCGATGGCGCATTGTATCCAGCGCACCGCCTCGGCTGGCGACAAGGGCCGCAAGATGTTGACCTGTCGCGTGATTGCGGCATTCGTCAGCACAAGCCGTTTCCGCTGGCGGTATTCCCACCACTCGGAAACCGCCGCCTTGACGGGCGGCGTGTCCAAGTGTTCCGGCAGGGCGGCGACGTATGTGTGCAGGGATATTCTGACGACGCGTGGCGCACTGCGTGGGCCGAGGGCTGGGTTGCCGCCCAGCTTCCCTCCCGCCCGTGCCGACGCCGCGATCGCGCCATCCCGCACCATGCGGGGGATGAACAAGACGCCGAGTTCGGAGCGGGACAGGCGGCGTGCCGCCAACAGGCGGTCGCGTGACGCCATCCACTCGCCGCTAGCCAGCCCACTGACTCCCGCAAGATACAGGTCAGCCATCGGGAGGTTGCCAGCAACAATCAAGTACCCATAGGGGGTGCATTGGTGGGCAATGCACATCAGGTCGATCAGGACGCCACGGTCTTGCGGGCTGCACGCCCGCAGCGTCACGTTGTTGAGCCACGCCATCGTGTCGAGGTCGAGCGACTTCGTGTTGATGCTCATGTGGCGTCCGCCCCTCCCGAATCCAGCTTGTCCACGGTGACGCGGCAGCACTTGATGGCCTTCTTGTACGGGGCCTTGATGTCCATGGGGACATCGTACCGGGAGGACGCATACTGCGCGATGGATACCGTGAACCCCCCGCCGAGAAGCTGCGTCTTTTTGTCGCCCATTGCCATCGTCACGGCCACCCCCTTCCCGTGCGCCTTGATGGCCTCGTCCGCATCGCGGAACGCCTTTGCGGCAGCGTGGTTTTCCTCCCGCATACGGCAGTATGCCTCAAGCTCCACGTCCCACATTATGTTCTCGATGGCTGGGTCATGCTCCATGTCGGGCAGACACACCCCCCGGTGTTCGCAATGGGAGCAGGTGTCACCGCTGAACTGCATGCGCTCGGGCAGGGCCGCGTCCGTGGCGGCAAGGTCGTCGGGGTCGGCGTCGCGATAGTCGGCAACCGCCTTTGTGATCCGCGCAGCCTTCGCCAACAACTCGTCGGCTCGGCGCTGGTCAAGGATGATCTCGACTTGACGGTATTCGCCGCTCGACCGGTCCCGCATGAGCAAGATCCCGCGCAAGTGCCCGCCGAGCACAAGATAGGTCTGCACCTGATCGTACCACCCGCGCACATGAACACTGGGGTGCGACATCAGTGATTCCACGTCGCGTATCTTGGCGAACACGAACGGCGAGCAGGACTTCACTTCGATCGGGATGCGCCAAATACCCTGCTCGTCGCGTCCTCCGACGGAAAGGTCGAGTCGCCCGCCTATCCCGTAGACGTTCGGGGGCAGCGGTTCCTCCTGCAAGCTGACCTCCATGCCCGTCCCTTCCAGAGCTTCGGACAAGTCGCGGGCCGCCTGCCGACCAATCAGCGAGCCGACCGCAAAGAGCCGTTGGAGATAAAGGTCCGGGGCCTCCCTCGTTGCGGCCACTTGGTCGTAGACAAGTCGCCTCTCGCACGGGAATCCGATCTGACTGGCATGAACCGATCGAGCCGGGCCGCTGTGTCCGCCCTGCTCAAACATGTCGTTGAGGTGCCGGACGAGGTTTGGTGTCGTGTTTCTTGGCATGTTGATTCCCCTCCTGTAATGAGCCGGGGGCGGGCCTTTCCCGCGCCCCGGCAGTGTGGGTGTTGCCTACCAAGGCAGGTCTGCGGACCCCGCTTCGGGTTCGTCGTCGTCCCCCGCTTCGGGTGCGGGGCCAATGGCCTCGAGTTCCGACCGAGCGGCCTTGAGGATGCGACCCAGTTGGGTTTCCTTGATGGCCCTGAACGACCGCCATCCGCCCCAGTCCTTTTCGGGATTGGCCGTCAGTGTTTCAAGCACCTTCTCCGGGGTCGCGGGCAGGGCAAAGCCGGAGCGCGTGTATCCCGCGCCCAACAGGTCCACGCAGACGCGTTCAATCTCGGCCCTCCTGTCTGCGGTTTCGGGCGCGTCCTTCGCAGACGATCCCGCCTGTCGCCCCGTCTTGTGCTCGTAGCCAGACCCCGCCTTTGCAATGCCTTGCTTCGCGGCCTCATCTTCCGTGAGGTGCCCGTATCCCATCGCAGTGAACACGCACTTCTTGAAGCACTCCGTGAGCGCGGCCTGTCGAATAAAGCGCTCGTTGACCTCGGACACATCGCGGAACTCGCCAGCCTTCACGCCAAAGAACCGGTCGCGGCTCGACCACATGCCCGACGCCTCCACGTAGTCCCCGGTCGGCAGGATGTACTTTCCGAACGCCTCATAGACGTAGTACGGACCCTCATGGTCCTCGAATGAGTGCTTCTGGACGAGCGGCTTCCCGCCGTTATCCTTGACGTACTCGAACCGCCCGCCGACCAGCCGGAACACGGTCTTGGCATAGTTGGCGTTGCGGCACAGTTGCCCGTCGATGTTGTCGAAGCACGTCCTGGCATCCACCTGCTTGTCGATCAGTAAGCGAACCGCCGCCTGCACGACCGCCAGTTCGGTGACCCTGTCCGCCATGTCGCGCCATGCGACCAGCGCGTCCTTTGGCCGTGCCTCCGGGGTCCGATCCTCCCTGTTCTGGGCCCTATTGGCAACCACAACCGCCACATCCTTGTCCTTCATCATTCTCCTATCCCCTTTTCTGCCCCTGTGTTGCGTGACCGCCGCCGGGGGGCTGTTCCGGCGCGGCCTGTTTCCGGTCATGTCATGTCAAGGATGTCTATGAGGACCTCCTGCAGTTCGTCATCTTGCGGCTGGCGCACCCGGCGTGCGCCGTGCCGCCACGCCCGGTCCATCTCCTCTACCTCCGCCCGCATCGCCGCGACCTGATCGAGCAACTGCCGACGGCAGGCCCAGAACTCGTAACTGGTGGCGAACTTCGTGGCCTTGAACCCGCGCTGCCCGCATATCACCCGCCCTGCTGAGTGCTGCCGGGCGAGGCGTATGTCCCGCCCGTCCTTGCTGAATCCGTGTTGTCCAGCCAACCGCTTCCGCGTCAGCCAGCCCCCGTCACGCTCAAGGATGCCGACGAGCGTGTTCGCAAGGTCCTCTGCCATTGAAAGTGTCCTGTTCATGCCTGCTCGCCCCCTTCCGTTCCGAGCATGTGTTCGTCCTGCGGCTGTCCCCTCTGCGCGGAGTTGACTACCGCCCCAGCCTCATACAGCAGGCCGTGGAATACAAGCAGCCGGATTATCGCCCGCCTGCGCCGTCTGGCGTGCCTCCGCATGCCCCGCGCCGGGGCGCATGCCGTGGTGGTGGTTGTGGTCGCTTTCACGTCTCGTCTCGTCCTTTCCGCATGTTGTTTCGTTGCTACTGCTGCTTCATTTCCACGTGCTCGCCCCACGGCGGCACTATAAATGTCGTCATAAGCCACAGAACCGGGATGCCGTGCGGCGGTGTTGGCCACAACATGTAGCCGTCCGTCAGGAGCACCACGGCTTGAGGCTTGTCCTTCTCGGCCAGCCGCATGACTGGCCCCATGTCGGTTCCGCCCCGCCCAGACCATTCAGGGCTGCGGACGAGTTGATCGACCTTGGCGGCGTCCAGCGGCCCGAATGTCTCGTCATAAGCGATGGCGGTGTCACACTGCACGAACCGAATCGTCGCCTTCCGGTATACCTTGATGATGCCTTGCAGCTCACAAAGGGCCATGTTGCATTCCGCCGCGCTCATGCTTAGCGAGGTGTCAACGGCCAGCATGATATTGCGGACGGTCTTGCGTCGGTTCGCGGGCAGCATGATATCCGTGCGCCACGCCGCAGAACGGCGCGGGCGGGACCAGTTGATTCCGCCCCGAACCGTCTTGGTGGCGAACTGGCGAAGGCGGCTCTTCCAGTTGAGTTTCGCCTTTGGCGATGCGGCCTGTGCCAGTTCCTTGAGGAATCCTGGGGACGAGCCACAGGCGGCGGCAGCTATCGTCGCCTCTGTCACCATCTCGCGCCATTCCTTCTCGGCCTGTAGCGGGTCCACGGCCCCGGCATCCTGCTGGCAGACTTCCCCGGTGGCCGGCACAGGTTGCGGCGGGCACCCGCCGCCACCAGATTCCCCCTGTCGCCGCCGCTTGCGGAGTTCGGAGTAATACCATTCTGCGGCCTCATTGTCCACAAGACCGTCCTCGGCGGCATCCATCATCGGCAAGCCATCAGGCATGATGTGTGCGCCTCGCAGCAGGTCGTTGATCGCATAGTCGCACGCCTTATTCCAGAGGGCGTGTACCTCCTGCTTGTCGAGGCGGTCGGTGTCCGGGTTGACGTCCTCCAAGCTGGCAAGCCCGTCCTCCCGGAGGTGATGCCCAAGCGCGATATGCAACGCCTCGTGAGCCAGCACGAACTGGACCTGTTCCTCAGAGAGAGCCTGCGCGAAGTCCGGGTTGTACTTCAGGCTGCGACCATTTATCACGAAGGTCGGAATGGTCGGCTCCGCTATCAACCGATGGCGCATGAGCACGGAAGTCAGCGCGATGTCCTTGCGCATTAGCGCAATGACCCCACGCGAGATCGTGTCCTTCGCGGACAATCCGCTGCGATGTTGTGTGCCGGTCATGCCAGTTCCTCCGTGCTGAATGCGTTGAACAGCTTGGCGATATCTGCCTTGATCCCGGTCGCCTTCGCCGCGATGTCGGTCGTGGCCGCGCCGTTCTCCCGCAGCGCCGTCGTGCCGACCTCAAGTTTTGCCAGCAGGCACGAGGTGTCGGTTATTGCCTTGTCCAGTTCGGTGTCCTGCAGCAGGTTGGCGCGGCGTATGCCATCAAGCCCGGCGCGGGCAGAGGCGATGAACGGCGCGAGCACCACCCGCTTGCCTTCAGTGAGGCTGTCGATCTTGCCCAGCACCGTGCACACCATGTCCCGGAGCCGCTCGGTCACATCCACCATCGCGGTCTTGACCTGTTCCTCCACCCGGTCGTTCATGCGGCAACTGATGTCGGCATTCAATTCCGCTGACAGCCCCTCGATGCGGGCGTCCACCACCACCGCGCTCTCAGTGAGGCGCACGGTGTAGGCGGCGGCAAGGCGTTCTGCTGTGGGGAAAGCGCTCTCGTTGAAAACGCCCCCAAGTCGCTGCGCCGACTCGCCGAACAAGGACCCGCGAGACGCGGCAATGCGGTCTCCAACGGCCCGATAGGCAGCCGCCAGCGGCGCGATGGCGTCGCAAAGGCCCTGATATCCGGCAGCCGTCACCACCCGCCAGCCACCGTCCTCGAACGGGGCCGTGTTCTTGTAGAACTCGTCCCTGAGTGCGCCCCGTGCGCGGGCGAGTTCGCGGGAGATGAGCGGCGGCAGGTAGGAAAGGGACACCCACGCCGTATGATCTGCGGCCCCCTTCGATGCCTCAAACTCCCGCGCCATGGTGGAACTGCTCACTTCCCCGCTCCACCCCTTGACTGCCAGTTTCACTTTGACGAGTCCGCGAATGGCAGTGCCTACTTGGAGGCGTGCAGCGTAGCCCGTCGTTTCGTCCGTCTTGGTTTCCGTCGTGTTCATGTGTGTTCTCCTCGTTGCGGTTGCGTGTCTGTTTCTTCGTGCTATGGTTGCGCCCCGTCAGATCAACAAGGCCTTGTGTGCGTCGCGCCAGCGGCGATAGGCGTCGCATGTCACTACATTTGGGATGGCTTGGGTCAACGACTTCAGCAAGAACGCGGCGACCTCCGGCGGCATACGGCAAGCCCACCGGGCGACCGCGTCCCCCCTTCCCAAGTCCGTTCCCGCGTCGCGCACAAGGATCGTTGCCGCCATGCACATCGCTCCGGGGTCTTCGGGCAGGATGGCGTTCTCAGGGTCGCGGTAGACGTCCTCCGGGGACGGCAGCTTTCCACGGAGGCGGCACAGGGCTTGAATCCGCATGGCCGCCGCCTCGCCAACGCAACCCGCCACCATAGGGTCGATGATGTCGTCGGTGCGGAACGAGACGTGCTTCGCGGCTTCCAGAATCGCGCTTGCCATGACGATCGTGCGATCATCGCAGACCGCCAGTTCCTCGAAGTCCTCGTCGTGACACTTGATGAAGTCGGCGTTGTAGCGCCGGAAGGCGATGATCTCGGGTGACACATCGTGGGCTTCGGCCCATTCCTGCCAGCACTCAGCGGCTCCCTCGCTGTGCATTGATACGAACAATGAGCAGACCCGCGTGATACCCGCCTCGCTCAGTGCGGTGGTGTAGAGGTCGCTGGTGCCGTTGCATGCGGCGGTAACATACACCCCGTCGTGAAGCAGGTGCCCTTGGAAGTTCCTGTCGAGCAGGAAATTGAGGCTCGCGTTCTGCATTTCCGGCCCCGCCCTGTCGAACTCGTCCAAGTACACGATGCCCTTGGCGTCTGCTTCGTCAAACGGCATGTACCCACTCTCCGGTACGAAGTAGCGCGTCCGGTTGATGTCGTGCATCGGTACGGGCTGGGAGAAGTCGCCAGGCTCGTGCCGCGACAGGTTGATGGGCCAGAGCGATACGCCAAGCTCCGTTGTAACCTTGTGATGCACAGATGTCTTGGCGGTCGCGGGGCCTCCCACGAACAGGATCGGCACCTTCGTTCCGTTCGTGGCGGCCGCCTCGGCGGCCCACCCCAGTTTCAACGCTCGCGCCCCCTGCTCTGGGTTGATGAACTTCGGCATGGTCTCGTTCCTTTCCTGGTTTGTGCCCGTCAGCCGCTCGTTGTCGAGCGTTGCCCGTCCCGCGCCACGTGGAGGTGGACACTTGCGGAACTGACTGGGGGTGCGGCGGCCCGTTATCTGGCCGTGACCCGCACTGCTCCCAGCCCCCCTGTTATAACGAAACGAACTAGAGGGCGGTTCGTTTCGGCCAGACCTGAGTGTTCCACTCGGCAGCGCGGTTGCCCGCGTGCTCGTCTCGCGACTCCCCGTAAGTGCCTGCTGAGTCCTGCTGTGGCCCCGCAGTTCGTTGTTTCAGTGTCCGTCATGCCTATATATACAGCATAAGGGGCGGCGCGTGTCAACCGTGTTTTGTAAGAAACTTTCCGCTATCGTGCCAAGATTTATATGAGCGTTGGTTACCAATGACTTGCGTAAATCAAGGGGCTCGACCATGCCGAACCGCTTGATGGACCGGGACAGGTGCTCGGACTGGTTTTCTGACATGAACCTCGGGTTGTACTCGGCCGGGCGCAGGTCGGCTATTTGGCGTTCTACGATAGTTACCTTCATGCTCGTGGTTCCTTTCGGGGCGGTATGGCTGGCAAGGCTGATGTCGCCCGCCGCTCATGCAGCGTGCGACTGTAGCACGCGGCGCAAGTGATTGCTCGCACGGTCTTTGGTTTGCCGCATTTCGGGCAGGTCCTGCCTTGGCGCGGAAACCTCCGCTTGCCCTGCTTCCCGGTGCGACACGTGGGACATCGCGTGTATCGCTGTGACGGGGGCTGGTCAAACAGCTTGTTGCAATCCACGCAGCTGCACTTTATGGCCATGGGCGGGAGAGTGACACAAGGGGCGGCGCGTGTCAACCGTGTTTTGTAAGAAACTTTCCGCCCGCTTTTGCCCCCAGCACGAGTGCTTGTCACAGCGCTTTTCACTGGTGATAATTGCGAATATATGAAGAACTGGCCATGCAACAAGTGCGTGGGCCACGGCCCCCCCATCATCGTTGCGATTGAGAATTGTCTTGTGTGCTGTTCGGCCGAGCGGTATATGCAGGCATCCGAGAGTCGGTTATGTCGGGAAAGGACGTGGTGGTGAATCTGCCGGAACGGCTTGCTATCGAGACCCGCTATGTGGAGGTGGCCACCCGCCTCGATATCATCCCTGTCCCGCGCCGGTCTGTTACCGAGGACATGGTTGCCGTGCTGGAAGCCGAGTCGCCACCGGCCGGGAAGTGGTGGGAGCACAACGCGCAATTTCTTTCAAGGGATAACCCCTGCCCCGAAAGAGTGACGCAGGTCTGTATATGTACTCCTAGTACTCTGTTCTAGTATAGATACATATAGGCGCAATTTCTTTCAAGGGATAACCCCTACACGAGAACCATGGCTGGAAAGCCCAAATACAAGGTCGGTCAGGTCGCTGCGGCGATCAAGGCGGCCAATGGACTGCTGGCGGCTGCGGCACATATTCTTGGCTGTGACCGGAGCACGGTCTACGTATATGTCAAGAAACACCCCACACTTGCAGCCGCAATGAACGAATGCCGGGCCGTGTGCATTGACCGGGCCGAGCTGAAGCTGATGAAAGCAGTCGAGAAGGGCGAGCCGTGGGCGATCGCCATGGTCCTGAAAACCATCGGTAAGGAACGTGGGTACGTGGAGCGGCAGGAGATCAAGCATGACGGCAGCGTGTCGTCGAATGTGACCGTGTACCTTCCCAAGAAGCAAGACCGACCAGACGCGGAGGTGGCGGATTGACCACCAGCCGCGACGGCACAATGACCGGCGTGCGACCACAGCGCGGCCGACAGGAGATGTTCTTGGCATCGTCGGCGGATATTGCGATATACGGCGGGGCTGCTGGCGGAGGAAAGACCTTCGCGCTTCTCATGGAGCCGCTGTACCACATCAGCAACCCCAATTTCGGCGCGGTCATCTTCCGGCAGAGCTACCCCCAGATAATGAACGAGGGCGGGCTGTGGGATGAATCGTTCGAGATTTACCCCCATGTCCGGCCCACCCCATCGCCAAAGACGGGCACGCTGGAATGGGTGTTCAGGAGCGGGGCACGCGTCTCGTTCCGGCACATGGGCCGCGAGGCAACAAAGATCGACTATCAAGGGGCCCAGATTCCGATGATCGGCTGGGACCAGCTTGAACAGTTCACGGCGGGGCAGTTCTTCTTCATGCTGTCACGCAACAGGAGCACGTGCGGCGTGCGACCATACATCCGGGGCACGGCCAACCCACAACCAGGCTGGCTTGCCGAGTTTCTGGACTGGTGGATTGCCGAGGACGGCTACGCGCGGCTGGACCGTATCGGCAAGGTGCGGCACTTTATCCGGGCGGGCGACTCGATAATGTGGGGGGACGCGGCGGCGGACCTGCAGGAGACATACAACGGCGAGCGGGTGGAGCCCAAATCTGTGTGCTTCATTCCTGCCTCGATTTACGACAACCCTGCCTTGCTGCGGAAGGACCCCGGATATCTGTCGAACCTGATGGCCCTTGGCGAAGTGGACCGCCTGCGGCTGCTGGGGGACAGGGAGCGGGGCGGCAACTGGCGCGTGCGGGAGTCCGGCAAGAAGTTCAAGCGGTCGTGGTTTGAGGTCGTGGATTGTGCCCCGGCCAGCTACGACGCGTTGGTGCGGTTTTGGGACATGGCGGCGACCGAAGCAAAGAAGGGGACTGACCCTGACTGGACTGTCGGGGCCCTGGTTGGCATCAAGGACGGCATCTGGTATATCGTCGACGTGCGGAGGGACAGGGCCACCCCACACAACACGGAGCGACTTGTCCGGGCCACTGCGATGGAGGATGGATATGGGGTCACCGTGCGCATGGAGGAGGAGGGCGGGTCATCTGGCAAGTCAATGATTGACAACTATGCGCGAAAGGTGTTGATAGGATTCGACTTTGCTGGCGTGCGGTCAACCGGGAGCAAAGAGGTGCGAGCAAACCCGGTGTCTGCTGCCGCAGAAGCCGGGAACGTCCGCGTCGTGCGTGGCAAGTGGAACGGGGCAATGCTCGACGAGATGGAAGCCTTCTCGCCAGATTGCAGCCATGACGACCAAGTTGACGCCATATCCGGGGCGGTAGGAGTGATTGCGCAGGGGATGGGCGGGCACATATCCGTGCTCCGAAGGGAGCCGCGGTCTATCGGGCAGATGGACGCGCAGATAGATGAACTCATAGCTGGCATGACCCCCGCCGAACGCGTCGAGGCGGATGCTCTACTGGACTTGGCATGACCGCAGAAAACGACAAGAAGCAGGCGGGGTCCGATACCGTCCGCAGGCTCAAGGCCCTCGTTGCGAAGCGGGAGAAACGGCGAGCGGCCATGCTGGCCGAGCGATATGAGGACATAGAGCCAGAAACGGAGGCCGCCCGGTTCAACCGGGTATGGGAAACCCCCTCGGCGTGGTCATGAACAAGCAGCCGAAGCAGCCGTCAGAGAAGGCATACCGGGCCAAGGCCGACGAGGTATTCCTGTCCAAGTACCGGGGCCGATCGTGCGAGGTGTGCGAATGGCGCGGGGACTACGGGCGAACCGCAAACACCGCAGGCCACCATGTGCTGCCGAAGGGGTCGTACCGGGCGGTGCGCTATGACCGCAGAAACATCGTCGTTGTCTGCCCGCGCCACCACATGTTCGATCGGCGGATTGCGGCGCACGGGGCCAGCGGGTTTGCCGTGGCCGCGTTCATGAGTGGGCTTCGTGAGCGGCGGCCCGATGACTACGCGTTTCTGTCTGCGGTGTGGCGTGGCGTGGTCACCCCGGCCAAGAGCACATATAAACAATCGTTCATCGCCCTAACGGAAGGCGCATCCACATGAAGAAGATCAACTGGCCGTGGGCACGCAAGTCGGCGGCAGACGTGATGGCGGGGGCCGAGACGTCGGCCAACATCCTTTCGTTTCAGGGGGCCACCCCCTTGTTCAATCCGGGCCGGGCTGAACAGTCCATGAAGTCGTGGGTGTACATCGCGGCATGGAGGAACGCCGTTGCCCTTGCCGGAACTCCGTTGCGCCTGTATGCGGCAACCGGGTCCGGGATGCAGGAGCCGAAGATAGCGCCGTTCCGTCGGCTGGATGGACACGCGCAAAAGAGCATCTTGAAGCAGGCACCGAGCAACCTGCGGAGCGCGACAGGCGCGGTCGAGATCACGGAGCACCCGTTTCTGGACCTGATGCGCGAAGTGAACGAGCATCGGGAGGGCGCCGAACACCTCGTCGAGACTATCCTTTGGTTGCAGGCCACCGGGGATGCCTATTGGTTGCTGACGTTCGGGACTGGCGTGCTGTCCGGAGTGCCCGTTGAAATGTGGCTGCTCCCATCCACGCTGGTGCGGGTCATACCAGACGCCAAGAAGTTCATTCGCGGGTACTACTACGGGAAGGGGGCAAAGCGCGTTGAGTTGCCCCCGGAGCGCGTGGTCCACCTGCGAGAGCCGTCCATACGGTCCCTCTACAACGGCGGCAGCAAGATCGAGGCCGGGTGGTCGGCAATTGCTGGCAATGAGGCCATGAATGAATACGAGGAACAGACGGCGCGCAGTCCACTCCCCAGCTTGTTCATGCAGTCGAAGAAACCACTAACCCCCCGCCAGCGGCGAGAGCTCGCAGACGACATGCAGAGGTCGCTTATGCAAGGCGGTGCCGGGGCTGATGCGCGTCCTTTGGTGGCCGACACGGACTTCAACATCGAGAAGCTGTCGTGGTCGCCCCGCGAGATATCATCCCCGGTTGGCAGGCGGCTGCGGCGCGAGGAGATTCTGAACACGTTCGACCAGACCATGGGGCTGTATTCGGAGAATGCCAACCGGGCCAACGCGCAAGCGGCAATCTACATGTGGGCGCGGTTCGGGCTGGACCCGCTGGGGCACCGCATCGCAGAAAAGATCAACGCCACCCTGATACGGAAGTACGACGCCGGGAACCGCCTGTTCTGCGCGTTCGATGCCGTGGCACAGGAGGATCGGGATGTGGCCCTGCGGGAACTGACAGCCGACGTTCAGCTAGGGATACGGACGGCCAACGAGGTGCGTGCAGAACGGGGCCTGACGCCCCTTTCGGAGCCGAAGGCGGCAGAGCAAGGCCCGCAGGAGAAAGTGCGCATGAGGGCCATTCAGGGCGGGGCTGTACACGACCAACTGAAAGGCGTGGCCGTGGGCCTGCTCGCCGGGGATGAACACGGGGGGACACAGTGAGGCGGGCTGTCAAGCGGGAGGCAATGCGCACGGAGAGGCGCATGTCGGATGCCATCAACCTTGTCCTCCGGTCACAGTTTGTCGTGGCGAAGGCACGGCGGGTATGGCACACGATGAACTTCGACTGGGTGGCGTCTGACGAGTGGGCCGACGAGATATACCGCCTGACCCACGGATTGATCCGCATGGAGGCTGACCATGCCGCGTCATCGGCGGCGAAAGCGCTCAACGTGTCACTCACGGACTTTGCGGAACGCCCACGCGTCATCCGGGCGTTGAAAGACCACACCTATCGTTTCGCTCGAGCTGTCAACGACTCGACGGCAGACGCCCTTGCCAAAACCATGGCGAGCGGCACCGAGCGGGGCGAATCGGTCGAGGCCCTGACCGAGCGGGTCAGCAAGGTGTTCGGATACGCCGATGACGAGAACTATCGGGCGCGCCGCATTGCCAGAACCGAGTCGGCCCGAGCATATACCACCGGGGAAGAAGAACTGTGGAAGGAAACGGGGGTTGTCGAGGCGAAGGTGTGGGACGCGGCGCGTGATGCGTGCCCGTTCTGCATTGCGATGAACGGCAAGACCGTGGCGCTGGGCCAGGTGTTCTTCAAACAAGGGGCCGATCAGGTCGTGAAATGGGAAGGCAAAGATATCGTCTTGCACCACGGATACCTCCCCGTTGAAGGCCCGCCGCTGCATCCGAACTGCCGCTGTGCACTGGCAGCGCAACTCATGAAGATATACGAATGAACATACCCCCAAAACTGCTGTCTGGTCGGTATTTCCTCGCACTGTGTTGCGGGGCCACGTTCATCTACTGCGCCGTGGCGGGGAAGCTGCCACAGGACGCGGTCGAGAAGATCGTCACGCTTGCCATGGTGTTCTACTTCACCAAGGGTCGGCGCGCCAACGGCGAAGGGTCGTCTGGCGTGAGCGAGGGTTCGTCTATGTGTAGAAGCAGAGAGCGGGGCAGACAGTACAGGTGCTGTGGCGGTCTCATAAGCCGCATCCGGTGCGGGTTCGATTCCCGCCCCCGCCACCAACAGGGAGAAGCAGAATGAGCGGGAAGGTGGCAAAGCGATTGCGCGAGGTGGCATACGAAACAACGAAGGCCCTGTACGGGACACGCTCCGGTCCACGGATCAGTCAACGTCGGCTGTGCCGGACACTGAAGCGCCTCTACGTGCGCGGGGCGAAAAGCGTCATGGTGGAGGGGGTCGGGGAGGTATCGCTCGTATGAAGATTCTATGGCATGGCGTCCCGTCGAACTTCCCGACGGGCTACGGAGTACAGACGAAACTGTTCACGCGTGCGCTCAAGGCGGCGGGGCACGAGGTCATCGTGTCCCCGACATGCCTGTCGATCCCCCCGCACGTCAACGATGACGGCATCCGGGTGCTGTCCGCTGGACCGCGCATGAACATGGGCAACGACATGATCGTGTATCACGCCAACGCCCACAAGCCCGACATGGTGCTGTCGATGATGGACACGTTCATCATGGACGCCAAGAAGTTCGGGCAGTTGCCGTGGGTCGCCTGGCAGGTCATTGACTCAGCCCCGATGCTCCCGGAACTGATGAAACCCGCTCGAGCGGCAAAGCAACGGGTGTGCATGAGCCGATTCGGACAGCAGACGCTCTTGGAGGCCGGGTTTGCGTCTGACTACGTTCCTCTGGCGTTCGACCCGGAGGACTACCACATTGCGGAGCGCGAAAGTGCCCGCTATCGGCTCGAAAAGCTCTTGCGTGCGTCCCTGACGGGCAAGTTCGTCCTGTGCATGGTGGCGGCCAACGTGAGCCGCCCGTCACGCAAGAACTTCTCGGCGGCGTTCCGAACCGTCAAGATACTGCGGGACAAGCGTGGCATCGACGCGTTCCTGTACGTCCACGCCGAATGCACAGGGACACTACAGCGGGGGGAGGACCTGCGACGCATGGCCGAGGGGTGCGGGTTGGGGCCGGACGCGGTGATGTTCCCATCCCAGTATGAGTACGTCACGGGCATGTTCCATCCCATGTATCTCCGCAACCTCTACAACGCATGTGACCTGTACTTGTGCACCTCTCGCGGGGAGGGGTTCGGCGTGCCACTGATCGACGCGCAGGCGTGCGGACTGCCCGTTGCCGCAGTGGAGTTCTCCGCGATGCCAGAGGTGTTGCGCGGCCCATCGTCCTGCACGGGCAGGTATGTGACATGGGACTACCATGCTGGCACATCACAGGCGGTCGTAGACCCGCAGGGAATGGCCGACGTAGCGGAGGACCTGTACGCGCAGCATCGGGGGCCACACTGGCGGGAGCAATGCGCGGAAATGGCCGGGGAGATTGCCAGAGACTACGGCATTGATGCCGTGTACGATCGGCACCTGTCCGGGAAGCTGGAAGGGTGGCGGGAAACCGTCGCCAAACACGAAAGGATCGAGAATGAAGAACCAAGTGAAGCTACTGTCCATTCTTGAGTTCATGCCCGAGGCCGTGCGCCTCGCCGTGACCAAGGACGGGGTTGACGAGAACACGGTTATGCTGCGCCGCGCCGTGGCAATGGACGTGAAGGCCGCAGGAAAGAACGCCAAGAGATTCACGGTCTACCTGTCAACGCGCCACCTTGACCACGACAGGGACGTGGTTACGCCGAGCGGATGGGACACGCAGTTCTACGACCAGAATCCTGTCGGAATATGGTCGCACAACCTGCGCCTGCCGCCCATCTTCAAGGCCCTGTCCACATGGACGGATTCGGTGGGGCTACTGCAGGAGATCGAGTTTGCCGAAACGGAACGCGGGGAGGACTTCCGGCAACTGGTCGCGGGCGGGTTCCTCAAGACGTTTTCTGCCGGGTTCCGGGCCGACACCGCTATCCTGAGCGGAGCCCCTGAGTTTGCCGTGTTGGTGGAGCAGTTCCGCAAGGACTGGTCCGAGTTCGGGGACCGGGAGGCGGCAGAGTGCAGGCGGATCGTCGCGGCAAAGACCCTGTTTGAGTCAACGCTGTGCAACCTTCCGGCCAACCCATACGCGATGGTGCAGGCCATCCACAAGGGGTCTGTGCGCGTGTCGGAGGACACGAAGAAGGACCTGTCTGTCGAGGCGTTCATTCAAAAGGCGGTGGACGCGGCGGTGCTGGACCCGTCTTTTGCCCGAGGCCCCGCCCCGAAACCGACGGACAAGACCGCCGACGAGCCCCCGGCCAAGACGGATGACAAGACGCAGGCCCCGCCCCCGAAGGACCCGCCCCCGAAGGCGGCGACGCTGAAGGTGGCGGAGGTCGAGCCGACCGCCCCGGCGATGGTTGCGCTCAAGGTTGCGCGGGTGCTGACCGCCGAGGATGTTGATGACGGGGCGCGGAGGGCCGTGCTCAAGGTGCGCGGGGGGGTCTGAAAACAGTTGAAAAAAGTTCTTGCGCACCACGGCACATTGAGCGAACATGCCGACCGTGACACGTGGCCAACGCCATCCCATCCCAGTTCCCACGGGACGGACGCGGGGCCAGCCAGCCGACCGACTGCACCACTAACCGAACGAGGAACAGATGAAGATTCTACTCAAGCTCCTGAAAGCATGGAAGGCCCCGGACGGGACGGATTGGGCCGAAGGCAAGGTCATTTCCATCGAGGCCAATACCCCCGAGGAAAAGGCCATCGTGACGGACCTGCTCGTGAGCGGGACCGCCGAAATGCACAAGTCCGGCACGCTGAATATCGAGGCCGGGACATCCGACGAGGACGTGCAGAAGGTCATCGACGCCGCGCTCAAGGCGAAGCTGGACGACAAAAGCTTCGGTGACGCGTTGGCCACGAAGGTCCATGAACTGTCCGCAAAGGACCTTTCGGACGAAGATCCGACGTTCGGCTATCTGCCCCCGCATGCGGACGGAAGCAAGCACACGCTCGACGAGGTGAAGTACGGAATGGGCCTGTTCTGCATGGACATCGCCGCCGCAGGGGCCGGGCACACCCCGGAACGCCTACGCAAGTGCCACGAGCGTCGTGAGAACATGCTCAACAAGGCCGTCGCGGACGGCATCATCGACGCGAAGGCCGCAGGCACTGGCCTCACGATCAATGATGGCGAGTCGGCGGGCGCGGTTGTGCCGCCCGAGTTCTCCACTGCCATGCTCAACATCGGCATGGAGGTCGCCACGATCCGACCGAGGGCGTCTCAGATGCCCGTCGGCCTCGGCGGGATCACCCTGCCGAAAGCGAAGAACTACGACCATTCCTCGGACCTGATCTTCGGCGGGATTCTGGCCTACTGGCTCGAAGAAAACGCGCAACTCACGGAGTCGGCACCGAAGTTCGAGACCCTGCGGTTCACCCCGCACGGCGTCGGTGCCCTCGCGTATGCGTCAGACAAGACGATGCGCTCCTCGACCCCGGCGTTCATCGGCGGGTGGCTGTTGCCGCGACTGGCACAGGGCCTGACGTTTGCCGAGGAACGTGCGTTCATCTGGGGCACCGGGGCCGGTCAACCCCTCGGCCTTATGAACTCCCCCGGCAAGCTGGCCCTGACGATTGAGTCGGGACAGACGGCCACGGCCAACACAATCGTCACCGAGAACATCGACGAGATGATCGCGCGCATCCATATCGAGCGGTCGGCGTCCACGGCGTTCCTGTTCAACCGCCCCGAGCTCTACCAGTGGCTTATCAGCCTTGTGCGGGCCGTCGGGACGGGTGGCGAACTGGCCCGCCTGTTCCAGCGTGGCGGACCGGGCAGCGAGGGTGCGACCCTTGACGGCTATCCGGCCATCGACACGGAGTTCGCGGCGGCAGCGGGGACGGAGGGCGACCTGATCTTCACGGACCTGTCGCAGTACGTCGTTGCCGACGACCGGAGCGGGGCGGAACTGGCACAGTCCATGCACCTGAAGTTCGACTACGCGCAGATGGCGTTCCGGATCATCAAATACGTGGACGGCGGGCCGGTCAACTCGACCTACTTCACCCGGAACAATGGCACGGTCACCACGTCGAGTATCCTCACCATTGCCGTGCGGGCGTAGGGTAGGGGCGGAACCAAAGAACCGAGGAAAGAGGAAAGTAGACAATGAGACTCATTGATAAGATCAAACCGACCATCGCGGCCTTTGCCGCCACGACCTCGCTCGACGAGGATGTCATTAACATGGGCAAGTGCGACGGATGCCTTGTCATTATCATGCTGACCATCAGTTCGGGGACCGATACGGGGGCCGTCACGCTCCTGCAAACAACCGACCTTGCGGTCGCTGGTTCGAAGGCCATCACGTTCACGAAGATGTGGGCGAACATCGTCGGGGGCGACGACCTGACGGAAACTACGGTCGCATCCAACACGTTCGACATCGGCGGGGTGGAGACAACCCCGTGCATGTGGATCATCGACGTGCCCTCCGAGGCGCTGGACGCCGACAACGCGTTCTATGGGATGCGGTGCAACGTGGCCGACATCACGAACGGCGAAGCGTGCGTGCTGTACATCCCGTACAACCTGCGGTTCAGTGGCGTCAACTCAGCGCCGACCCTGCTAACGTAAACACCGAGCCGTGGGCGGGCGACGACTAAGCCGCCCGCCCCGGCTCCCATCGGTATTCGGAGGACGGCAGAATGAAGCGCAAACAATACACGGGGTCCGGGATTGCCCTGATCGCGGTCTTGCTGGTCGTTGGCTACGCGACCTACAACCTGTGGGGCGACACCACCTTCTCGTGGAGCGTACCCAACCAAACTGGCGCCCTGACCTACAACGGGTTGAGGCTCGAAGATACGGTCATGACGGGGACCGTGGTGATGGCAGCGGGCTCTACGTTTACGACCCCGGAGGGCAAGTTGTTTGAGCCGTCTGGCGGGGCAACGGGAGTGACGTCGGTGGCAACCGCCGTGAACTACATGGGCGGAACCTTCCGCACCGTGTTCACCCTCGGCACGTCCGGCATCGCCACCAACGGAAGCGAGGAGGGTCGTGGGGTGGCGTTCGGCACGTTTCCTCAAGGCCGCATCCACATCCAGTCGGCCGCGGTGGACCTTGTCGTAACCAACACGGCGGCGTTCGATGCCAATCCAGCCGACGTATATCTGGTTGGCATCGGGACGGCGGCAGCGGGGGACGACAATACGCTCAGCTCGACGGAGGTGGACATCATTGCCGCTACGACCCTTGATACGACAGGCAATACGGTCTCGAACTTCACGGTTCAGGCGGACTTCACGGCAGGCGCGGATACCATGTTCGATGGAACGTCTACCGCAACGAAGCTCTACTGGAACTGGGCTTGCGCCGATGCGAACATCACTAATGACGTGACCATCGGGGTTGCCGGGGCGGTGGCCGTCGTGTGGAACTTCGTTCTCGACGATTGAGACATGACCATTGATGACATGACGTGGGGGTGTGGGCGCGGGGCATTTCCAGCCCGACCACACCTGTCGAGGCGGCCTCCTTGGTGCTCCCGTCCAGCCCCCATTTATTCCCGGAGGACAGCATGAAGAACTTCCACAATCTGCTCTTGGTCGGAGGGTGTGTGCTGCTGGTAGCCGCCCTTGTTCTCTCGGTCCCGCTGTGCGTGTTTGGCGCGGGTTCCGCGACCAGCACAGAAACGGTCATAGGCGGGGTCCACCGTGTTGTTATTCCGTGGATCGCGCACACGGACGGCACCTGTACCGCCACCCCGACGGCGTGGCTGACCGGACGTATTCTCAAGGTCACTCTGGCCCCCGGCACGCCCATCCCGAGCGGGGACTACGACATAACGCTGGTGGATAACAACGGGGCAGTGGCGGACGTTCTTGCGGGGTTTGGCGCAGACATAGCGACCAACACTACCGCCGTCGTCTGCCCCGGCATGTCCTGTACGGACGGGACCATCACGAACGTCATCCCCTATGCCATAGACGGAACCGTGACCCTCGGCGTATCGAACGCAGGGAGTCTCGGTCAAGGAACCATCACCGTATTCTTGGAGCGGTAGCGGCAGTGGATGTCGCTCGGAAAGGGCCACATGTCGCTAACGACGCTCAAGACATTCCGGGACTGGATCGGAAGCACGGATACTGGCGGGGACGCGAAGCTGGAGGCCCTTATTGGTGTTGCCTCCAATGCCATCCTCAAGCGACTGCGACTGGACCGCACGCTTGCCCTCACAACGTACCGCCGATGGCTCGATGGCAACGGGTGCAACACCATGCTCCTGCCCGAATGGCCTGTTGTGCGCCTGTACGGGGCGGCGGTGGGCGGGCTGGACGTCCTTACCCTGACCTGCTCTGGCGTCGAATATGCCAGCGTCGAGGCAACCCCCACCGGACTGTCGTTGATGTCCGTCGCGTCCGGCGTCGAAACGGAAACGATCCTGCCATTCGCAACCTACCTCACGCTGACCGGTATCGCCGTGGCGGTAAACGCCATATCTGGATGGACCGCATCAGTGGCGGCCAACAACGAACTCGATTCAACCATCGGCCTCCGTCCCGTGTGTGGGCAGTGCGTTTCCCCGGACACAGTGACATTGGAGATTCCCGACAGCCCCACGTCGTTGGTTGAAATGGCGCGGGATACTGACAGGACCATCCGCAGGCGCGGGTGGGGGCTGGGCGTCGGAAACAACGTCATTGCCGGGCCGGGATTCCCGAAAGGATCATCCAATGTGTGGGTGTGGTGGAAGGCTGGCTACACGGAACCCGCTGACAACGCGCAGCATTCGTCCGTTGAAACGGCAGGCAACCTACCCGCTGAGATCACGCATGTTACAAACGTGATGGTCAAGTCGCTGTCCGAGCAGGCCGATCAGGAGGCAGGGCCCGCCACCAGAGAGAGCGTTGCCGGGGAGTACTCCTACGCCCTGACTGACAGGTCGCGTGCGCTTCTGGACCTCATTCTGGAAGAATACGGGGCTATACTGAACCCGCATCGGAGGCTCGTGTGAGCTTTTCGGGACTATTGAAGGACAAGGTGACGATCTTCCGCGTAATGACCTCGCAGAACGCGACCACGGGCGTCGAGGAACGCCGCCTTGACCAGATAGGGGCGGCTCGGTGCAGGGTGGCACCGCTTTCGGTCGTGGAACAGGCGGCCCAGGGCCGGGAGGCCGTCATAGGCACGCACCGCGTCCTATTCCCTGTCGGGACCGACGTGTCCACGCTTGACGAGCTTGTCGATGCGGCGGGGGATGCCCGATACGAGGTGACGGCATTGCGGCCCGTGTCCGTGGCCACGAAAGCGCACCACCTGTCGGCCATCGCAAAGGTGGTGTCGTGACCAGCCGCCCGACAAAGGTCGTCGTCCACTGGGCGGGGCAGAAGTGGATGAACGACGAACATCGCCAGCTCATCGGCAACCTCGACGCAGCGGCAATCCGTGTCGACCGCCACATCAAGCGCATCATTGGAGGATCGGGCGGAGCCGCCGGAACGCGGTCTGGGGCGACGGCCCGCGAGCGTGGGCGCAGCGCCCCATGGACGCCGCCCTTTCGCCAGACGGGCCACCTGCTACGATCCATAGGGTGGGAACGAAACGGTTGGCTCCGTCGCCGCGTGGGGTCCGGCATTGGTGGCAAGTCCGGCGTGGGATATGCCATGTGGTTGGAGTTTGGGACGCGCCGCATGTTTCCCCGCCCGTTCTTGCGGCGGGGGCTGTATGAGTCGGCAGGGGCCGTGGCGCGGTGCATACGCGCACGCAAGCCGCACCATTCCATATTCCCTTGGAGGCGCACGTGATAGCCTTGCAACAGGCCATCTTCCAGCGTTGGCAGGCCGGTGCCGGGGCGGCATTGCGTGGCCTCGCTACTGGGGGGTATCACCTCGGCCTCGCACCGCAGGGGACCGCCTTGCCGTACCTGACCGGAATAAACGTCGATGCGGGGGATACGGACGCCGACAGCAGCACGGACGAACGCCTTGATGTCATCCGGTGGCAGTTTTCCATCTACGTTCGCGACGGGGCATTGGGAGAAGGGTACAGCATTCGGGATGCGCTGGTGGCACTGTTCGATGACAATAAGCTTGAAACGGACGGCGGGTTGCGTGTACATGGGGTGTATCGCAGGAACGCGGGCCGACTGATACGAGAGCCGGACGAGGGGTGGCAGATCGTTGTCGTGTACGAGTACAGAATGACGGGGCTGTAGAGCCCACACGGGAGAGAGACATGAGCAATGCAGTGACAGGCAAGAGCGGCAAGATCAACCTCAGCAACACGGACATCGCGGAAACGCGTAACTGGTCCATTCGCCGGAAGTACGAAACCGTTGACACCACGAGCCAGGATTCCGGCGGGCACCGGGAGCGGAAGTTCGCGGTTGACGACTGGGGCGGGGAGTTCGAGACAATCGCCTTCCGTGACCTGCATGGGTCGCAGGGGGTGGGGTCGTTCATGGTCAACCGTGCCGGGGCAACATCCAGCGAGCCCGTGTTCCATGGGACCATCCTCATCACGGAGGCACCCGCCGAGGTCGAGTACGCCGGTGAGGTGAAGTATCGCCACACGTTCGAGGGCAGTGGCGCGTGCACGGTGGCGGTCTCGTAGCGTCCCCAGCAGGACCCGGAAGGAAAGACCATGGATGGCGTCCGCGATATGCTGAACGAGCCAACCGAGTTTGCGGTGGGCGGGATGACCCTGCGTGTGCGGAGACTCGGCATGCTGCACAAGGTGGCGATCGCCGAGCGGGTGGCGCGGGACCGTGCCGTCGCGGACATACGGGAACGGGCCGAGGCGTTCAGCGACCCCGCCGCACGCGACAAGTGGGTTGCTGGCAAGCTGGATGCCCTCCCCCCCGTCGACGAACTGGCCACGAACATCTCAAAGGCCGGGGACTACGACTTCATTCTCACCATGCTATCGGAGGCCACGGGGCTTCCCGCCGAGCAGGTGGACGTTGCCATGTCGGAAGGGACCGAGGCAGAGGTTCGCCCGTTGATAGCGTTCCTTGTCGGAAAAAAAAACTCGCCTGCAGTCCAGCCCTCGCGCAAGACATCCTCGTCGCGTTCGGTGAAAGGTACGGGTGGGGGCCGGAAACGGTCGGCAGGCTGACGGACGAACAAGTCCTTCTGTACCTGCCGGAACTTCGCAAGGCGGTCCGAGAGGCCGCAACCGATGACTGGAAGGTACAGGCCATTGCGGAGAGAACCGCCGAGTTCAAGGCCAGAACGGGCCGCGACCCGGACCTGTTTGCCGACATCCTTCCGCACATTCGAGGCTAGGCCATGACCCGCGAGAAGATTGCCGAAACATACGTCGAGTTTGGTGCCGACCTCGTGCCGCTACAGCAAGGGCAGCGCCGGGCGCGCAGCGGACTTCAAGCGTGGGCGGGAGCTGCCCGCAACATCATGGGCACGGTCATCGCTCTTGCCACGGCTGGTCTGATAGCGCGTGGTCTGCGGTCGTCGGTCTCGGCCTACGCGGAACTGATCGAATCGCAGAACAAGTTCACGGTGGTCATGGGGACGCAGACGCAACGCGTCGGGGGGTGGCTGGACGAACAGAAGAACCGGTTCGGAACATCGCGCCGGGAGGCGATGGAGTTCGTTGGCGGGTTTGCTGCGATGTTCAAGTCCGTTGGCATGACCGAGGAACAGGCGGCAACAACGGCACAAAAGGCCTTTTCCCTTGCCGGGGACAAGGCATCGTTCATGAACCTCACCATGGAGCAGGCGACGGGCAACATGCGGTCATTCCTGATGGGCATGACCCGCGCAGGATACGGGCTGGACATCTTCTCCAATCAGGAGTCGGTTCTTGCGAAGGCAATGGACATGTTCGGCCTGTCAGTAAAGGGGCAGGTCACTGAGCAGATGGAGATGCTCGCACGCCTCCAAATAGCTTACGAGCAGGCGGGCAGCGCGGGGGCCATCGGCGACTTTGCGCGCACCATGGACAGTCTGTCTAACCGCATGAAGGTGTTGCGCGGAGAGAACGAAAACCTCCGGGGGGCAATAGGGCAGGCGGCGGCCACCTTCTTCAACATCGAGGGCGTGCTTGGAAGCGTCACGGGATCGATTACAACGATGGCAAACCGCATCCGCACGCTCGCCACGGACGGGAAGTTTGCGGAGTGGGGCGCGATGGTGTCTGCAACGCTCGGCCAAGTGAAGGACGACGTGCTCATTGTCCCGAAGGTCATACGGGCCGGACTGATCGACCAGTTAGAGTATGCCGTAGAGGTCGCGCTCTGGTTCAAGAAGGAATGGCACACGATCTGGACGGGCTGGTCGACGTTCGTGACAAACGGGATCGACAACGTGTCGGAAAAGCTCGGGACGTGGATGGCAAAGGCATGGTCCAAGATGAAGGGAGAGGACTACGCGGGCGGGGAGGCCGTCATCAAGGACATGATGGAGGGGTTTGATGGCGTGTCCTCTCCCATGCCGACGCCGGACCTTGACGAAGTGGAGGCGGTTCTTGGCGAGTACGCGGATGCCCGCGTGGCCCGCGAGGAAAAGCTGTCCGGTCGTCTGGACGCCATCTATGCGCAACGGGGCCGCGCAGAAGGGGACGCCGCAGGCGACGCGGCAAACAAGGTGCAAGGGGCAGAGGACGCCAAGCAAAAGGCGATCAAAAACACGCTGAGTATCGGGCAGGGGTTCAAGGCAATATGGGAACTGTCGCAGCGGGCCGCAATGAAGGCAACGGTGTCCGGTGGCAAGGCGGCGGTGGCAACGGCGGGGTCTGGCGTGAAGCAGAAGGACCCGCAGATGGACACCAACAACAACTTGCTCGGGAAGGCCGTGCAGACACTTCAGGGGATCGAGGGCAAGGTTGGCGGCGGGATGGCGTTTGCGTAGCGACCATACCGCCCACGAGTAATGTACGCATAGCGGGGGCGGCAAGTTAGGCGCAACCAGTGCCGATCCCGCTTGTTCTGAGGGCAGCGGTGACGGGGCGAAGGTAAAACACCATGACGGAACTATGGAAACGGCAGGTTGACGGGTACTCGTATGAGCAGAACGAGGACGGCACGACGGGGCAGGAAATATACATCCGGCACGACGACGCGGCGGGCGGGGTTGTTCCGGGGTCATTGCCCGTCCCCGGCTCGTCGTCCATGTTGAAACCGAACGGCTCGGCCGACACCAGTTGCGTCTGCCGGACGGGGCGGTTCGAGTATCTCGGTGCGGACATCAACACCGGGAAGTGGACGTTCATGTTCGACACGAAGCACGGCGGCGGCTCCCCGCAAGCGTCCATATCGAACGACGAAGATGATCGCAGCTTCTCCATGGGCGGCGAAGTGGTAAGCGTGGACGCCAACCAGAGCAAGCTGTCATGGAAATGGGCGGGCATCGGCGGGGGCAGCGAGCCCGTGCGCCAGCCCGTGTCGAAGTTCGTGATCACTGGGGCTTTCTCAATCCCGAAGGTCGGCATGTCGGACGCCGAGTTTGCGACGTGGTTTGCGCACTGCAAGGCGGCAGGCGGCAAGATCAACAACGCGGCCTTCGAGGACGGCATTGGGGACGTGTTCGCGCCCGGTCAGGTCCTGTTTTCCGGTATTGACGGCGGGACCTACACCAACGAGGACGGGGAGAAGAAGTGGAAGTTTGCTGTCAACTTCGACTATCGCGTCATCAACGACACGGACTACGCCGGGCAGGCCATCTGGTCGGATGACTGGCGGTACTTGTTCGCAACCGGATCGAGCACGGTGGACCCGGAAGGGGTGGGGGCATACGCCGGATGGGATAAGCCCTATACGGTGGACGGCGGGGCCGGCACAATCTACCTGTTTGCTAAAGCCAACTTGCAGGCGATCCTCTAATGGCCCGTCGCCCACCCATTCGGAGGTTCCGGCGATACACGACCCGCGACCGCGAGTTTCTTGTTTCGGAGTGGGACCGCCTCTGCCAGACCGTGGAGGACCTGTACTCGACCGACTACGGCGAGGGGTTTGACCTGTCCGTGAACGGCGGCATTGCACACGTCCGATGCAACAAGCGGTTCGTCATGCCGCGCATCATCGTCCTGTTCGACGGCTCCCCGCTCGAAATACCGGACGGGGCCGTCCTGTGCGACGGCACGCACGACACGACGGACTTGCGCGACAAGTTCATAGTTGCGGGACACCACTGGGACGAAGAGTCCGAGGCGTGGGTCACGGACATCGAAGAAATCGAAATCGAAGAAGAAGAAGAGTACGCCTATGTTGCCGAGGGTGGCGCGGCCTCGCACACCCACTCGCCCCACTCCGCGCACTGCCATTCCGTGGATGCGTTGACGGTGGTTGTACCCGGCCATGCGCACGGGCTTGCCAACCACGCACACGACATGGACCACTACCACCAGGTTTATCAGGGGTCGGAAATGGTCGACGTTGCCGGGAGCGCGGGGGCCTCCAACTTCGGGTGGGGCATCACCGATGGGCCACTGAAC
>Ga0208904_1000554_pt1 | contig 30027 bp, 29 predicted proteins | sample AntAceMetag02UKB_FD_184774 | JGI IMG/M metagenome (GOLD analysis project Ga0208904, IMG submission 184774) | Saline lake microbial communities from Ace Lake, Antarctica - Antarctic Ace Lake Metagenome 02UKB (SPAdes) (version 2) | ecosystem: Environmental > Aquatic > Non-marine Saline and...
ATAAAAAGCGTTCGGACAATAAATAAAAATAGCTCAAGTATTTTAGGGTATATTTATTAATATTAAAAATACACACGGGATAATAAAAAGACCCTCTTGATTAAGAAGGTCTTTTTATTTTGTAAACAATAAACTATTAATAATCCTGTTTGCTACATTTTAAACAAGTTTTTGCTTCTGGAACAATCTTTAGACGCTTTAGCTCAATCTCTTTCTTGCATTTCTCGCATACACCATAAGTATTTGATTTAATCTTGTCTAAAGCGTTATTAATGTCCTTTAAACGCAATTCTAAAGTATACTCGACTGATAGAAGGTTCTCATATTCTTCTATTTTTTCAGCATTTTCATCGTTATGGGAACGATTAATTCCAAAGAAGGGAAAACGAGTAAGCCAGTTCCCTTTTATTTTAGTATCTCGGATGGCAAAAGACTTAAGATCTTTTATTAATTTTGTCTTTTCTTTTTCTAAATTACTCTTCAATTGTTTTTGTGTCTTCTTATCCATTGTTTTTATAATAGCATAAAAAACCAATGTCAACAAGAAAATTGATTATGCCTTTGACCTGACTTATCAAACCTTGTCATTCCCGCGAAAGCGGGAATCCAGTAAAAATTAATCTAATCTGGATTCCCAATCAAGTTGGGAATGACACCTATATGGTTAGAAATAGTACCAAAAACATTGTCATTTCGACTGAAGCGAAGCGAAAAGAGAAATCCCTTGACCTCTTGTCATTCCGACGACCAGAGGGAGGAGGAATCTCTTAAAGATGAATAGCTTGATGTTTTTGTTTTTTTTCACCGAGAAGGGATTCTTCACTTCGTTCAGAATGACAAGTATTAAAAGGACGTTCCTTGCTCAAGGAACGTCCTTAATTTATTCCAACTTAAATAAAAAAAGAACATGGAAATATGATATCCTTTTTTCCTATTCTATCAAACAATATAGACTTATACTTAATCTCCTACTGAAATTTATATCGGATTATAACTACACCTGAACCACCATCGCCACAAGACCACCAACAGTAGCACTCAGCCTGCTGACTTTGCAGAAGACTAGCAGTGTATATACCAACATCGTTTTTATCTATTTCTATTTTACAGAAATTTGGCATGTATCTCATCCGCTGTTATCGCCTCTGTTCATTTAAGAAGGATACGCCCCTGTTGCTACTTTAATGTAGTCAACGTGCATGAGCATATCATTTGTAGTTCTGCCTGTTTGTTGAATGGTTATGTCGCCGGATGCTAATGCTACCCAATCAAAAGCTATATTAGTTCCTACTTTTTTTTGTGTGTGTGTTGAATCCGTTAAATACACATTAACCGTAGAAGCAGTCGAATTAGTCACAAATCGCCATGTTTGCCACTCACCTACTTTGACAAGATTAGTTCCTATTTCGATATTATCCGGGTTGGCGTCACGAATGAAGCATCCATCACTGGCAAAATACACAATCAGATCAGTTGCCGCACCTGGCATACCTATATAGAAAACAGCCCTATCAACATTTGCGAGCGTCCCCAGTGCATCATGATACAGCTTAATTTCGGTTGTCATCAAATCTGCCGAATCACCAAAGTCCCCCGATCTTTTTGCATCATTATCGGCTGCGTTTGCGGCGTTACAATCCATCCTAAACTGCCCAGCAGGGCTAATTTCTGAAACAGCATTACCATTGTCCCCATCAGCCCATGTAATCACCGAACTAAAATCATTACATGGCTCATCAAGTAGATCCCATGATGGAGGATCGGACCAAACTTCAACTCCCGCTGCACCCATTATCATTCTATTTGCAAGCATAATTTATTTTTAAATTTAATTAGTTATTAAAACAATAAAAAAACCTGCTGAAAACAGCAGGAATTTATTGTTGATTGATAAAAGAAAACTTTTTTAAGATTCTTCGCGGAGCTTACGAGAGAGAGAGAGAGAGAGAGTAAACACACCTTACGCTTGTTTTCGCACAATTTTCAATACATCTATTATGTCTTAAAAAATCTAAGTTATTCATATTAACTATAGTATATATAACTTATCTAAAAAAAACAAATAAGTTATACACAATTTTTGTATTAATATAGAAATAGAATGTCAATCAAATAAATTGATTATACCCTTCGACTCGCTTCGCTCACTCAGGGAATAAGTAATTGATATTTATACAGATTATTGCCTGAGCTTGCCCGCCAAAGCTGAGCTTAGCGATGTGGGCAGGAGTAAATACAGAGAGAGGTGGTGAAAACATCTAATTATTTGAAACATGCGTTTTAATTTCTTTAATAAGTCTTTCTTTGAAATCTCCAAGAAGAGAGTGATAACTAACTGGAAGAAATAGTTTTAGTTCTCTTCCCCAACCATTCTGTTTTTCCATAGTATCTAATAATTTCTTTTTAAGATTTTCTATCTTTGGTATAAATTTTTTTAATTCAGAATGTCTTAATATAAAATACAAGTCAAAGTAATCCCTGGGCTTAGCCCTGTCCAAAAGAGCCAAAACTTTTTCAGAAATTAATTTATTTTCTGCAAGAAAAATAATCGTGTAAGGGAGAATAAAATCGCTTTGAATTAAGCTGGTGTTATTGTTTAAATCTTTTGCATTCCGAAAAGACACTTGTATTTTTATTTTAGAATTAAAATCTAAAAGTTTTAAATTAATAACACAAAAGTAACCCCCACTTGTTTCCCCTTCAGTTCCTTGATTAACGCTCTTTTCGCAATCTATACCTTCTTTTTTTATATCATCTAGAACAGCGTCAATCAGTTTGTTTATATTAGAAACAGTTAATTTGTTGGTAGCGGAAAAATCCAAATCCTCTGAAAATCTAGGACTTTGGAAAACTACTCTCAAAGCCGTCCCTCCCTTAAAAAGCATTTTTTCAGAATTATTCTTTTTATAAAAATAAGACAAAAACAAATGCTGGCAATATTCTCTCGCAACATTTTCCTCTGATGTTTGATGCTTAACACTAAGAGTATTTATAAATTTATGAGAAATCATATTTTAAATTTTTTACCAAATCCAAAAAGGCTTTATCTTTTCTCAAATGTTTTTTAAAAAACTTAACATAAAACCCTAATTGTTTTTTGTCTAGCTTGTTTAAATTCAGTCGTTCGTTAATCGGTTGCTTTTTCAATGACGCCAAATATAAATAATCCAATAATGCTTTTTCTTTGTCTGCCATTAATATCGTTTTGTCTTTGATTTTAACTGGTGAATATCCAAAGAAAAAATTCTTCTTAATTTGAACATACTGATATGCTTGATTTTCAAACTGAAATGTTTTTTGCAATTTAGTGGTGGCAGAAGTTATAGTATACACAGTTTCTGGTATCAAACCATGGTAAGACATTGCTGTTTCAAAAGAGATATACGAAGGCTGGTATAAATAATTTGCGATCTCAAACTTGATTGGAGGTTCACTAGCAAGACAGTAGGAACCTCTTTTAATTCTTTTAAAAACACCTCTTTTTGTGTTGTAACTTAAAAAAGCCCTTGCAGTTTTAGGGTTTACTTCAAGAATTCTTGAAAAATCTTTAATAGAAAATATTGTTATTTCCCGCGCTAAAAGCATTTTTTGCACAGAAATGACATTAAGCTTGTCCATAATTTTCTTACTAACTCAAGGTCATTATAGCATACTTTGTTATTCAAAAGAAAGCGATAAGTTATACACAATTTTTGTATTAATATAGAAATAGAATGTCAATCAATAAAAAAAAGCTATTCAAAAACAGCTTAGTATTGACTTTTTTTACTTTTTGTTATATATTAGAGAGGCCTTGATAACCCGAAACTACAAAGTATTTATATGGGTTCAAAGCCCCTCCTATTTTTCTATAAAGAGATGCCACCGCATCTTTTTTTTTATTATTATATATTTCTCCATTGCAGAGAACACCATTCCTTACAGAAAAATAATTTTGTCTTTTACTATCTATTAGTCCACCCTCCGAGGACTTTTTTATTTTTGTAAAGAACTAACTTAATATAGCTAGCAAAAGATTTACTCTTGAATAGTTTTTTTTAAGAAACAGATCTATTCAAGATATTACTATTTTACTAATTTTAATATAATAGTGTCAACCCCTAATTATCCACAGATTATCAACAATCACTTATTAATGATAGTATTGAGAATATTTTTTAAACAATCTTGCGAATTGCTAATAATAAAATAGCCATCTGCTTGGGCGTATGCATAATTAAATGAGGAAGTAGAGAATGATTTTAAGGCAGTTATTTTAATTTGACGATAATTCTGAGAAGAAAAATTATAATCTTTTTTAAATTCAGGCTCAATTTTATTTAAAACTTGGCTAAACTGAGCCATAGAAATTTTACTTTTTAAAATAAAGATAAAAGGAAATTCTACTTCTGAATTAGGAGATAATAGAATAAAAGCAATATCCTTTTCAAAGAATGGCTGGATATCTGATTCAAAGTTTAATTGGGCGCTATTTAAATAATCATTGAATTGATTAATTGCTTTTTGTCCATAGAAGTTATTTTCTTCTAAAAAGTGTTTAAAAGGAAAGATTTGTGGATAAAGAATATCCTTATCTATTATGCTAAAAACAACTGTTTCTTCAGGGATTAAATCAATAAAATCAATTTTTTTAGAAGATAGAAACCATGAATTAAAGATTAAAACAATAACAATTATTAGCAAGAAAACACTTAAAAACAGCCACATTCTTGATGACTGCTTTTGATTTATCTTTTCTTTGCGTAAATCAACCTTTAGATTATTTGAGACTTTATCAAAATCACTATTTTTTTGCTTTTTAATAAAAATTTTTGCCATATAAGATTAATTAGATATTAAGGCATCTATAATAGCATACATACTATCTTTTGAAGTTGTGATTACCAATTTATTGCCAATTAAAGCGTAATCAATGCTTAGATCAGAAGTTGGGAAATTAATATAGCGAATGGTAACTTCATTGTAAATATTATCTTGAAATCCTTCAATAGCTGATTCTAAGGTTTTGTCTTTAAAAATAAATGAACGAATATCAGCAACCATTGTCTCTTCCCAAGCTTTAAGATTCTGAACCAGATCAGAACTCTGTCCCATGCTCATAATTAATCCTACTCTATTTTCTTCTCCATTGTTATGCAAGAATAAATTATAATTATCCCCATTAATTTCACTATCAGTAATTGTGTTTTTGATATTTTCAGGAATATCTATTTTAAAGATTGAAATAAAAGAATAAAGATCAGCATATTCTTTCTTTGTGTCTTTTATTAATTTTATTAAAATACTTTTGAATGTATCTTTCTCTTGCTTTGTCCTATAGATAGATTCTAATCTGCTTATAAATGATCCATATTTTTCAGTTGGCAATTCAATGGTTTCTATTTTATATGAAGAAATCAATTGTTCAGGAATAATTGGCTTACAATCTTCATTAAGCTGACATTGATTATTCCCCTCTCCTTCTATTTTAACACATTGCTCATTCTGACACTCAAAATGAGTAATAATCGCTGGAATTACTCTTACATAATTCCACCAATAAAAAAATGTTCCAGTTCCTACTATTAAAGAAACGATTATTAATCCAGCAATTAATTTGGGGGCATTCTCTGCTAATTTTATCTTTATTTCTTTTATTCTTTCTGCTCTTTGAGCTTTCTTAATCTCTCTTTCTTTTGTCTTTCTTCTCTTTTCAGCTTCTTCTTCTCTTTTTTCGGCTTCCTCCTTGGCTTTCTCTTCTGCCTCTTTTCTAGCTTTTTCTTCAATTTTTCTTCTCTTTTCAGCTTCTTCTTCTCTTTTTTTAGCTTCCTCCTTAATTCTTATATCAACTTCTTTTTGAGCTTTGATTCTTTCTTTTTCAGCTCTTTCTCTTAATTCTCTTTGTTTTTCTGCTTCCTTCTGTGCTTTGATTTCAGCTTGTTCCCTCAACTTTCTTTGTCTTTCTTGTATTTCTTTAGCTTTGATTTTTGCTTCTTCTCTTGCTTTAATTTCCGCTTCGTTTACTAATTCAACTATTGGTAAACTATCTGGCGGAGAAGCTTTTTTATTATTCTTCTTTCCCCCCAAAGCAATTATATCATCTTGCATCGTTCTGATTAATGAATCAGATTTTGATTTAATTATTTTTTCTCTTTCTTTTGGTTTTATAAATCCATTAATATCCATGGATAATGTCAAAAAAATTATTTATTATTTTTTAATGTTAAGCTAATTCGCCCATTACTAGCGTCTTTAACTTTAACAGTTATAATCTGATCGAGTTTAATTACATCTTCTACACGATCAACTCTTTGTTCAGACAATTCAGAAATATGCAGTAATCCATCTTGTCCTGGAAGAACTTCAACAAAAGCGCCGAAATCAGTAATCTTAACAACTTTCCCTTGAAAAATTTCGCCAGCTTCTACTTCGTGTGTAAGACTTTCAACTATCTCAAGTGCTCTCTGTGATTTTTTAGCATCATCTGAAATAATATTAACAGAACCATCATCTTCAATATCAATATTAGCGCCAGTTTCTTTAATAATTCCATTTATAATCTTACCTCCAGCTCCAATAACACTTCCTATTTTATCAGGATTAATCTTAACTGTTAAGACGCAAGGCGCCGAAGAAGAAAGTTCAGAACGCGGGCTACCAATCGTTTTGTTCATTTCTTCCAGAATAAATAAACGACCTTCTTTTGCTTGTTTAAAAACTTTTTTAAGTACTTCCAAAGGAATTCCTTCTATTTTAACATCCATTTGACATGCTGTCATCCCCTTCTCAGTACCAGCTACTTTACAATCCATATCTCCATAATGATCTTCAGGTCCTTGGATGTCAGTCAGTATCTTGTAACTATCCTCTGACTCAAGAATAAGTCCCATAGCCACTCCTGTCACATGTCTTTTAATAGGCACTCCAGCATCCATTAATGATAGACTAGAACCGCTTACAGAAGCCATTGAAGAAGAACCATTAGAAGAAAGAATTTCAGAAACAAGACGGATAGTGTATGGAAATTTTTCTATATCTGGAATCAAAGGCAAAAGAGCTTTTTCAGCTAATGCACCATGTCCAATTTCTCTTCTTCCAGGTCCACCGAATCTTCCTGTTTCTCCTGTGCAAAAAGGAGGGAAGTTATAGTGATGCATGAAATTCTTTGTAAGGTCAACTTCCATATTATCAATCATCTGCCCTTCTCTAAGGGAACCCAATGTAATAACTGAAAGAGCTTGAGTCCAACCTCTTTGGAATAATCCAGATCCATGAACACGAGGTAAAGAACTAGTATCACATTTAATTGTTCTAACTTGATCTAATTTTCTACCATCAGGTCTCTTTTCTTTACCATCCTCAGCTTCTAGAATGTTTTTATGAACTAGTTTATCTGTTTCATTTTCGAAAATATCTCTTAATTGATTCTCTGTCTTCTCTGAATCTTCAGATAAATGTTCTATTAATTCTTTTTCTAAAAGAAAAATATTTTTTGAATATTCAGCACTTTCAGGCTGATAAACAACTCCTTCTAATTTATCTTTCAAAAACTCTTGAGCTTTTTTAATTAATTCAGGATCAATTTCTTCAATGTCTAAAGCTAATTCTTCAGGATTGATTTCTTTTATTATCTCCTTCTGAAAATCAACTATTTTTTCAATTTGAGATTGAGCAAATTCCATACCAGATAATATAATATCTTCTGGAACTTCCTTAGCGCCACCTTCTAGCATGTTAATTCTATTATCCTTACCAGCCATAACTAAATCAAAATCACTTTCTTCTCTAGCTTTGTAAGTAGGATTCAAAACCCATTTTTGTTTAGCTCCATCTTCGCTCAAAAGTGAACGACCTACTCTAACTGCGCCCACTGGACCATTCCAAGGAATTCCAGAAAGTCCTATTGATAAAGAAGCTGCTATTAAAGCTGGAATATCAGCATCATTTTCTTTATCAAAGGAAAGAATAGTTAAAACGATTTGAATATCATTTCTAATTCTTTGATTAAAACAAGGACGAATAGTTCTATCAATCATTCTTCCTGTTAAAGTAGCTTCGTCTGTAGCACGTCCTTCTCTCTTCATAAAACGACCACTTTTAATCTTGCCTGCAGCATAAAGCTTCTCTTCATATTCAACAGACAAAGGCAAGTAATCTACTTTTCTAAGATCTTTATCAACTACACAAGTAGCTAAAATACTTGTTTCGCCATAGGTAATAAGGGCGGATCCATTTGCTTGTTGAGCAAATTTACCAACCTCAACCTTCAGTTCGCGACCTGCGAAATCTGTCTTAAATTGTTTGTAATTCATAACTTAAGTTCTAGTATCCTCCTTGCCGACATGGTATCGGTTTTCGTACAGGTTTTTACCCAAGAGAATCGAACAAAAACCTAAACGAAAAAACTTAATTCCAATATTGACAACAAAAATACTTAATTTATTTTTTTTTAATTAGATATTTATTTTTATCTTTCCCTAAATCAATAAAATCATCAACTACTTCCTTTAGCTTCGCAGAAGCGCTTTGTTCAAAAGCAATAACTTCTGCTTGAATACCCTTATTAAGTTTAAGATATTCAACCAATGGAATAAAGTCGCCATCTCCTGTAACTAAAACAATGGCATCAACTAAACTAGAAAATTTAATAGCATCTACAGCTATGCCAACATCCCAATCACCTTTTTTCATGCCTCCTGGAAAGATCTGTAAATCTTTCATCTTAACTTCAAATCCTGATTTAGCTAAAGCGTCAAAGAATGATTTCTCTTCAGGAGTTTCAGTATTGATAACATAAGCAACTGCTCTAATTAGTTTTCTTGGACCAACGGCTGCTTTTAAAACTTCTTTAAAATTTACTCTGGCACTATAAATATTCTTAGCTGAGTGATACATATTTTGGACATCAACCAAGACAGCCACCCTTTGTTCTTTATGTTTTATAATCGACATTATTTTTTAAGACCTAACTTTTTAATGACTTTTTTATAACGCTTTTCATCGTTATTAAATAAATAATCCAAAAGCTTTCTTCTTTTAGCAATCATCTTTAAAAGCCCTAAACGAGAATGATTATCTTTGGGATGCTTTTTGAGATGTTTAGTTAATTCTTCAACTTGTTTAGTTAAAATAGCTACTTGAACATCTGAAGATCCAGTATCTTTATCGTGCACCTTATATTCTTTGATTATCTTTGTTTTTTTATTTGTTTTTAACATGGACATATCATATCAGATAAATAAAAAAAAGGCAAATGTTTGCCTAATTTTCTAACCCTATTGTGCGCCGTGAGGGATTCGTCCGGCATTCGCCGGACGCCCCGCGCATGCTGGGGCGAACCCTGCGTTAATTTAGTTAGTGCGCCGTGAGGGATTCGAACCCCCGACCAATTGATTAAGAGTCAACTGCTCTACCAACTGAGCTAACGGCGCCTGGAGCGCCCGGAAGGACTCGAACCCTCAACCTGCTGATCCGAAGTCAACTGCTCTATCCAATTGAGCTACGGGCGCTTAATTCTAAAATAATAGCAAAAATATAGTAAAAAAACAAGGGCTTCTTTTCTAAGAAGCCCAATCAAAAGGGGAATTCACCATGGTGTTGTTGTCTTAAAATGAGCCACATCTTGAAATCCTTGAAGTTCTTTTTTAGCGATATCTTTTGTTTTTTCATCCATTTCTTCCGTTGTGCCACTTAAAAAATTTTTAAAAATTTCAACTTTGTCTAATGAGCTTTTTCCAGAGACACTGAGTTCTTTTGAAAATCTACAAACATCAAAAATATCAGGAATATTAGACATGTGCACCACCCCCTTTTCTTAATTCCCTTTTAGGTTAAAGAACAAGACCTAATACTCATTGATTCAACATTTTATCCATGCTACAATTTTAGCATAAAATGAAAAATATGAGAATAAAACTACCTAATGAAATTGTGGATATCTTAAATAAGCTAGAGAAAAGCGGATTTGAAGCTTATGCTGTCGGTGGCTGTATCCGTGATATTTTACTTGAAAAAAAGCCTAAAGACTGGGATATCACAACTATTGCCAAGCCAAAACAAATACAAGAAATATTTCCTAATAGTTTTTATAAAAATAAATTTGGTACGGTTACAGTTAAAACAAAAAACGCAATTGAAATTACAACATTTAGAACAGAACAAGACTATACCGATAAGCGACATCCTGATAAAATTAGTTTCACCTCAGACCTAAAAAAAGATTTGGGTCGTCGCGACTTCACCATAAATGCTTTGGCGATGGATAAGAATAAGAAAATTATTGATTTATTTAATGGGAAAAAGGACATTGAAAGAAAAACAATAAAAGCAGTCGGGAAGCCAAAAAAACGCTTTTCCGAAGACGCCTTGCGTATGCTTCGCGCTATTCGTTTTGCTGTAGAACTTCCCGCCAGAGGCGGGCCAGCCTTTGGCTGGAATATAGAAAAAGAAACGTTTAAGGCAATTAAAGAAAATTCTCATCTTCTACAGATGATTGCCAAGGAAAGAATAAGAGATGAGTTTTTTAAAATGATAATGTCAGAAAATCCTGAAGAAGCAATTAAACTTTTAGAAGAATCTGACCTGCTTGAATATGTTATTCCAGAATTAAAAAAGGGGATTGGCGTTGGTCAAAACAAGCATCATATTTACACAATATACCAACATTCAGTTTTGTCTTTAAAATTTGCTGCTAAAAGGAAATATAGTCTTGAAGTTCGCTTAGCCGCTTTACTGCATGATATTGCTAAACCACAGGTTAAAAGAGGCGAAGGAGAAAACTCAACTTTTTATAATCACGATTATGTAGGCGCTAAAACTTCTATTAAAATTCTTCAGCGTTTAAAATGTTCTAAAAAATTAATTGAAAAAGTTGCTTTATTAGTTCGCAATCATATGTTTGTCTATAATGTTGATGAAGTAACTGAAGCCGGAGTCAGACGTCTCTTAAGGCGAGTCGGCAAAGAAAATATTAAGGATTTAATTAATTTAAGAGTAACTGATAGGTTAGGAAGTGGCGTGCCCAAAGCAATTCCTTACAAACTACGCCATTTGGAATATGTTATTGAAAAAGTATCTAAAGACCCTATTTCAGCCAAAATGCTAAAAATTAATGGGGATGATTTGATTAAATTGTTAAAGATAAAACCAAGCGCACGATTAGGATTACTGATAGAAGCGCTTTTATCAGAAGCTTTGCAAGATCCAAAAATTAACACAAAACAAAAACTTTCTTTAAAAGCGAAGGAATTAAATAAGCTCTCTGATAAAGAACTTAAAGAAAAAACAACAAAAGTAAAAGAGAAAAAAGAAGAAGTTGATTTAAAGATGAAAGGTAAACATTGGGTTAAATGAAAAATAAAAAGATAAAAAAATATTTAGTTATTGGTGGCGCTGGTTTTATTGGGTCCCATTTAAGCGATAGATTACTTAATTTAAAAAATCAAGTAACCATTCTAGACAATCTTTCTACAGGCAAGAAAAAGAATATTAATCCAAAAGCTAAATTTTTTAAAGCCGACATTAGAAATCTAAAACAAATTCTTCCTTATTTTAAAAATATTGATGGTGTATTTTTATTAGCTGCTTTACCACAAGTTGAATACTCTATTAATTATCCTCGCGAATCAAATGAAAATAATCTCAATGGAACGCTAAATGTTCTTGTCGCTAGTCAACAAGCAAAAGTTAAAAAGATTGTTTATTCATCTTCTTCAGCTATTTACGGGAATACTAAAAAGACTCCCATTAAAGAAATTTTCAAATCAAACCCATTAAGCCCTTATGCTCTTCAAAAACTTGCTGGAGAAGAGTATTGTCGTCTATTTTCTCTAATTCATAATTTAGAAACAGTTTCTTTAAGATACTTTAATGTATATGGAACTCGCATGAATAATAAAGGGGCATATATTAATGTAATATCTATTTTTATCAATCAATTAACCAAAAAACAACCATTGACTATAACAGGAAACGGGAAGCAAACCAGAGATTTTGTGCATATAAATGATGTAGTTGAAGCAAATATCCTAGCTATGAATTCTAAAAAAACAAAACAAGGAGAAGTTATTAATATTGGTAGTGGCAAGAGCTATAGCATCAATAAAATAGCAAATATGTTTAGCAGTAAAATAAAATATATTACTCGCCGATTAGAACCTTATAAAACTTTAGCTGATATTTCTTTAGCCAAAAAATTATTAAATTGGGAACCAAAAGTAAAATTAAAACAAGGAATTAAGGAAATCATTAAATATTAATTATGCGCTTTATAAAAAATACAACATGGGAAAATGTTTTTGGAGGATGGAAACAACGAGAAGCCAATGATCCTGGTTGGATTAACTGTGCAACCAATATTAAAGGATGGTCTAATTGGGAATCTTGGAGAAAATTTACTGCAACACAAATCGGATTAGAAAATTTGACTTGGCAAATATTTGAATTTACAGACCCCATAAATGAAATTCCAAAAATGTTGATAGGCCCTTATGGTGGCTGGCAATCAAGAGTTAAGAATAACAACCGAAACACTTTTAATGATTTATTAAATAATCCAGAACAATTTAACTTTTTCAAAAAGCACGATAAAATAAATTCCATGATAAACGATTTTCCTTTTCCAACTGAACTAATCGGACTAATAAGAAAAGATTTAGACAAAATAGTTTGTATTGAAGGACATCATCGCGCTGCAGCTATAGCCATGGCTAAAAAACAAAAAATTCCAATAAATTTCGAAAGAACGATAACTATTGCTTTGGCAGAATTAGAAAAAAATCGTGTTAATGTTCTTGACAAGGCGTTAAAAAGAGGAACATCAAAAAATCCAAAATAATTAAAGGCTGTATCTTTTAAGGCCGTGCCTTCTAAAATATGGCTTCAATAAAGGGCTTATCGTATAGTGGCAATACATCGCATTCGCATTGCGGAAACGCGGGTTCGACTCCCGCTAAGTCCACAATTTAATATAAAAAACACCGCTGAGCGAACCCAGGCGGCGTTAATTAATTTAATATATGTTTTTTATGAGCCAATCAATGATAGCTTGCTTTCGAGAACCTCCTTCCCCTTTTTTTTCATTTTTTTCTGGTTTTATTCTTTGAACAATCCAATTTCTATTGTCTTCTATTGCAGAAAATTCCTCTCTTTTGGTTCCAAGAGGACACCCAGATTGATCTCTAATGAATAACTCAACTTCTAAGGTACGAACCATTTTTCCCCTCCTCTTTTTTTATTAACTATTTCCTTTCAAAGAATATTCCAATAGGAATGTGATCTCCCCATTCTTGAACTTTGAGCATCGCCTTATCCTTATCTTTAACAGGCCATTTATCATCTAATTGATAAATCCTTTCCCTATACCATTCTCTGGTATTTTTTTTATCTAAAGTAATACATGGTTGAAGAACATCAATCAATGAAAATCCTTTATGATTTATCGCCTTTTTAAATATTTCAGATAAATGTTCAATTTCATCAGCGTATCCGCGAGAAACAAAACTAGCTCCCGCCGCCAAAGCAATTAAAAGGGGATTCAATCCTACCTTATTCACCCCATCTGGAGTTGACTTAGTTTTGGTTCCCTTCTTACTGGTTGGCGAGGCCTGACCAGTGGTCAAGCTGTAAAGCATATTATTTGAAACAATCAGAGTAATATCAGAATCACTGCGAGCCGCTTCAACAAGATGATTCAATCCTTCACCATAAGCTCCACCGTCGCCAGCAATGCCAATGGCGGTTAATTCATTGTTTGCTAATTTGGCACCAACTGCTACAGATACTGTTCTGCCATGCAATCCATGAAACCCATAAGTATTATACAAGACACAAGAATTACCAGCGCAACCGATATCAAAGACCATAGCTATTTTATGCGGCTTTAAACCTAGTTCTGAAAAAGCGCGAATTAAAGCAGCCCGGATGCTAAAATTACTGCACCCCGGGCACCAGTTTGATTTATTTGAAGTGATAAAATCGCTTTGTTTGGTCATAATTCTTTTTTAACTAACTCAATAACTTCTTCAGGGAAAAACTGTTGGCCATTATATTTATTCAATCTTTCTTTAAATTTCATACCTAAAGATTCTTGCATTAAATCAGCCAATTGTCCTTTATAATTATTTTCAATGACGATTGTTTTTTTAGTCTTTTCCAATAATTTTAATAAGCTATTTTTATCTAAAGGAAATGCAGGAATGTGAATATAGTTAATATTATTACTATCCTTATTTAATGTTTTCATTGCCTCTAAAACAGGACCTTTAGTAGAACCCCAGCCGATTAAAGTCAGTGAAACATCATTTGGGCCAAATATTTCTGGTTTTGGCAGATCTTTCAATATATTATCTAATTTAGCATGACGCTTTTCCATTTGCTTATTACGCACATCGCTCCTAAACCCATCTATTGAAAATCCATACTGATCATGCTCGTTTCCATTAGCTAAAAAGATTCCATTCTTCTGACCAGGTAAAGAACGTGGAGAAACACCATCTTTAATAAATTGATACCTCTTGTAATCTTTAATTTTAGATAATTGCTTTTCAGTTAAAAGCTTTCCACGATCAATCTTAACTTTTTTCAAATCAAAATCAGCAACCACATTATAACTCTCTGAAATATATTTATCTAAAAGAATGAAAACAGGCATTTGATAAATATCAGCCAGATTAAAAGCGAGAACAGTGAAATAGAATGATTCTTCTGAATCGGCTGGAGCTAAAATTATTCTAGGAAAATCACCATAACCAACTTTGGCTAGGTATTGGAGATCGCCCTGTTCTGTCCAAGTGGCCATACCAGTCGCTGGACCAGGTCTTTGTGAATCAACAATAACTAAAGGTGTTTCACTCATGGCCGCTAAATTTAATCCCTCGCTCATTAAAGCAAATCCTCCTCCAGAAGTTCCAGTCATTGATCTTTTTCCTGCCCAGCTAGCGCCAATAGCCATATTAATAGCAGCTATTTCATCTTCAGAATGATTAACAATCATCTTATTCTCTTTAGCTTGTTTAGCTAATATGTGAAGAATGGAAGAAGCAGGCGTCATTGGATATGCAGAATAAAATCCACATTTTGCAAAAGTAGCTGCTTTTGCAATTGCTTCGTTGCCTGTTAAAATAATTCTTTTTGGAGATTTTGAAACTAACTTATTTTTCAAAAATGGTTTTAGTTTTAATTCTTGACAAGCATATTCATATCCAACATCAATCGCTCTATTGTTCCCTTCGACTAAATCCTCAGATTTATTATTTCCATTTAATAATCCCTTTATTCCCCCCTTAAGCAACTTAACATCAAAATTAAATAAAACAGCTGTTATGCCTAAAATTAAGCTATTCATCATAAAAGCGTTGATCTTATTTTTCTTTGCTAAATCACGCAAAGGCAAGGGAATAAACTTAATTTTTTTTGGATTTTTACTTATTTCTTCAACTTTATCTGAATCATAAAAAACTAAAGCATTGTCATTCAAATCTTTCTGGCAATGATCTAAAGCAGGTTGACTTAAAGCAAATAGAAAATCTATTTTCTTTGAAATTGCTTCTACTGGTTCATTTGAAATACTAACCTGATTAGTCACTAAACCACCCCTTAAACGAGAAGGGTATTCAGAATAAACAAAAGAAAAAAGGTTAGAAGATAAACAAGTTCTACCTAAAACCAAGCCAGCCACTTGTTGACCTTGTCCAGCTTCGCCTCCCATTTTCCATGTAAAAACTTTTCTTTGTTTCATATAGATTTTTAGATTAGCATGAATTTTACAAGTATTCAAGAACGTCCTTTATTCTTGACAAGTAATTTGTTTTTATGATAATCTTATTTAAGATAGATAAAAGAGGCTCGTTCCAGGAACGGGCTTTTATAAAAATTATGGATACAAAACCATTTGCATCAGCTATTGAACAAATTTGCGAAGAAAAAGGCATTTCTGAAAAAAGAGTTTTAGAAACTATTGAACTAGCTTTAGCAGCTGCTTACAAAAAAGAATATGATCGCAAAGGGCAAAACATCAACGTAAAATTTGATTTAAAAACCGGACAAATGAAAGTTTCCCAGGTAAAGTTAGTCGTTGATAAAACAATGCTTAAATCGGAAGATGAAGACTCTTCTAAAGAAATAGAGAATGAAGAATCTGCCACAGGCGAAGAAGAAAAGAAGGTTAGATTCAATCCAGAAAAGCATATTATGGTTGAAGACGCTAAAAAGAAACAGAAGCCAGGAGATGAAGTAAAATTTCCATTAGAAGTTGCTCGTGACTTCGGCAGAATCGCCGCTCAAACAGCAAAACAAGTTATTATTCAACGGATACGTGAAGCTGAAAGAGATGCTGTTTATGAGGAATACAAAGAAAAAGAAGGTCAAATTGTAAGTGGAATTGTTCAAAGAATAGAAAGAGGAAACGTTTTTCTTGATATAGGAAAAACAACAGGCATCTTATTCTTTGAAGAACAAATTCCTAGAGAAAGTTACAAAACAGGTCAGCGCATCAAGGCATATATTATAGAAGTTCAAAAAGATTCTCGGGGACCGTCAATAATTCTTTCTCGCGCTCACCCTAAAATGGTTAGTCATTTGTTTGAATTGGAAGTTCCTGAAATTGCTTCTGGAACAGTAGAGATAAAATCAATTGCCAGAGAAGCTGGCTCACGTTCTAAAATTGCTGTTGCTTCTACTGAAGAACGAGTTGATCCAATTGGCTCAATGATTGGACAAAAAGGGACTAGAGTTCAAGCCGTCATTAATGAATTAGTAGGAGAAAAAATTGATATTATTGAATGGTCAGAAGACCCTATTAAATTTATTAGTCAATCACTTTCTCCAGCAAAAGTTATTGATGTAAAAATAGATAAGGGGAAAAACGAAGCTAAAATAACTGTACCTGAAGATCAATTATCATTAGCTATTGGAATTAAAGGACAAAATGTAAGATTAGCAGCTAAATTAACCGGCTGGAAAATAGATATAGCTGTTCAAGAAGAAGAAAAAGAGAAAAAGATAAAGAAAGAGAAAAAAAAGGTTATTAAGAAAAAGACCAAAACGCCAACTAAGAAAAAACCTGATTCTAAAAAAAATAAAAAGAAAAAGGGTAATTGACAAGCCCTTTTTTCTTTGGTAGGATAAGCTGATTAACTAACGAACAAATGAAAAAAATTTATGAACAATTTAATCTTATACTCCGGAACGATTGTCGGAACTTTAATAGTCGGCTCATTTTTAGGTTATTATACAAGACAAACAATCGCCAAAAAACAAGCTGGAACAATTGAATCCAAACTAAATAAATTAATAAGTCAAGCTAAAGACGAGGCAAAAGAAACCCTTTCTAAAGCAAAGGAAAAAGCAAATCAAATATTAGAAGAAATTAAAGACCAAGAAAGAAATAGACACAAACAACTGACATTGATGGAGCAGAGGCTATTCAGAAAAGAACAGGATATTGATAAAAAAAGTGGCAAAATAGAAAAAGATTACTCAAATTTGAAAGTTAAAATCAGTAAAGTAAGGAAGATAAAAGAAGAGCTGAATGAACTTCACGAACAAAGACTTAAAGAGCTTGAAAAAATATCTGAACTTTCGCAAGAACAAGCAAAAGAAGAAATATTTGCTATTGCTGAAAAAGAACATCAACAAAATTTATTAGAACGCTTGAAAAGACTTGAAAAAGAAGGTCAGGAAGAGTTGAATAAAAAAGCTCAGAAAATAACTGCTTTGGCTATGCAAAGATACGCTGCTTCACAGGTAAGCGAAATTACTTCAACCTCAGTTAATTTACCTAATGATGATCTTAAGGGACGAATAATTGGCAAAGAGGGAAGGAATATAAAAACGCTAGAAAGATTAACGGGAGTTGATATTTTAGTTGATGATACGCCAGGAGCTATTGTTATCTCTGGATTTGATCCTATTAGAAGGCAAATTGCAAAAATAACATTGGAAAAATTACTACTTGACGGCAGAATACAGCCAGCCAGGATTGAAGAAACAGTTGAAAAAGCAAAAGAGAAAATAGACGAGAAAATACAAGAAGCTGGCGAAGCGGCTGTTTATGATGTTGGTGTTGCTGGACTTAACCCACAATTAATTAAAATATTAGGCCGTCTTCGTTTTAGAACAAGTTATGGACAAAATGTTCTTTTGCATTCAGTTGAAGTTGCGCATTTGGCTGGAGCCATTGCTTCAGAATTAAATATCAATGTTGATATAGCTAAAAAAGCAGGACTTCTCCATGATATTGGGAAAGCAGTTGACCATGAAGTTCAGGGATCTCACGTTGACATAGGCAGAAAGATACTAAAGAAATTCAGCATAAACGAAGAAGTCATTCAAGCGATGCAATCACATCATGAAGAATATCCTTTTGAAACTTTGGAATCAATTGTTGTCCAAGTTGCTGACGCTATTTCGGGAGCAAGACCAGGAGCAAGAAAAGATACTCTTGAAGCCTATCTTAAGCGATTAGAAGAATTAGAAAATGTAGCTAACGCCTTTAAAGGAGTTGAAAAGGCTTATGCTATACAAGCCGGAAGAGAGATTAGAGTCTTTGTTCATCCTGATGAAATAGATGATATAGGAGCTCATAAGCTAGCTAAAGACATAGCTGATCAAATTCATCAAGAATTAAAATATCCTGGAGAAATTAAGGTAAATGTAATCAGAGAAACAAGAGTAATTGAATACGCAAGGTAATTAAAATTATGAAAATTCTATTTTTTGGGGATATCATGGGCAAACCGGGACGTTATGCAATAAAAAAAATATTGCCTAAATGGAAGAAAAAATATCAGCCTGACCTCATTATAGCTAATGGTGAAAATTTAGCTCATGGCAAGGGACTAACTGAAAAATGCTTAAAGGAAATTTTAGATGCTGGTATAGATTTTGTTACATCTGGAGATCATATTTTAAATCAAAAAAATACAGACACTCTCTTAACAAATAAGGAAATTCCTTTAATCAGACCGGCTAATATGTTATCAAATACTCCTGGCGATGGTTATAGGATAATTCAAGTAAGAACCAAAAAAATACTAATTGTTAATTTAATTGGACAATCTTTTATGAAAGAGAAATACGATAATCCTTTTGTAGAGATTGATAAAATTCTAGAAGAGGAAAGTGAAGAGGTTGATATTATTATAGTTGACTGGCATGCGGAGACAACAGCCGAAAAAGTATGTATGGGTTGGCACCTAGATGGACGCGTAACAGCTGTTTTAGGTACACATACACACATTCCTACAGCTGATGAGCGCATTCTTCCAAAAGGAACTGCCCATATCTCTGATGTTGGCATGGTTGGAGTTCAAAATTCAAGTCTTGGCGCTAATAAAGAAATTGCTGTGAAAAGATTCTTGACAGGAAGACATATAAGTTTAACAATACCAAAAGAAGGGCCCGTTGAAGTAAATGCTGTTTTGATAGAAACAGGAAAATATAATTTAGCAAAAAAAATAAAGAGATTGAGAGAAATAGTTGCATTTTAAAAAATAACTTGATAAGATTAAGCAATAGAGCTAAACTATATGATAGAGATTAAAAATAAAGGTCGAAGCATATAATTAATAATTAATTTAATAATATTATTATGACTAAAGATCAATTAATCGAAACAGTAGCAAAATGTTGCTGTTCTAAAAAAGAAGCAGGCGAGTGTGTTAATGCAATGCTTGATGCAATTACAAGCGCCTTATCAAAAGGTGAAAAACTAACTCTAACTGGCTTTGGCACATTTAGTGTTTCAAAAAGAGCAGCTAGAATGGGAGTAAACCCACGAACTGGAGAAAAGATTAAAATTAAAGCGACCACAGTTCCTAAATTCAAAGCAGGGAAATCTCTTAAAGACGCTGTTAAGTAAATTTGTTACGAAGAACATAATAAAAGAGCGAATTTAATATTCGCTCTTTTATTATTGCTTGAGCGGGTAGAGGGAATCGTCCGGCATGCGCCGGACGCCCCGCGAATGCTGGGGCGAACCCATTTCTAAACATTGAGCGGGTAGAGGGAGTCGTCCGGCATGCGCCGGACGCCCCGCGAATGCTGGGGCGAACCCTCGTCGTCTGGTTGGAAACCAAAAATAATAACCATTATACGATACCCGCCTTCGCTAACTATAGATAGTGAATAATACATTCTGTTGTAATCATCAAATCTATTTATATATGCAAGAATTTTCTTATTTGATAAAATTTAAAATATTTAGTATTATTATATTATCAAAATAATAAAAATATGCCAGAAAAAATAAAATTTGATTCTTTAAAATCCGAAAATCAAGATAAAGAACAAAAAACTATTGATAATACAGAAAAAGAAATAAAAAATCGGGAAGTGACCCCAGTTTATTTAAGGGACGGATTTGATAATTGGTTAAAATTAGTTGACGAATATCGCAAACAAGAGAATTCTTATAATTCTGAAGAATATTCTAAAAAACTATATAAAAAATCACCTTTAACTTTTTATGTATATCAAATGATTTTAGAAGGAAAAAATGATTGCGCTCATAGTTGGACATATAACGAAAAAATTGCTAAAGAACATTTTGAGAAAAGTCTAGTAGAGATTGAAGAATGGAAAAAAGAAAATAAATGCCCAATTGAAATGTTTGACATTGCTGCATTAAATGCAGTAGAAAACGATCTAAAGTTTTTTAGCTCTAGCTTTGATCACGAAAAAGAATCCACGCTAATTGAAGAATTGGAAGATGTCCCTCCAATCTTAAAGCCTTTTCAGAAATATATTAAAGAAGCTGAAAAAGCAATGGACGAAAACACTAATAATAAACTGCGCACAGCATTAAATTCTTATACAAATTTGAATTGGCAGATGTCTGACGAAAAAAAATTTGAAGAAATGATGCCTTTAGAGATAAAAAAGTTAAAAAAAGATTTTGGTAATGCTGGTTGGAGCATGGTAATTAAAAATACTTCATATAAAATGATAAATTTAAACTATGCGTTGTACTTCTATGGTAAAGAGTGTAAAAAGTGGGCAGAAGAAAATAAAAAAACATTACCAAAATACATTTCTTTATCACATGCAAATCATTTTGATATATTCATAGAAGCAAGAATAAATAATAAGTTAACTGCTCCAGAAATTATCTTAGAGAGAATAAAAAAAGAAGGGCTTACTAATGAAATTATTAGCGATTTTGGGTATAAAGATGCTACTCATGCTCAACTAGATAAACTAGGTTATGATTATGATAGATCTAAAGAATTACCCGTTATTTCATCAGAAAAAATAGATATTAAAAACATTCCGAATCCAAACGAACTTTTTGTTATTTTAAGTAAATGCTTAGAAAGTGCTTTAGTAACTAGTATTATATATAGCGAAAAAATAGAAGAAGATTATGAAAATATTCTAATAACAAAGATTGACGACAACGGAATCCTAATCAATTATAAATTGCTTACAGAAAAAAGCGTTGATTATTTACAAAAATCATTAGAAATATATATTCCTCTTCTAAAAAAATGGAATATTGAATGGAAAAAAACAAAACAAGATCAGATTGAGATTAAAATCTGGAGAAAGGATTAAAATCAAAGCTACAACAGTTCCTAAATTCAAAGCAGGAAAATCTCTTAAAGACGCCGTTAAGTAAATTTGTTACGAAGAACATAATAAAAGAGCGAATTTAATATTCGCTCTTTTATTATTGCTTGAGCGGGTAGAGGGAGTCGTCCGGCATGCGCCGGACGCCCCGCGAATGCTGGGGCGAACCCATTTCTAAACATTGAGCGGGTAGAGGGAGTCGTCCGGCATGCGCCGGACGCCCCGCGAATGCTGGGGCGAACCCATTTCTAAACATTGAGCGGGTAGAGGGAGTCGTCCGGCATGCGCCGGACGCCCCGCGAATGCTGGGGCGAACCCATTTCTAAACATTGAGCGGGTAGAGGGAGTCGAACCCTCGTCGTCTGGTTGGAAACCAAAAATAATAACCACTATACGATACCCGCCTTCGCTCGCTAAAGCGAGCTACGGCGAGGCAATGCCCGCTGGCTCGCGACAGCGAGATTCTGGTCGGGGTGACAGGATTCGAACCTGCGATTTCTTCGTCCCAAACGAAGCGCCTTAGCCACTAGGCTACACCCCGATATATTAATATATTAACTTAAAATAAATAATCAGTCAATTATCTAATTTGGCTTGATTTTCTTATTATGATATAATCAAGATAATGCTTATTGGAAAAATATCAAAATCACTAAAATGTAAAAAATATAATCTGACCTTATGGCAATGCCCAAGTTTTTTATTTCTTTTAACCGGACTGATTATTATTATAACAATGATCAGCTCTTATTTAATTGCTGTAAGATATACTCAACCCGAAATAGTCGCCTTAATCGTTATAGGCATAACAGTTGTCCTATTAATTATTAATCATTTCATAATCCAAAGCGTTGAAAAATTAGCAGAAGCGAATAAAATGAAAACAGAATTTATCGGTATTGTTTCGCATCAACTAAGAACTCCACTAACCGGAATAAAATGGACTATTAATTTAATAATGCGCGAGAAAGGAAAGCTTGATGAACATTGTCTTCAAGAATTAAAAGAAATAAGCGAAAATAATGAACGAATGATAAAATTAGTAAATGATTTGCTTGATGTTACTAAAATAGAGCAAGGGCAATTAAGCTTTAAACCAGAAAAAGTTTCTATCGAAGCATTATTTAAAAACATCATCAAAGAATATACTCCTATAGCAAAAGCAAAAAATATTGAAATAAATCTAGAAACAGAAATAAACTCTTTATCTGTCTTAATTGATAAACAACGCATAGAAATAGTTATACGCAATTTAATAGATAATGCTATTAAATATATTAAAAATAAAGGAGAAATAAAAATCCACTTAACCAAAAAAAACAAATCAATCAGATGTGAAATAAAGGATAATGGCGTAGGCATACCTAAAGATGACCATAAAAATATTTTTCAAAAGTTCTTCAGAAGCAAGAATATTATGAAAAACGAAACAGTTGGCACTGGCCTTGGATTATTTATAGCAAAATCAATTATTAAAGAATCAAAAGGTAGAATAGGTTTTCATAGCAAAGAAAACAAAGGATCAACTTTTTGGTTTAAAATACCAATTAATTAAAATAAAAATATATGAAAACAATTCTTTTTATTGAAGACGAACCCACAATACAAAAATCAATAAGTAGATTTTTAGAAGAGGAGGGGTATCAAGTTAAAAGTGCTTTAGATGGAGACATTGGATTAAAAACAGCAAAAAAAATACAACCAGATTTAATATTGCTTGATTTAATTCTACCCAAAAAAGACGGTTTTGAAGTATTAAAAGAGCTAAAAAAAGAAGAAGCAACTAAAAATATACCTGTTATTGCGCTAACTAATTTAGAAGAAAGCGCTAATATAGAAAAAGTTCTTTCTTTAGGCGCCGCTGCTTATTTAATTAAAGCGAATTATAGTCTAGAAGAAATAACTGAGAAAATAAAACAAATACTAGAATAATTAGATTATGAAAGTTGAAGATTCACAGCTAAAAGCGTTTATTATTGACGCCGGACTAATCAAAAAAGAAGTGCTTCTTAAAGCCGAAGAAAAAGCTAAAAAAATTAAAAAAGAATTAGCTGATTTTTTAGTTAAAGAAAAACTATTAACAAAAGAACAATTAATTAAACTTCAAGCTTATATCTTAGGCATTCCTTTTGTTAATTTAGAAAAAGAAAATATTCCCAAAGATGTTCTTCAGATAATTCCAGAACCTATTGCTAAACAGCACAATATTGTCCCTTTTAGAAAAAAAGGCAAGAATTTGGAAGTTGCTATGCTTGACCCAAAAGACCTTCAAACGATTGAATTTATAAAAAAGAAATCAGATTTAAAAATACTTCCACGACTAACTAATCCGAACAGCATTAAAAATGCTCTAAGCCAATATCAAAAAAGCTTAGAAGCAGAATTTGGAGAATTAATTAAAGAAGAATCAAAAATAGTTGCTTTACCTCATAAAAAAGATAAAGAAACAAAAGAAGATTTAGCAAAGGCAGCTGAGCAAATGCCTATTATTAAAATAGTTGATACACTTTTAAAGCATGCTATTTTACAACAAGCTTCTGATATACACATTGAACCGCTTGAAAAAGAAGTAATTGTTCGTTACAGAATTGATGGCATTCTGCACGATGCAATGACTCTGCCACACAAGCTTCATTCTGGAATAATAGCGCGTATTAAAGTGCTGTCAAATTTAAAGCTTGATGAACATAGATTGCCACAAGATGGAAGATTTAATATTAAAACTGAGGATTATAAAATATCATTTCGGGTTTCAATGCTTCCTGTTTATGACGGAGAAAAAGCTGTTTTGCGCTTACTCCCTGAAGACGCCAAGGGATTAACTCTAGAAAATCTTGGATTTAGAGACAGGGCCTTAGAAAAAGTTCATCGGAATATAAAAAAGCCGAACGGCATGATCTTGGTTACAGGGCCAACTGGTTGCGGGAAAACAACAACTCTTTATACAATTATGGATATCCTTAATGAGCCGGGAGTTAATATCTCGACCGTTGAAGACCCTATTGAATACAGAATGACAAGAATCAATCAAACACAAGTTAAACCAAAAATTGGCTTAACGTTTGTAAATGGATTGCGAGCTCTTGTTCGCCAAGACCCCGACATTATTATGGTTGGAGAGATTAGAGACAGCGAAACAGCTGGGTTGGCTATCAATGCCGCTTTAACTGGACATTTAGTATTTTCAACCCTTCATACAAATAGCGCGGCTGGCTCTTTTTCACGTTTAATTGATATGAAAGCAGAGCCATTTCTAATTTCATCAACAGCCAATCTTATTATTGCTCAGAGATTAGTCAGAAAAATATACCCCGACACAAAACAAAAATATATATTAAGTTCTAATGAAATAAAAAGCTTAAGCAAAGAAATTGATTTAGAAAAAATTCTTCAAATTTTAAAAAATGAAAAAATTATTAAACCAAAAGACGACTGGAATAATATAGAATTTTACAAGCCAGGAAAATCAAATGACTGCCCTGACGGATATAAAGGACGAATCGGCATCTATGAGGTTTTAGAGGTCAATGAAACAATTAAAAATATTATCATTAAAGAAGCGCCAACAAACGAAATTGAGGCACAAGCAAAGAAGGACGGTATGATCACAATGTTAGAAGACGGATTTATCAAAGCAGTTCAAGGCATCACAAGTATTGAGGAAGTTTTAAGAGTAACTAAGGAATAGATATTATGCCTTCTTACATATACACGGCTAAAAATAAAAAAGGCGAGAGTCAAACTAATCATTTAATAGCTGTTAACAAGCATGAGTTAGCAGTTGTTTTAAGGAATCAAGGACTAGTTTTAGTTTCAGTAGAAGTAGCTGGCAAAAAAAAAGAAGCAGGATATTATTTAAATATAATTAAAAGGATCAAAGAATTAGGAACGGTATCTTTAGTTGAAAAGATGATGTTTAGTCGACATCTTTCAGTAATGATTGATGCAGGACTATCGCTTAATCAAGCGCTTAAAATACTTGCTAAACAGGCAAAGAGTCCTAGATTTAAAAAAATTATCAGTCGGGTTGAAATAGATGTTAGTCGGGGAAAAACATTTAGCGAGTCATTAAAAAAATATCCGAAAATATTCAACGAATTATATACAAACATGATTGAGGTTGGCGAAACTGGAGGTAGTCTAAGCGAAATCTTAAAAATACTCGCTAAGCAAATGAAAAAAAATCATGAGTTAGTTAGTCGGGTTAGAGGAGCTATGACGTATCCTGCAGTTATTGTCATCGCCATGATTGGCATAGGCATATTAATGATGATTATGGTTGTGCCAAAATTAACTGAAGTATTTGAAGAGCTAAATGTAGAACTTCCTTTAAGTACACGTATCATTCTACTAATCAGTAGCTTGCTTAAAGACAATATTGTTCTTGGAATAATTATTATAATTTCCCTCGCTTTTATAATAAAATTAGCAGTTAGAAATAAGAATATAAAAAGAACACTTCATGGAATATATCTTCATATCCCTATTTTTGGCTCTTTAATAAGAAAAGTTAATTCAGCGCGTCTGGCAAGAACATTAAGCTCTTTAATTGAAAGTGGCGTACCGATAGTTAAATCTCTTAAAGTAGTAGCTGGCACATTATCAAATATTCATTTTAGAGAAGCGCTTTTTAATGCTGCTAAAGAAATCCAGAAAGGAGAAAAAATGAGTAAATCATTCGGTAAATATGAAAACCTTTACACGCCAATGGTTGTCCAAATGATTGGCGTAGGTGAAGAAACAGGAAGCTTATCAGATATTTTAAAAAATCTAGCTGATTTTTATGAAGAAGAAATTGATAATGTAACTAAAAATATGTCGTCTGTGCTTGAACCAATAATTATGATTGTTATTGGCGCGGCTGTTGGTTTTTTTGCTATTTCTATGATCCAGCCAATGTATTCGATGATGTCTGGAATATAAATATGAAAAACAAAAATGGATTTACTTTAATTGATGTTTTAATAGGAACAGCTCTTTTATTAATTGTTATGATTGGATTTTTTGCTGAATTTCAGCTTCTTTTTAGAGTTCTATCTCAGTCACAAGGGAAGACAATAGCTCTTGCTTTGGCCAATGAACAAGTAGAAATAATAAGAAATCTTCCCTATGAAGATATTGGGACTGAATTTGGTTCACCGCCTGGAGAAATTCCACAAACAAGAACTGAAAAAGTAGATAATAATACATATACAATTACAACTGACATTATATACATTGATGATTCTTTTGACGGATTAAGCCCAGGAGATAGTTTCCCAGGAGATTATAAAAAGGCAAGAATAGAGATTTCGTGGGCAGAACATCAATTAACAAAATCAATTGTTGAAATAGCTAATTTTAGTCCACCAAACTTAGAATCAGAAATAGGCGGGGGTGTTCTTTCTGTTTATGTAAATGATAGAGAATCAGGATCACCAATCCCCAATGCGCAGATTGAAATAATAAATAATGAAATAGATCCTATTATTCATATTACAACAACAGCAGATAGCAACGGTTGGATTTCAAGACCAGGATTAACTGAATCTAGTGATTACGAAATATATATTAATCAAACTGGTTATGATGAGCATAGAACATATGCTTCTTCAGTGTCTCTTAATCCAGAACCAGAATATTCTAATGCTCAAGTCAATGATGGTGATAAAACAACCAGATATTTCCTTATTTCTGAAATTAGCACCATCAACATTGAAACAATTAATGATGATAATAGTCCTTTAGCTAATATACCATTTGAGCTTAAAGGAGGTAGAGTTATTGGAATTGATCCCAGCGACGAATCAATAGTTTATTCTTATGAAGATAATAATTTAACAACTGATACCAATGGAGAAAAACAACTTAATAACATAAGTGGAGGAGAATATTATTTTGAAATAACTAGTCCGAACTATGCAATTTTAACTCCAAATCTGGAAAACCCATTGATTGTTGAATCTGATAGCCAACAATCGATTACTTTAACTTTAGCTCCCGTAAATCAGCCATATTTACGCGTTCTTGTGAAAGATTCTGAAACAGGAGACAGTATTTCTCAAGCCACAGTCAGATTATATAATCAAGACTATGATAAAACATCTCAAAGCAATGAATATGGAATTGCTATTTTTCCTTTTGACGAAAGCGACTTATTGAATGGAAATTATACACTAGTTATCTCTAAACTTAATTATCAAGATTATAATAATTCTCAGACAATTAATAATTTTACTGAAAAAACCATGGAATTAATTCCAGATGAATAAAAATAATAAAAAAAATAATGGATTTACACTCATTGAAACATTAGTTGTTTTAGGTATTTTTGTTTTTGCCTTAGGAGCTGTTATAAGTTTTTTAATATATACTTATAGAGCAGAAAATTTCTCAGTAACTCAAGCATTGGCTATCGACAGTGCACGCAAAGGAGTTAATACTTTTACTAAAGAGGCAAGAGAAGCTATCCAATCAGACAGCGGAACTTATCTTTTAGAAAAATGTGAGGATTTTGAAATTATTTTTTATGGAGATATTGACAAAGATGATAATGTTGAAAGAGTTCGTTATTTTTTAGAAGATGAAAAAATGAAAAAAGGCATTATAAATCCATCAGGTAATCCATCTGTTTATACTGGCGAAGAAGAAATAAAAACTATATCAACTTATGTTAGAAACACCACAACTCCATTATTTTATTTCTATAATTCAAGTTTTTCAGGGAAAGAAGAAGATTTACCTCTAACAACACCAGTATTAGGAGATTCTTTAGACGAAATAACAATAGTTGGGATTGAGCTGAAAGTAGATATTAACCCTATCAGAGCTCCAAAAATATTAGAAATCAAATCAAAAATTCAATTAAGAAATACAAAACAAAATTATTAATATGTTTTTTATTGATAAAAAAATAGAGAAAGAAAAAGGAGCCATTCTCACAATGGTTTTAGTTTTCAGTTCTATTTTTACATTAATTCTAGCTGGATTATTAGGATATATTCTTATTCAATTTAGAAATAGTGAACGGTTAGTAGCTAAGGAACAAGCATTTCATATTGCAGAATCAGGCATTGAATATTATAAATGGTATTTAGCTCATGAATTAGAAGGATTAAGTGAATTAGAACAAGCTACATTTTGGGCGAATGAAGAAACTATTGGCTATCCAGATCCTTATATAGAAGACTTTTATGATCAATACGGAGCCATTATAGGACAGTTTCAAATAGAAATAACACCTCCGTTACCAGGCGGTAATTCAGTTACTATAAAATCATCCGGATGGACTAATGAATATATTAATATGAAAAGAACTGTTCAAATAAGAAGAAGAAAACCTTCATGGGGAGAATATGTTATTTTAATAAATCATCGCGCAAATCTTCCTGAAGGAATGGCCATCAAAGGTAAAGCGCATTCAAATGAAGACTTAAGAGTTGATGGTGTTATCTATAATCTAGCAACTGCTTCTGAAACAATTCACCCAGATCCAATAACAGAAGAAGAAGTGGAACTAGGTGTCTGGACAACTAAAGCGCCGGAAAATGTTTTTTTAGGGGGGAGAGAAGATGGTGTGCCAATTATTGATTTTAATGCATTACTAGGAAAAATGGACACCATGAGAGATTTAACTCTCGGAACGAATTATTATCTTCCACCTCCAGAAAAACACTGCTGGCCATTTTCATGGTTCTGTTTAATCCAATCTTGGGATCCATCAGGATATATTGTCGAATTAAAAAATAACTCTACAGTTGACATTTACAGCACGGAGGGAGTAAGTTTCTTTGGATGGTTTTTACCTGTTTTTAGTGGCTCTGATTTCTTAGGTAATTATGCTTGGCCAGAAAATCGTTTAATTTTTTCAGAAGCAACTATTTGGACAAAAGGAAATATTGGACCTAATCAAATTACTATGGCTGCCGCAAATTTATCAGGTGCTGATTTGCCAGGAGCTAATAATTCAGCTGATATTATTATACAAGATGACATAATATATTCTAACGATGAAGCAGTGGTTGGATTGATTGCCCAAGACAATATTATGATTGATAAATATGCTGGGAATCCAGACCTAGAAATTAACGCTGCTTTAGTTGCTAAAGATGGACAAGTTGGCCGAGAAGATTTTGGCAATTCATTAGGAGGTTTAGTTATTAATGGTTCTATTGCTGCAAATTATTTGGGAGAATTTGGTGATGAATACTGTTTTTGGACTTGGTGCTGGATAGCTGGATTTGACAACATTGAATTAAATTACGATAATAACTTATTATACAATCCACCTCCATATTTTCCGACTGAAGAAAATTATAAAACAGATATGTGGGAAGAATTGGAATAGTATTTAAAAAATGGACATCTTGTCGTCTCTTAATCAAAAACAAAAAGAAGCGGTCGCCATTATCGGGGGACCGGTTTTAGTTATTGCCGGACCTGGCTCTGGGAAAACACGCTGCTTAACTCATAGAGTTGCTTATTTAGTTGAACAAAATATTC
>Ga0208904_1000555_pt1 | contig 30001 bp, 35 predicted proteins | sample AntAceMetag02UKB_FD_184774 | JGI IMG/M metagenome (GOLD analysis project Ga0208904, IMG submission 184774) | Saline lake microbial communities from Ace Lake, Antarctica - Antarctic Ace Lake Metagenome 02UKB (SPAdes) (version 2) | ecosystem: Environmental > Aquatic > Non-marine Saline and...
GATCTCTCTGGGGAATCTACAGCGTATACCTACTCTTTATCTCAGCCGGAATGCTTCTTTTCAGCAACAGTTTCCTCGAAGGATTAAACGAAATATTCCCATTCAATTATCTCTGGACATACCTCTTCAAATACGTCTGGATGTTTTATGATTTCTTCGGACTCCTAGAAAAAAATAACGTAATAGGATTTCTTTTACTGATAGTATCCGTCTTCATAATATATACTCTTGTCCTAAATAACGAAAGTACAACAAAAATATTAAAAGACTCGCTAAAAGATGCAAAAAAATTAAAAGAAAGAGACACCGCCGCAAAATTCAACGCCGCAAGAAACATTATGGCAAAAACCGTAGACAACGCTTAAACAAAAACTAACAAAATATTTATAAACACTTTTACCCATAATTCTCCATGAACAAAAAAAGATTAGGTGTTTTTATTTTTCTATTTGCAATTTTAATAATTAGCGTGAGTATGGTTAGTGCAGTAGATCCTGATGTAAACAAAAAAAATACTTGTTCAAACACATGCCCCGCAAATAATTTTTTGCTTACGATAAAATCTATTACCACCTCTGATACAACGCCCCCAAACGCAGCACAAAAAACAGAATGTACAAAAAGTAACACAGACTCTAGTACTACCAAATATTATTATAAAACCTACACTGATAGTTATATAGTAACCACAAAAGGTGATCCTGCAGGAAAGGAAGTGGGAGACTCGGCATCTCAAAGATTATATTGCTGTTGTCAAGGAACAGAGATAAAAATATCTGATAAAATAGGAACCGGAAAAACACCCTTTACAGAAGGCAGAGGCTTAGTTGATATTTTTGAACTTGATGCTGGCGGAATATTTCAATGGCTCAGCGCCTACGAAAAAGGAACAGACGTAAGCACAGTATTCATAAAATATTTATTTTTGGTTTTAGTTTTTGTTATGGCATATTCTTCATTTAACATAATAAGATTCCCAGAAGAAACCTACCTAAGGGCAATTCTCTCAGTCGTCGTTGCAATTCTTTTCACAATAGTAATCAGGCCAGAAGAACTAATCGCGGCCATGATAAATTTCAAATCAGTCGGTCTAACAATGATTCTAGTTTTCCCAATGATAGTCTTAGCTATGTTTAGTTTCGCTATGGCAGTTCAAATGAATGCAATGGGAATAGTCCTCCAAAGAGTTATCTGGGGAATTTACAGCGTATTCTTATTCCTTAATTCATCACTGGTATTATTAGCCGGCAAAGCATCAGTCGCCCCAGACTCAGTTTTGGTTTCACTGGCCACCTTAGCCGGTTCATTCGGAGGAACGTATTTTGCAGAAGCAGACGCAACGATTGCTTCAGCTCTTTTTGTTGCATCAATAATAATATTTTTTACCATGGTATTGTTTAATAAAAAATTCATAGACATATTGTCCGCAGAAGTGACCAACGCTAAATTATTAAAATACGGGAACACGCTTGGAAAAGCCGAAGCAAAAAAGAAAGCCGACGCCGACGCAATAGACAACGCTTAATTAAACTTAAAAATAGATAAAGAAACCTTTATAAACACCTGTTAATTTAATTTAACACATGTTAAAAGAAATTAACACCCTAGGAATATTTTTTGAAAATTGCTATAAAGAAATTTCCGTAAGAGAATACGCTAGAAAAATCAAAATAAGTCCGCCAACTGCATCTAAAATACTAAAAAATTTAGCAAAACAAAAATTACTAATAAAAAAAAGTGAAAGGGGATTCTTATTTTTTAGAATAAACCAAGAGAATAAATCTATGCAAAACCTATCAAGAATATACTGGGAAAACAAAATAAATCCCCTAATTAATTTTCTAGAGAATTCCTCTCCAAAAGCAATTGTCTTATTCGGATCACTATCAAAACTCGAAACAACAGAAAATTCAGACATAGATATTGCAATCTTTGGAACATCAAAAGAAAAACTCAACTTAGAAAAATTCGAAAAAGAATTTAAAAGAAAAATTCAACTATTTTATTACGATTCATTAGAAAAAGTTAATAAAGAACTAAAATTAAATATTATAAATGGCTATCTCCTAAGGGGTTATTTATCATGAACTGGAAAGAATGCAATATAAAAAAATTAGTAAAAACTATAAGAATAGACCATGAATTAATAAAATCGTTAATCGATCAAAGTAACAAAAAAATAATCACTGACAAATTTTCTCCATTAAATCAAGATACTGCTTCCACAAAAATTTCAAACAATTATGACTCCCTACGAGAAATACTCGAAGCACTTTCTATAAAAAATGGATTTAAAACATACAACCATGAATGCTTTACTGGATTTTTAAAAGAAATACTAAAAATGGAAAAAGAATCATATGATTTTGACAATTTTAGAAGAATACGAAACTCAATTAATTACTATGGCAAGAATATCCCTCTAGATCCTGCCAAAAAATTACTTATAGATATAACTGAATTAAGAAATAAACTACTGGAGAAATTAAATGAATAATAAACTTATGAAAAGACGTGTTAACATTTTATCTGTCCTACTAGTAACAATAATTCTATCAAGCTTTGTTCTAATAAATATTACAGCCGAGAAAACTCCAAGTACTGATTTAACACAAGAAGAACAAGATGTCCTAGATGCAATACAAAACATTTCAGACGCCGGAACAAACTTCATAACAGACGTATCAAAATCTGCCTGGCCAGAATTAAAAGATACTATAAAAAGTCCTCAAGAAATACCAGGAAAACTTTACAACTGGACAACGAGTAAATTATTTTTTATAACTGGAACAACAGATAGCGAAGGAAAAGATATCTGGCTTTGGTATTACTTTTTCGGAATGGATATGTGGGGATCTCTTGGAATAATAGTACTAATTCTCTCCACGTCTTTTATTCTTGCAAAAAGAAAGAATAACGACGAAATAAATCTTAATATTTTAAAACCCTGGCTCATTCGTTTGACAATAGAATTTTTAATAGCCTCCACCGCTCTTTCTATTCTCAGCAAAAGCCCATTTGCAAAAGATTTTGCATTCTTGTTAGTAGTACTAGGAATAATTTTTCTACTTGCAACAGGAAAATATCTAAAAGACTTGCTAGATGAAAATAATCCGACAAATTTACTAGGGCCAGAAATAGACGACCTAATAGCAAAATGGCCATACGTTCTAAGTTTCTCCGTTCTCTATCTCCTCTTTCAATCAATCCCCCTACTAAACGTAGGTCTATACTTCATAACTCTAGAATTTCTTGGATACAACAACCCCCTATTTACCTGGGCAATAAGACCTCTAATAATAGCATTTCTCCTCTTCTTCTCAAAAGATATAATAGATTACTTTGCAAGAAAATATGCCAAAGATAAAAAATTTAAGGATGCTCTAGAAAAAAAAGCAATCGAAGAAATGAATAAAGCCTCGCTCAGAGCTTAGAAGAATTTATAAATATAAATCTATATGGAAGAACATGAGGTTACTAAAAGAAAAGCGTGGTACTGCACAACCTATTAATGCAACCAGAAACGCTATCTTACAAATTATTTTTGTTATCATCGGACTTCTCGCTCTCTCACTTGCTGTTTTTTATTTTACATCCACCTGTAATCAATCTTCTTTTACAATAACCGAAAAAATAACAGAAACAACCCCCGATTTCCTAGGTAAGCCCTTAACAAATCTGCTTGAAAAATCCGTTGCTGGAAAAAGTATCGGAGATCGCATGGATAAAAGATCGGCACAAGTCACAAACTTACTAGGATATGGAAGAGATGGCAAACAAAGCTTCTGCTTATTTATATTTGATTTAACAATCGGACTCCTAGTAGGACTTTGGATATGGCTTTTAACTAAACTTTATGCAATAGAAAGAGCATCAAGTAGAAGATTTTTGAAGCTGGGAGCAGGAGCATCAAAAAATTCATGGCTGGAAGCAATCGGAAGAGGCGGATGGAAAATACCACTAATTGGAGTAGGCTACGCTGTATTAATGCAAGTTCCACTCCTAAATGCCGCAATAGATATTATATGCTTTGACTTCTTGGCAAAAGGCTTCTGGTTTGATACAATAATTAGATCTTTATTAATAGCCTTTTATATCGGAGTCGGCCCCACTGCATACGATGAATATAAAAGATATAAAATAAAAAAAGCCTACCAATACGCTCTCATAAGAAAAAACTACGAATCACAAGCCCAAAGAATATCGTCCACAAATTAAAATGAAAATTAATTCTATAATAAAAATCGGAATCGTTGCCCTACTCCTTTTCGGACTATCCCTAATTCTGCCAAAGCCAACAGTAATAACCGACGAACTAATAATCCAATCAGCATTCCAAACAACAACCGTTTTTTTCAGCGATAAGTTGGGATATAACATGCCAATAAGCGGAAACTTCTTTGTAGGACTATACAGCTCTCTTATAGCTCTATCAATTTGGGCATACTATCATTTAATATTATTCTTAAGACTACTAATAATTAAAGACTGGAAAAAAATAAGAGGCTTCGAAAAAGAAGGCCTGAGCTCAAGACTTCTAAGTCTATCAAAATACAGACTAATAAATATATTATTTGGAAACCTCTACAAAGTTCTTGCATTCGTGATATTCACTATAATCCTCTACAACATTCCAATAGTAAACCGACTTATTTACCTCTACATGCTAGAATTCTTAGACATAAATTTCTTCGCCGACGCACTAATAATGGCACTACTAATAGTTATTTTGCCAAGAGTCATCGAATCATTTTTAATTCAGAAAAGAACGACAAAAGCCGAAAGAGGATTAATGAACGTCGAAAAAATAAAAGCATTAGTAACAAGTGCTAATAAAGAAACTGCAAATATTTAGGGGTTAGAGAAATTATTCAATTAATTAATAGGAGTTACTATTCTTTTAGACGATCCTCGAGCCTAGTTATGTCTTGTTCTAATACTCCTACAAGGCCCTTCAATCCATCATCAAAAGTTTCTATCTCCCCTAGATATTCTCTCGCGTGTTCGGCCATCCTCATGGATCCTATAAGCCTATTATCTTTCTCACGCTCAAGTGCATCTCCAATATTTCTTACTGCAAACTCCAACTTAATCCTATTGCCGTCCCTATCCTTATACCTCTTTCCCCAAACCTTCTCTGGGTCAGTTGTTTCTACATCAGCCCCAGAATTTACCAAATGACGAGCTCTCATCAGATATCTAACACGCTCATCTCTTCCAATAGAATAAAAAAAATTATCATCATCCTGATATCTCATTCCAGAAGTATTAACTCCATCTTGTCCTAATGCTTCATCAAGAGATCTTTCTTCACGTTTCCCCTCTTCAACATATCTAAGAAGCGCATCAATATCATCTTGACCTAATGAAGTACCGGTCGGTTCTTCGGGTTCCACGCCTTGAGACCTAAGAAGCGCATCAACATCATCTTGGCGTAAAATACCATCCGATTCTTCGGGTCCATCTTCACCTCCAAGACTCGAGCCAACCACAGGACGTCCCCCAACTTTTTCTATAACATCTTTTATATGATCACCAGGAGATTCAGTTGCTTTTCTATCAAGTACTTTATTGAGAGTATCTACCACCGCCATACGTCCAGCCTCAAGCTCTGTTTTTTTTATACTTTCAACAAATCCTCTATATAACGCACCAGATTCATTCGAAACAGAAAGGTCCCGTCCTTGTCCTGAAACAAAGTCTGCATGTTTTTGCACAGCTTCTCTATATGATTTATCAGACTTAGTTTCTCCTCCCTTAGCACCTCGCCCTCCAGGATCACTACCTTCTTCAACTCCTTCTTCTCGATCCATACGCCCAAGATATCCTTGCCTTAAACTAGCTCCTCCGTTTAGAACCATTCTAGCAATATTTGCCTGAGCTTTTCTGTCGCCTGCCACCTTTGCTTCTTCCTCTAAGCCCCTAAGGTAAACACCATCACTAAACTCTTCTTGCGTTCTTAGTACTCTTCGGGTGCTCTTAATTTCCAACGACAATACCTCCGCTGGATTAAGCCCCGGATTGCTTGAATTCGCACTATTATAAAGACCACTAGCTTTTTCTACTAAAACAGCTGCTTTTTCTAAGTCCTCTTCTTCTTTGGCAATACGTGCCATCTCGACAAATCCGTCGGCAACTTTTATTAAGGCTACTCTTTGCGCTTCCACCTTAGCTTCCTTAACATCTTCTCTCGCCATATTTACAACAGTCTCTATTCCGCCAGCGGCAATTGCATAATCAACTAAAGCCTTTTGCTTAGCTCCTATATCTCCATCCCTACTAGCTTTAATCAAATTATTCTTTGCTACCTCAATTCCACTAGCGGCTTCCTCCTTCAATTCTTTATCAACCAATGTCATAATCGCTGTCCCATCCAAAGTTAGCGCCTCATATTGAGGCCTAAGTCTCTTCATTTCATTAATGTCTTTATCTTGACAAGCATTTTTTAGAGCTTCTTCTAGCTGTCCCACTCTCTCCTTCTTAACTCCAGCATCAACATATTTTTCAACATCAACGCCAGCCTTTTCTGCCTCAGTTAAAAGCTTTTCATATCTACCAGCAGCATAAACAGTTTTGCAAACACTTTTCCCTGGAGCAATAACAGCATTAACAGCATCTTTAACCCCTCCATAAAGTTTTTCTTTCCAACCCGTTCGTTCAACATCTTCAGCCTCAACCTCAGGAACATCAGCAGGAGCATCTTCTTCAATTTTCAAAACCCTTCTTTTAACTAATCTTCTAGCTTCAATGCCGGCATACTCATCCGCTTTAGCAGCAGCATCAATATAACCGACAGCCGCACCTGCAACCGATTTACAAAGACCCTTAGTTTCATCAACAGCAGAACGAACAAATCCCTTCGCAAGATTAATTGCATCCTGAGGCATCAATCCCGCCATCGCACCAACCGGACCACCGGCCATATAACCAAGAGTTCCCATTCCAACGGCTTTAGGACTAACTCCATTCCCTAAATGTCGAACAAGACCCGTAATCGCATTACCAACAGCAGCACGTCTAGATTCAACGCCTTGTTCATGCTCCTTGTACGCATCCCAAACGGGGTTGCTCATTGTCATTGTATTTGTTGTCATTTTATAGTGTTATTATCTCTATTTTTATTAATTATGTTAGTAGTTTTTACTATTTAAATGTTTCTATTTTGTTACTACCCATCAATGAACCATAATCAGATCCCCCAATAACCTTTAAAAAATCCCCTCGCCTAAACTAAATATGATAAAAAAAATAGTGATTTCTTCTGCATTAATTTTAATGCTTCTTCTAACTCTTACCTCGATAAACGCCAACAGTGATCTTGAAGAAACAATTGAAAACACAGCAAGCACCATCGGAAACACAGCCGAAAATACAGAAAATATTGTAGACACATTGACCAATCCAAGCGAAAGAGAAGAATACCTCAAACAAGAATGGCTAAAAATAATAAACAAGGGACCAATAAAAAACATAATAACTTTTCTAGAAAAAGGCTTCACCTCACTCAATCCTCTATGGGAAAATATCCTCGGCCTTAAATTTTCATTTTCCTGGATATTTATTCTAACACTAATAATATTCACAACACTAATTGAACTAACTTTCAGTATATCCTCATTTATTTCCTTAAAATTATCAACCTACCTCTCAAACGAAATCTCGCCAATAACAAAATGGGCAATAACAATAGCCATAATTCCAATAATCATCTTTATAAAAATACCAAAAATTATAGCTGTTCTCATAGTCAGCGGAATTTCTTCAAAAGGACCATGGTGGCTACAAATACTTGGATTAATCTTCATAGCAATCGCATTATTCTACCTAATAAGATATTTAGAAAAAGCAAGAAGAAACGACATAAGAAAAATAAAAATAGGAATGAAAAAAACGAAGAGATCCCTCAAAAAAACATCAAAGAAACTAAAAGAAAAAACAGACGCATTGGGAAAGATAGTTGCATCAAGAGAAATAAAAAATAGAAAAAAAGACGCAGAAGAAGCAGAAGATGAAGAAATAAAAAAAGAAGCTGAAGAAACCCTAGGCGGAGAAGGAACCTCCACAGATTAATTTATTATTATAAAAACCATAAAGACATACCCATAATTAATGTTTTTCTTCAAAACCCTACTCGCAGCTCTCCACAAAAACTCACATTTTAATTTCTCTTTAGACTTAGACAAGCCTCGGAGAGGTTCTCGTGCCCTTTGGGTAGCAAAAGGTTTCGCCGCATATTAACATATGTAAGAAACTTTTTAACGACGAATAGATGAAAAAGAAAATAAAATCACCCTGTCCTAAATTCAACTACATCCAAGTCCCTAAGTTTATGTTTCATCCCAACCGTCTGTCCCGCAAATTTTGAACTAGGCCCCCAGATTTTAACTTCCTTAACCTTTTTACTAAAACCTTTAAGAATCTTCTCAGAAACATCCTCGACAATTGCCCCAGGCTTCATAATAATCGGACGAAGCGACTTTTTCTTACCAGGCTCCTTAGTAAAAACCCTCATCTTATCAAAACTAGTAAAAATCTTAGACTTCAATTCTTCAATTCCCTCCGACGTAAACCCGCTAACTAAAACAAAATCATATCTCTTAGATTGCAACTTACTCGAAAGTTTACGTTTTTCGTTTTCATTTAAAACATCAACTTTATTTAAAGCAATAATTCTCTTCCCCTGAGCCTTCCCAAGTTCCTTCTCTAATTTAGAAATATCCAAAAAATTTTCAACAACTAGAACAAGTGTATCAGCACTATTAACTAAACCCTTATCAAAAAACATCGAAGAAGCAGCTGGAACTTCAATCATCTGAATACTAACAGACTCAACACCCATCATGCCGATAACAGGACTCCTCGTGGAAAATTGAACATCAGAAATCTTTGGACTAGCATTAGTTAATTTATCCAATAAAGAAGATTTTCCAACATTTGTAAAACCAATAATAGCAACCTGCATATCGTCCTTTTTTATACCAACCTGAGTAGATTTTCCAGACTTCTTAGACTTAACAATTTTCTCCTTCAATTTTTTATAACGAGTCTTCAACTGCGCCCTTAAATTCTCCCCGCCCTTATGCGCAGGTGCATATGAAATCATCGTCTCAAGAGCCTTAACTTGCTCCTCGGGAGTCTGCGCCAAGTGATACGCCTTCTCGGCATGAGTATATTCCGGATGTGCATTAACTGGCATTTTATTTCTCAAACAATTAAAAACTCTTTTACTTAAAAAATATTCGCTACTTTTATTTAACCAAAAACCAAACCTCCAGCATGCACTAAGGTGTTTCAGCCTTCTTAAGAATCTTCTTCTCCTTATATCTCCCCACCTCCCAACCTTCCCCACAAAATTTTTCATTGTTCTTGAGTTTAGTCTAGGCAAAAGATTACGCCGCGTACATAGGTACGTAAGAAATATTTTAACGACGAATAAACCAAAAAGAATGAAAAATTAAAAATTTATTTAGTGCTTTCAACTCTAAGCCACACCTTCTTCAACTCTTTTTTCTTAATATTAATATCTATAAAAATCAAAAGCCACAAATACAATCTAGAAACAAACAGAACAAAAACCCAGAATAATTCCTTTAAATTCCTAGCCAAGCCAAGAACCTGAAAAGCACCCATAGACTCTTTCCCAAAAGAACGCATTTCTTTTTTTGTCCACGCTTTTATCTGATTATACCCACCAGCAGATCTTTTTTTCTGTATTACCCAATCACTAAAAATTGTCGGATAGTTAACATAGACTAATGACTCAGGAGAATAATCCAATCTATAACCCTTTGAATAAATAATTAACGACATAAGCCCATCGTCTGAAAGAGTTTCCGTGGGTATCTTCTTAACCAGCCCTCTTCTCATTGCAAATAGATATCCAGAACAAAAAAATCGACGCCCAGTTTTAACTGCAATTTTTCTCCTTTTATCTGCAACCTCTGTTAAAATATGCGACCAAAATCCAAGCATCTTATTTCGACTATTTGAAGAAACAGGATGCCCAGAAACTGCACCAATCTTACCATCTTTAAACCGGCTAATCAAACCCTTCAAAGAACCTTTATCCATGTAAACATCTCCATCTGTCAAAACAAGTATTTCTCCCTTAGCTTTCTTAAAAACCATATTTAACGCGGCAGGCTTCCCCTTCCCCTCATCTTTAAGCAATTTTATTTTTTTATTTTTTTTAGAATATTCTCTCACCACACCCAAAGTCTCCTCATCTGGAGCACTAACAATAATTTCATAATCTTCTTTTAATCCATTGCCCAAAATAGCCTCGATAGCCCTTCCAATCGTTCTCTCCTCCCTATACGCAGTAATAATTATAGAAATCATTTTTTAAACTTCCTCATTATTTTTAACAAATTAGATCTTATAAATATATATTGATTTATATGCGCAAGATTTTTATCGACCAAATCGGCAATCGCCCAAAGAGGCTTTCTGGAAAAAAATACCCTAAACCCAAAAGAATTTCTTATTTTAATTAAATCTTTCTCGCTAAAATTCGGATGATTTATATTCGATTCATAAAAATACGATTTAGAATACCCCTCCTTTAACAGATTCTGTTTTTTTGCCAAATCATATAATTCAGTACCACGAAACGCATTAAAAATACTCACACCCACATAATCCGGCCTACATATTTTATTCAGCCTAATAGTTTTTTCTATACTCTCCCGTGTCTCATAAGGAACTCCAATCATATTAAACGCATAAGTTTGAAGCCCTGAATCTTTAGCTGCCACAAATGTATTAATTATCTCCTCATCACTCATGTTCCTCTTCAAAACTTTATTTCTTATCTCCTCATCGCCAGACTCAATACCAATTGAAACCCGTCTGCATCCAGCCTTTTTCAATAACTTAAAAGTCTTCAAATCAACCGCATTCACCCGAACATTCAAATCAAAGGCAACACCAATCTCCTTAGGATATCGAATACAAAACTCCTCCACCCTCTTCTTATCCAAAGTAAACGTATCGTCATAAAATTCTATCCCACTAATATGCTCGCCATACTTTTCTAAAACATCTTTAATTTCCAAAAATAAATTATCAATACTCCTAAATCGTACATACGCCCCCTTGCCAGAATATTTTTTTATTAAAAAATGATTTATGCAATACGTGCACTGAAAAGGACACCCGCGAGTCGAAATAAAAGTAGCAATTCCCCTATTCCACTTAATATACTCTGCATAATTAAATATCTCTCTATCCGGAATAGGCAACTCATCCAAATCATGAACAAGCGGCCGAATAGAATTCTTAAAAATTTTACCTGTCTTTTTATCCTTCACCCATAAATTTTTTATTTTATTACCAGACTTTTTCCCTTCCAATGCCTTTACTAATTCTAAAAGTGCATCCTCTCCTTCCCCGATGCAAACATAATCAAAACATTCCTTAGAAATAACTTCCTCGGGCGCAATCATCGGATGAAAACCCCCAGCCACAATAGGCAAATTAAATTCTTTTTTCAACATAGTCGCAATATGAACAGCGTACGAAAAATCGTTAGTCGCAGTAGTAATCGCAATCAGATCGGCACCAAATTTTTCTGCAATAGAAATTATCTCTTTATCGGATTTTCCAAAAGTCGTATCAATTAACGCAGTCTTATGCCCATTTTTTTTCAAAACCGCGGACAAAATCCCAACCCCAGTAGACATATCTTTAGGAGATGTGACAATGTTTGGATAAACAAATAAAACTTTCATACTTTAGCGCATATATGCAAATTTATAAAGATTTTTGCTCTGCATTATTCAATCAAAATGGACCAAAAAGAACTAATAAAAAAAATAATCTCAAAAAAAGAATTCTCTAATCTACCTGAATCTGATGTTAGAATGGCATTCGACTCATTTGACAAACCTCATCTAACCGATCCCGAAAAAATAAAACTCACACGAGACCTCTTACGGAAAATGTATACAGCATTTATTTCTCAAAAACTACTCTCACCAAAAAACAAGCCAGAAGAATGGATCCTGAACAAACACATTTCGACAAAAGAAAGACTACCTCATTACGAAGAACTCTATGAAAAACTAACAAAAGACAATAAGTCATACACCATAATAGACCTAGGAGCCGGAACAAACGGATTTTCCTACAAATATTTCAAAAATATAAAAAAATACATTGCAATAGAAGCAGTAGGTCAATTAGTAGAACTCACAAATAACTATTATAAAAAAAACAAAATAAACGCCAACGCAATCCATGAATCTATATTTAATCTAAAAGAAATAAAAGAAATAATTGCAAAAGAGGCAGCCCCAAAAATACTCTTTATTTTCAAGACACTTGATTCACTCGAAATGCTAAAGCGAAACTACTCTAAAGAATTACTAAAAGAAATAACCCCACTTGCAGACAAAGTAATAGTATCTTTCGCAACAAAAAGCCTTATCTCTAAAAAAGTCTTCAAAGTAAAAAGATACTGGTTTTATAACTTTGTAGAAGAGAACTTCAAAATCCTAGATGATTTCGAATTAGGAAACGAAAGATATATTATTTTTAAGAAAAAATAAACAACCCCAACAAATATAAACAATTTTTACCTTTATCTTTTATATGACAAAAAGATTTCAAAAAAAAATTCTAAAAAATGGAATGACAATTCTATTTGAAAAACGAGACATCCCAGTAGTTTCAGTTGCAATCGCAATAAAGCACGGAGGAATCCACGAAAAAAATCATGAAAAAGGAATATCACATTTCATAGAACATATGCTTTACAAGGGAACCCCAACAAGAAATTCAAAAGACATCGCCACAGAAATAGAAAAAAACGGAGGAGAATTAAATGGATTTACTTCTGAAGAAGTGACCGCATACTGGTGTAAAATGCCTTCCAGCCATACAGATATAGCACTGGACGTTTTAACCGACATGGTAAAAAATCCACTTTTCGACGAGAAAGAACTAGAAAAAGAAAGAAAAGTCATCTTTGAAGAAATGAAAATGAGGAAAGACTCTCCAAGAATATTTATTTTTGATGAAATCCAAAGCCATCTATACGAACCTCCATTTGGAAACGATGTGATAGGAACCCAAAGTACTTTAAAAAGAATGGACAGAGAAGCTCTAATGAAAAAATTCTCCGAAGTATACACTCCAAATAACATGATTCTTTGTGTTGTCGGAAACTATAAAATGGAAAAAATAATCAAATGGGCAGAAAAAAACTTCAACAAAAAAGGCAAAGAAATAAAACAAATAAAAGTCAAAAAAAAGAATTCGTCTAAAATCATCAAACGAAAAGGAATTGACCAAACAAATATGGTAATCGCGTTTCACTTTCCTCTAGCAAAAAATAAAAAAAATTATGCAGCACAACTTTTAATGACACTTATGGGAGAAGGCTTGTCCTCAAGACTCTTCATAGAAATAAGAGAAAAGAAGAATCTTGCATACGCGATAAGAGCAGATGCGAGTATAAATAGAGACTTTTCCTACGGCATAGTTTATGCAGGAACAACTCCAAAAAAAATGCAAATATGTAAGACACTTATCCTCAAGGAATTCGAAAAAGTATCAAATGCTCTAACAGAAGAAGAATTAAAACAAACAAAAAACCAAATGATAGGAAATTATCTTATTTCTATGGAAGATTCCCAAACGCAACTAGGGAATTTACTTACAGCAGAAATCGAAAACAAAGCAGAAGACTTCTACAACTTTGAAAAAAACATAAAACAAGTCAAACTAAAAGACGTAAAAAAACTAGCAAAAATAAAGAAATACAGCTTTTTAGCATTAGTACCAGAAAAAAATTAACTAGCCTTCTTATTTAGCTCTACCTGGGAAAGAATTACCGCAACTATTCCCATAATCAACCATAAAAAGAATAATAGTCCAGCACTAAATCCATTCAACTCATGTATCGCCTTAGAATATTTCCAATAAAACAAAAGACCACAGGTTATCGCTATAATCAAGACTACTACTAATAACAATCCCAATATCAGTATTGATACCCCTCCAGACTCCAAAAAACTAGAGTCGGCAGAAACATCACTCGTGAGTATACCTAAAAATGACCACGTTAAAATAGAAACTCCAAAAAACAAAAGCATTAATATCATTGGCGTAAATATAAGCCACAAACTAGGTGCCGATTTAGTTGTTTTACGAAGTTCAAGAGTAGTTGAAATAACCCAGTAAAATGGATAAATCCCAAAAGTGAACAAAGAAAATATTATAACAAGCGCCAAGCTTCTTCTTTTAATTCCCGCCCCACTTTTATTTGCAGAAACTTTCAAGCCTCCAACGCTCCTATCCTGCGAAGCCTGTGGCTCTGACACCCTTGGCTCCTTTGCCTGATGAGAAACACTCTGATTAGCAAAAAAATCATCAAAAGGTTTCGCCTCTGAGGACAAATTAGCAGATGCGTTATCCAAAACGACTGGCTTATTAATCTCAAAAATAGCACCATCAACGACCTCATTACTAAAACCACTTTTAATTAAATGCTCCTTCAGCTGCTCAATAGTATGCCCCATATTAAGCCCATTTCTTAGATAATCAATTACACCCCTGTCTACCATCTTTAATAATAAAAGAAAATATACTATAAAAAGCTAACCATATTATGCACATTACTAACTTTTTTAAATAAAGCTTACTACAACTACAAATGACAATCATAGAAATACCCGCAATTAATGGACTCGGTAAGACCCCGGGAGTTGAATCTGCGCCAAAAAAAATATTAGAAGAACTAAAAGAAATTTGCTCAAATTCGTCAAATCATCCAATAAACCATAAAAACATCAAATCAGAAACAATAAATGTAAAAAATAATATACCCGAAGAAGATAATAAACTCATCTACGAATCTGCATTAAATCTTTTCACAGAAAAATCAAAGCCACTTTTTTTAGGAGGAGATCACTCTTTAAGCTATTCAACAACACGAGCATTTTTTGATCATTGCGATACCTCAAAACTGGAACCATGCCTAATTGTTTTCGACGCCCACCCCGATTTAATGCAACCAGTAGACGCGAAATTCCCAACCCACGAAGAATGGCTAAATCAACTTATTAAAGACGGTTTTCCAACAAAAAATATTCTACTTATCGGATGCAGAAATGCCGACGAAAAAGAATTAGAATTTATAAAAAAACACAACATACGACAAATCTCGATAGACAAAATACAAGAAAACCTTGAAGAAACTGCTCACATCATTATGGAATTTTCAAGACATAAAGAATTATACATTTCAATTGATATCGACGTAATTGATCCCGCATTTGCCCCCGCAACCTATTACACCGAAACAGGAGGACTTTCATCCTCTCAATTTATATACGTAATTTCTCGCATGTCAAGAATGAAAAACCTAAGAGCAATAGATATAGTAGAAATCAACCCAGAAAAAGATACAGACAAAAAAATAACACTAAAACTTGGCGCAAAAATACTTTCAGAATTTCTATAAAGACTAGAAAGAATGCTCAGTATTTCTCATTAAGTAAATCAAAAATTCCAGCCTTTTTGCCCAAAACCTTTTCCAACTCCTCAAAATCAGCCCCAAACACCCCCTCCAAACTCCCAAACTTTTCCAAAAGACTCTTCGCCCCCTTCGGGCCAATTCCAATAAACCCCTCTAAAATAAATTCCGACTGCTCCTTTTTGTTTCTAGCTTTTTTCTTAAAATTTAAATCAACGCCCCGACTTTTTTTATTAGCTAAAATCCACATAAACTTCGAAGAATCTTCCGCATCTTTTGTAAAAATAATTGGAACATTATATCTTAAACCAATAGATAAAAGAAACCCACGAATAGCATTAGAATTGATTCCCAAATATTTTTCATCAGATAAATTTATATCCCCTTCAATAAATAAAAATTTTCTTTCATATTGAGACAATTCCAACAACTGCCTCATAACCCGCTTATTAATAATTGATCCCACAAAATCTCGAACTTCTTTTCTTTCTATAACAACATCCCCGATAACATAATCCCCAATTTTTAACTCCCTAAACTCAATTTCAAATCCACGCTTAAATAAATAAGCAGGAAGCCTAGAATTCTTTTCCCTAAAGTCAACAATTATCCCACATCGTTTTTCTCTAGATTTGCCCCTCTTCAATCTCTTAGAAAAAATATCATGAATTTCTTGGATTTTCTTTTTCCTCGATTTTATTTTGAATTAAAGAAACTACATCCGCAATGGAAATGTCTGTACTATTTATCACCACATCATACTGAGATTCTAAATAACAATTCACTCCATAATATTTTGCATACCTTTTTTTATCACTTAAAATTCTCTTTTTAATCGCCTCCATCATTTCCTCAACCGAATCCACATGTTCTTCATCACTTCTTTGGTTACCAAAAATTCTTTTTGCACCTTCTCTTAAATCAACTTTTAAAAAAATCTTAATTGAATGAGGAATCATAAAATACGAAAGCCGTCCCTCTATGACAAAATTATCTTCTTTTTCACCTAATTCTCTCTGATACAAATCAACATCTTCATCTGTCCAAGACGCCACTTCCCCAATTTTATTAAGCTCATTTAAACTTATTCCTCTATCTACCGCCATCTTCCCACGCAAGTCCCCCATGGAATAAAATTTACATCCGAACTTTTTTGCTAATCTTTTTGCAACACTAGTTTTTCCGGAGCCAGGAAAACCTGAAATAGTTATTTTTACCATAAAGCAATTAGGGAAAAGACATTTATATTTTTAATCCCCAGTGTCTCAACACGGGAGAACGCCAGGAGGTGCCCCAATGTATCAACATGAGATCTACTTCTTTGCGATTTTCCACAGAGCATTAAACTGAGTAAGATATGTTTTAACAATATCTTTGTTCTTGATCAATATTTGAAGGTATGGTTCTTTCCATACAAACAAAGCAACTTTATCTCCATAAATAATAAAACTAGATAAAAAAGGATATTCTTTTGGCAGATACTTATACTCTTTTCTTTTTGCTTCCGCAATTTTTTCTCCTTCTCCTAAAATAACTTTTTCTTTTAATTTTAGTTTATCCACGTTTAAAATAAATTGTTTGATGTCCCATTCGGGCAAGAGTGCTTCAAATTCAGTCATCGCCCCCACGGCATAATAATTCCTTGCTTCCTTAACCATGTCATTTAAAATTGTTTTAACTCCTTCTTTACCCTTGTAAACCTCAACAGTTGTGTCTTCTTCTGTTCTGGATTGAATCTCTTTAAGTTCAGGTATTAAGTCATCTGCAATTTTTACCATACTAAGAAGATTATCTTTTATTTTCTCTGGGTCAGCGGCTTGAAAATAAAGCTTTCCTTTTTCTTTTATCTGACTTACTAGAGCTTTCTCTCTTAGCTTTTCTAATAAATCATAAATATATGTTCTGTGTATTCCTGTATCTTTTGATAACTGCGTTGTTGTGGCCTTGCCGGCCCTTAGTAAACTAAGGTAAATATCTGTCTCACTTTTATTTAATCCTAATTTTATTAGTTTTTCCTTATCCATTCCTTTTGGAATGGTTTAAGGCTTTATAAATTGTCGTCTTCTTTCAGACAAACAGTATTTAAATAGGTTAAAATGACAGTATTCTTATGGAAACAAAACAAGAAAGGATGTCAATATCACCAAGGGATATTGGAAGAACAATGTTAAGAGATATTGTGAGACATCCGATAAGGAATTTGCTTTTTACAGCAGGGGTGCTGGGACTTGCATCTTTTGGAATGCATGGGGCTCATAAGGAACAAGTAAGAGAGCGCTATGAATCAGGCCTAACACATAAGGTAGATATTGCTGTAGATAGACATGGAAACAATGATGGCCATACGCTTGATGATGAATGGGCAAATGCATATGACTTTGTTGGTTTAAAATACAATTCCCATAACCCCGTGGCTTTAACAACTGCGCAGAAAGAAAGATACTTAGCAACGCATCCAATGGAGGATTCAAAGTGACAAGTAAATTAGAAAAAGCCTTGTATAATGTTAAATATACTGGAGGTTCTTATGCAGATGCTCTTATGTCAATTCCAATTTGGGCTGGAGAAAAAACAGCACAGCTTTCCGAAAAAATCATGGGAGAAAAGACCCCTGAACTTTTGACCAAAGATTATATTGAAGATCATAGTGAAGTATACAAAGCTAGAGAAAAATTAAGAGAAAAATTAGATACTAGGCCTGGAGCCTTATATTTACAAAATAATATTGCGGGAGTAATTCCTTTTGTTTTAGCTGGAATGCCTGCTGCTGAAGCAGCTCAGTCAGGAATTGAACATTGTATTTCTGATGCCCCTGAAATGGTACAATACGCTACCAATTCAGCAATTACTGTTGCAACTCAAATGGCAATGGGCTATACGGCCTTTATGGCAAATGAAGTAAGGGTTAATCGAGATAAATACGTTAATGAAGATAATAGGATTTCCCCTAAAAAAATTGGCAAGGGTCTTGTTAATGCAGCAAAGGCATTCGCATTATATTTTGATCTTCCCTATGGAGCAACTAAGATGGCTGGTCAATCTTTATTTTTACATCAAGGAAAAGATCCTTGGAAAGCATCAGGTTTAGTCGATTCAATTGCCATCCCTCTTTGGTATGCTATAACTATTCCTCTTGGGTTGAAAAATGGAATCATTGAAACAAGACAAACAAAGGAATGGAAAGAACAAGAATAAGCCGTAGAATTGACACTTTTATCCCTCGCCTGGCATGAGAGTTATTTTTTAGCAGATTTCCACAAAGATTCATAAATCTTTTTAAAAGATTTTACTATCCTTGGATGCTTCAAGACCAAGTTTAAAGGAGGATTATCAAGTGCTTGAATTAATACTCTATCTGGATAAATCCCCATCCCAACTTCACTGATTTCTTCCATAAATCTTATCTCTGCATTTTTATAATTTTGTTTTTTATCTACTGATTCGGCTAAGATGATTTTAAGTTTTATATTTTTCTTTAATCTTTTCTTATGAAATCTATTAATAAATTCTGTTCTCGGAAATTGTATTCCTATGCCATAAACTGTGGAATTTTTTGGGGCGTGCTCAAGTCCTTCCGTTATTGCATTTTGGGTTCCTTTCCAACCCTCCTGTAATTCAAAACTAATTTTTTCTTCTGAGCTTTCCTTAAGTTTTTTTAATTTCGGAATTAATTTGCTAACTATTTCTTTTTCCGCTTGCAATTCTTTTTCTTTCTCTTCAATGTACTTTTCTAAAAATATTGGATCGCTCGCATTATAATAAGTTACATTATTCTTTAGAAAAGAACTTATCAAGCCTTTTTTTATTAGCTTCCCAGCTATTTCATAGACCTTTGAAGAGGAAATGTCTGCCTTATTAGAAAGAGGACTTTTTGATTGGCTTCCATATTTTACTAAGGCAAGATATACTTTAATTTCTCCAGGAGTTAATCCTATTTTTGAGAGTTGTGAAATTTCCATGTCCCTATATGCAATAAAGACTTTTTAATATTTTCTGTTTAAGCCCCCAAGGGGGGACACGATGTTTATATACTATGGCTGAGAGGAGAGACTATGAAAAAGAGAACAAAATCTGGGTTGCAGGGATTGTTTTTAGCTGGAGCCTTAGCATTAGTTGGATGTGATGCAGAACCCCTAGAATCGACAAGACTTCCTACCAAAAGAGGAATGGTGTCATCTTCTTTGATTACTTACGAAAATAGAAGAGAGATAGTTGATTTTAATGGTGTTGGGGTGTATACCTATACTGACAACAATGGAGATAATATTGTTGACGAAGTGGGAATAATTGCTGCGCATCCTTTTCCTTGCGTTTTTTGTCAGTATAAGGGAATCCCTACAGAAAGAGAAATAATTGAAACCAAAAAGAGATTCGAAACTCAAAGAGGTGGAATCTAAAATGACTGGGGGGATGATGTTTTCTGGAAATGATTTAGGAGCTATAGCTAGAGCGCCAACAGAAGAAAAAATGAGAAAACAGCAGGAAGGATTAATGGACTTGTCTGATGAAGAACTAGAAACACTTTACAGAGATGGAAAATTAAAATGGAAAAAAGGAGAAGGAGATTCTATGTGGTATCCACCTGAACAAACAGATGAAGTTTATGGGGGAATGGCAGCAGGAAGAGTTTTAATGGAAAGACATGGAGAGGATTATATTCTCCATTTATTATAGAAGAAAACTTAGAATATTAAGAGAAAAAATTCCTATATGATTTTATGAGAGGATATTTAGCAGAAAAGTTAGAAAGAGATCTCGACAAGATTTATAAATCATAAAACTCCCCCACTACTATTTACTTGCCTAACGACAAACCCTACAACTTTTTCTGCACATCAAATCCAACTTTCTCCACCCGTCCATCTAAAGCCTCATCTCCACTCATAAAGTTTTTTGAACATCTGCCCCACTACCCTCCACCCGTCCACCTGGAGTCTCAACTCCACGTCTATATTCCCCCTTAATCTCATCTATCACTCTCCCCATCTTTTTCTCCCTAGATATAGCAATAAAATAATACGCCTCATCTTTTGTGTCCTTTGTAATCAACATAATTAATTTTCCTTTACTAAGTCTAGCAGTCCGACCACGCCTCTGAATGGATCTAATAGCAGAAGCAACTGGTTCATAAAATATGACTGAATTAACCTCCGGTATATCTAATCCCTCTTCGGCAATCGAAGTCGCAACTAAAACATTTACTTCCCCAGCACTAAATTCCTCTATTATTTTTTTCTGCTCTTTCTGACTAAGCCCGCTTCCATTTTTTTTCGCCTGCCCAACAAAAACTTTAGCACAAACTCCATCTATTTTATTTAGATTCTGCTCAATTATCAAAGCTGTATCTCGAAATTGCGTAAAAACAATAATTCTAAATTTCTTTTCCCTGGCTTGCTCCTCTCTAATAATTTCATCAAGCCTAGCGAGCTTAGGATGCTCTTCCCCTCTAGATAAAATCTCACAAATCATACTATAAGCTAAATTAAATTCAGGCCTCTTAACCAACCTCACAACGCCCTTACTTTTATGGCTAGCTGCCTCGCTAAACAATTTCTTAAAATAAAGCTGAAGCCCCCCAACAGTTTGAGTTTCAACCAAGTCAATCGCATGACTAATTTTAATAGCCTGAGCACAAGCACTAACCGCAAGCATTTCGTTAAAATTTTTATTGCCCCTCTTCAAACTAGCCATTAATCTTTGCTGCAACCTAATTAAAGCAACCTTGCCGACAGGCCCATAAAGAACCCTTCGCGTTTTTAATTCGTCCACATATAAATAGTAAATCTTCTCCAAAATCTTTTTAACCTCCAATAATTGAGCGGGAAATTTAACTTCCTCTTTTTGAAAAGTAAGTTCCTGTAAATACTCCTTAACATCCAGACTCTCTCTTGTCCTAACCTCGACATCTTCAATAAAAAGATTCTTACAAATATCCATTATTTTTTTCTTGTCACTTCCGGGACTAGCCGTCAACCCAACAATTCTTTCATCCTCATCTCTTTGAGACTTATACCTATTCGCAACATAATTATAATCATAATTTTTAACGCACCTATGCGCCTCGTCTTCAACCAAAAGGCAAACTTCATCCAATTTATAAAATTCCTTTTTCAAATCATTAGCAATACACTGAGGCGTAGAAAAAATAATATCCGCTGTTCTAAAAATCTTTTTCCTCTTTTCGGAACTAACCGAACCTGTAAAAAGCTGCATATCACCAAAAAGCTCTGGCAAATGTTTCTTAAACGAATTTATATGCTGCTCGCAAAGAGGCCTAGTCGGAGCCAAAAACAAAACCTTATCTCCTGGAAACTTTTTCATTCTCTCAATGGTGAGCATTAAAGCAATCAGCGTTTTACCAAGCCCCGTAGGAAGCACAACTAAGCAATTCTTTTCCCGACAGGTTTCACAAATAGCCTTTTGATAATCTCGAGGCTCAATTCCTTCTAAAAATTCCATTTTAAAATTATTTTTTTCTAGACGAATAAACTATTAAAACAATAGAACATATCACTAAACAAGCACCAACTAAAGAAACCGGAGTAAAAAAAGTATCATTACCAACGATCATATTCCCCGTAATAGATCCTCTAAAAAACAAAAACCCCCACATCAAAGAAAAAAAAGCAAAGCCAGCAGTGAACCTTTTTCCCTTAAATATTTCATGCATCTTTCTCATAAAATAACTAAAAATCTTTACTTTAAAATTGTTGTTATACTTTATCTATAAAATCATTATTCCAATCAAAACGCCAATAATTGAAATCGCTACCATGATAAACCATAACGCCATATTTCCAAATATAATCTTAGCGCCATCTAAGTCAGAAAAAGGAACCATGTTAAACAGAACAAAATACAAGCTCAATTTAGAGAACTCAGGAAATCCAAGAAGATACCCTACATACGCAAAAAACAAACTAACCAAGATACCAAAAGCAGCAATGAGCCCAATATGTGATTCGTTCATATAATAACGACTATACAACCCGTGCCTTTTAGAAGCTCTAGCCGAAGTAGGCTCAGCATCAAAAACAAGAGGACTAAGCCAAACAAAATAACCAAGACTGATAAAAGATGTCACCAAAGGAATTATAATCCCCGCAAAAAAAGGACTGCTAAAATGCTGACCAGGCTTATACCCAATTCTCTTTATTTCCCAAATCCTAATCTTCAAATTAGAATCAAAGTAATATGCCGCAACCTTCTTGGCCAAGGAATTAATAACAATTATAATAAAAATAAAAACGAGCAATGTGAGAAAAAACTGCAAATAATTAGGATTATCTATAACCTCCGTAGCAGCAGATAAAAAATACCAGAGACTAAGCGCAAACCCTAAAAAAATAGAGCTAAGAACTATTGCCACCACTTCTTTTTTATCAAACATAGAAAAAACAAGAAAAGATTTTTTATAAATTTAATGTAAACCGAGAAAAACCGAGAAAAACTATAAACTCCAAAAAACATACCAAGATGACGAAATGTTTATAAATCGGTTTGCTTAAAGTAATATATGAAAGTACAAAAAATAACAGAAGTTCTAGGGACAAAAGTTTACACTGACGCTGGAGATTTTTTTGGTGAGATTGAAGAAGTAAATTTACGTGATAATAAAATTGATGGATGGAAAATTAAAATAACAGGAAGCATCATGTCATTAATCGGTGGAGCAAAAGGAGTAATCATACCCCATCAGTTCGTAAAAGCAATTGGAGATATTTTTATAATTAATCAGGCGACTTTACCGAGTCAAGAACCAGAAATGGAAGAAATTCCAGAAGACCTGATATAAATAAAGAGGCAAAAAAGATATGGTAGAAACAACAATAGTTCAACACTGGCTTTTAACCCAGTTTATACTCCCATTTTTATTAGTATGGTTTGTGTCCTTCGCTATAATGGAAAAAACCAAGATATTAGGTGATGGTAAAACGCAACTTAACGCTATGACTGCCGCAGTATTAGCAGCCATTTTTGTTGGAGCATTGGCCCCAAAAATGATCGTAGGAAACATGGTTCTCTTTTTAACAGTAGCTATAATTATTGTTTTTGTAGGGCTTCTTCTTTGGGGATTTGTAAGTGGAAGTGATTTGAGTGGAGAAATATTTACAAATAATAAACTTAAATGGATTGCCGGGATTATGGTATTTGCCTCAGTAATTTTAGCATTTACCTGGTCTGCCGGAGTAAACAATTTAGGCATACTCACTCTATTATTCAATCAAAGCTGGAGCCAAGCACTCTGGACAAATATAGCATTTATAGCAGTTGTAGTTGCAGCAATATCCGCAATTTTATGGAGAGGAGCAGCAGCGGTAACCCCATAAGCTTTTTTTATTCAAAAAATTAAATTAAATACCTTACCCTAAAAATACACAAAACTTTTTAAAGCTGGAGCCACTTAAAAATACCTATTCGAAAAATATTCTATATAAACAAATCATGGAAAAAATAATTCAAGAAAAAATTAGCGCAGATCACCTTCTTTACGTAAGTCTCAAATATACCAAGACATGCGATGTAATCAAAAATCTTATGATAAGGTGGGGACAAATGGTTGAAGTAAGTATGAATGCCATTTTAGAACATGCAAAAGAAAATAAGAAAATAAAAGAAATCCCAGCAAATCCCGTTGGTAAAATTGAAGAAATAAAAAAAATCTTCAAAAACGATAAAGACTTCCTAAAAGTCATAGACCTTTATATCATGATTAGAAAAATAAACGGATTAAGAACTGAAAGAATCGGAGAATTCAGAAAAAATGTTAATCTCAGAATATTCTACCAAGGAAAAGAAATAAACGTAAACCTTGAACAGCTAAAAATTTACGCCGAACTTCTGGAAAGCTTTATAAAAACCGTAAAGCTCTATCTTTATAAATAAAAATGTCAAGAATAATTGTCATAACATCTGGAAAAGGGGGCGTAGGAAAAACAACTACTGCAATTAATATAGGCGCAGCAATAAATTATTTCGGAGGAGATGCTCTTGTAATAGATGCAAACCTCACAACCCCAAATATAGGAATACACTTAGGATCTCCAGAGGTTCCAATAAGCTTGAATCATGTTTTATTAAATAAGGCAGACTGCCGTGAAGCAGTATATGAACATCACAGTGGACTAAAAATAATGCCATCATCTCTTTCTGTAAAAGAATTGAATAAAATAAAATCATCGAAACTCAAATCACTAAAAAAAGATTTTTCGAAATTAGCTGATTACATTCTTTTAGATAGCGCTGCAGGACTAGGCGAAGAAGCCCTCTCTGCAATAGACTTAAGTGACGAAATAATTATTGTTACAAATCCCGAAATGCCAGCGGTAACAGATGCCCTAAAACTAATAAAACTATCTGAACAGAAAAAAACCCCGATAACAGGAGTTATAGTAACACGAGTAAGAAAAAACAAATCAGAAATGACACCAGACGCAGTTAAAGATATGCTAGGCGTCCCAATTCTAGGAATGATTCCCGAAGATATCGCACTTCAAGAGGCACTAAAAGAAAAAGACGCGTTAGTTCATACGCACCCAAAAAGCACCCCAGCACGAGCATACAAAGAAATCGCATCAAACCTCATAGGAACAGACTACAATTCAAATAAAGACAAAGAAAAATTAATGAAAAGAATTCTTAAAAAATTTGGATTGAAGTAAATTTAAATACACTCTTCTTCATATATAATAATGGTGATAAAATACTTCCTATGGGGAATGCTAATTAAAATCATTACTGGCTTTGACGACTCGCTCACTCGTATTCCTATATTAAACTACATCACAAAAACAAAAAAGGGAAAAGCTTCCTTTGGAATTGGTATATTCCTCGCGATGATTTTCGGAGTAATAGTAGCATTATTATTTTCAAAACTTTTAATCGCAATTCCTAACTACAATTATTTTGTTGCAGGATTCTTAATAATTGTTGCCTGCATCATTTATTTTGAACCACTAAAAAACAAAGAAAAAGAAGCAGCAAAAAAAATAGAAAAAAATATAATATCAAATAAAAAAGTTATAAAACTCATAATTTACGGATTCTTAATCTCAATACTCACACTAATCGACGATATATTTGCCTACTCCGTGGTCTTTCTTAATAAAGAAGTAAACTTTTTAATACCAGCAGCAGGAATTTTATTGGCAGGATTACTACAAATCTTTATTGTAATATATTTTTCTAAGAAATTAAACAAACTAAAATTTAAAAAAGAAATTAGTGCCATAGGACTTTTAGCAATCGCGGCTTTGGTATTTTTCAAAATTCTATAAAGTTTTACCCTACGATAGCCCCATTCTCAATTTCACCAACTGGCGCAACTAAAACAACCTTACTATGGTCTTTATTTGATGCAGCTAAAAGCATCCCCTGACTCTCAACCCCTCTCATTTTTCGAGGAGCCAAATTAGAAAAATAAATTATCTTTTTACCCTTAAGTTCTTCATCCGAATAAAATTCCTTTAAACCAGCACAAATAATCCTCTCGCCCAACTCCCCAACATCCAAAAATAATTTCCAAAGTTTATCTGCCCCATCAATTGCTTCTACCTCTTTAATCTCGGCAACTCTTAAATCCAATTTTTCCCAATCCGAATAATCAACAATCTTTACGCCTTCCATTATTTCGTCACCCTGCTCCCACTCTTGCTCTCATCATCAGATGTAGGTACACTAGTGAGTACCAAATTTTTTGAAGGAGCGTTAGCGTTCGTGAGAGTACTAGCGGAGCTAACTATTTTTTTAAATAACACATCACACTTCTTTATTCCACTAACCTTTAACGGATTCTCAATTTCATCCCAACTAATCTTAAACCCAAATTGTTTCGCGATCTTTTCAGACGACGCAGGAATAAACGGACTAAGTAAAATTGCTATTTTTTTAATAGAATCAGCTACTTCATAAAGAACTTTTTTATCCTTAGATTTCCACGGCTGAGTTTTTTGAACATATTCATTACAAATATCAATAAACCTAAATACTTCATTTAATGCCTTGTCAAATTTATACTCATTAATTAATTTTGAAATATTGCCAACATCCAAATTCTTTTTTCTATTAAGAACCTCGTAGTCACACTTCTCAAACCCATTTTTTTCTATTAATCCACTAACCCTTGAAATTAAATTCCCAAGCTTATTCGCCAACTCATCATTATGTCTCTGAATTAAAGAGTCCTCACTGAAGTCCCCGTCATCCCCAAACGGAACATTTCTAAGTAAGATATATCTCACGCTATCAGAATCATATTTCTCAAGTAACTCCAAAGGCGAAACAACATTCCCAACCGACTTGCTCATTTTCTTTCCATCAACTGTTAAGAATCCATGAACAATAACTTCCTTTGGCAAGTCCAAACCAGCACTTAAAAGCATTCCAGGCCAAATCCCAGTATGAAATCTCAGCATATCTTTTCCTACGACATGAACATCAGCGGGCCAGTATTTCTCGTACTTTTTATCAGGATAACCAATCCCTGTAAGATAATTTGTCAAAGCATCACCCCAAACATACATTACTTGATTAGAATCTCCTGGAATCGGAATCCCCCACGGCAAATGCTCCTTGTCTCGAGAAAAACTCACATCGGTAAGCCCATCTTTAACAAGTCCAAGAAAATCATTTTTCCATTTAACTGGACGAATCTTCAACTTATCACTCTCAATCAACTTTTTTATTTTATCAGAATATTTAGAAAGCTTAAAAAAATAATTCTCCTCAGAGATTTCCTGAATATCTAAAGTAGGATGATCCGGACACTTGCCATCCTCCAATTCTTTTTCAGTAACAAACCTCTCACAACCAGAACAATAAAGCCCAGTATACTCTTTTTTATACAAATCTCCATTTTTAACTAAAATCTCCCAAAGTTCCTTAACCCCCGGCCAATGCACTTTTTTATCAGTCGTTCTAATAAAATTATCATTTGTTATGTCCAAAACTTTTGTTAATTCTAAAAAATCGGCAGTATTTTTATCAACAAATTTTTGAACATCTAATCCCTCTTTTTTAGCGGTAGCATAATTTTTTTGTCCATGCTCATCAGTTCCAGTAAGAAAAAATACATCTTTCCCCAAAAGACGATTCCATCTAGCCAAAACATCTGCCTGAACAATTTCTAAAGCAAACCCAATGTGTGGACCTGCATTAGCGTACGGAATTGTTGTTGTAATGTAAAACTTATCCTTTGTCATACAAAAAACATTAAAAACTACTATAAAAAACTAACCCAAAAAGATAACAAACAAAAAAACTTTATTAACCTATAATCTTTTACCTAATAAATGAAAAAAGAAGTGAAAAAAGAAAAGATTTCAAAGAAAGAATTAGAAAAAAGTTCGAGACATCATTCTATAAAAGAAGGTATATATTCCGCAGCAAAAAATGCATTTGGAAACTCTTTTATTTCACCCTTTGCCATAGCCATTAACACATCTAGCTCCATGGTGGCAATGCTTGCATCGATCGCAGGACTACTAGGACCACTTTCACAAATATTTGGATCAAAACTTATAGAAAAATATCCAAGAAAAAAAATAATTATGAGAACAGTCCTGCTAGAATCACTAATGTGGATTCCGTTAATCATCATTGCTATACTCTTCTACCTTGATATTGTGAAAAAAGTGCTACCATTTTTTCTTTTGTTATCATATGCTATATATATCATAATCGCAAACACCCTAACCCCAGCATGGTTTTCCTGGATAGGAGATGTTGTAGATAAAAAATATCGAGGAAGATGGTTCTCAAAAAGAAGTCTACTGACAGGATCCGTATCTGTAATATTGGCACTTCTCTCATCATTCTTTCTAGATTATACAAAAAAACAGAATATGATAATCTTCGGCTTCATAATCTTATTTTCTCTTGCGTTCATAAGTAGGCTATTATCCTGGAAAAGTTTCAAAAATCAATATGAACCAAAAATGAAAGTAAAAAAAGAACACCATTTCTCTTTTATGCAATTTTTATTAAACTCACCAAAAAACAACTTCGGCAAATTCACTCTATTCCGAGCATTTTTTAGTTTTACTATAGGAATATCTTCGCCCTTAGTCGCAGTTTACTTATTAAGAACTTTGGAATTTAATTATTTAACATATATTACCATCGCCCTTTCCGGAACCTTCTTTTCTCTTTTGGTTATGGAACTCTGGGGGAAATTCACAGACAAATTTGGAAATTATAGAACTCTGCAAATTGCATGCATTTTTATCCCCATGGTGCCAATCCTCTGGATAGTCTCAACTTCTCCAATATACTTAATCCTTGTTCCTTCGCTAGTTAGTGGAATATTCTGGGCAGGCTTCACTCTTGCATCAGGAAATTTTATTTATGATAATGTAAGAAAAGAAAAAAGAGGAGCCGCAATTTCCTATCATAATATGCTAATCGGTATCGGAACATTTTTAGGAGCAGGCCTCGGGGCATTTTTAATCAAATTCATAAAAACAGACGTAATAGAGCCCATGATAATTATTTTTATAATAGGCGGAATAGCAAGAATGATTGCCGTATTCTTCTTTATCCCAGCGCTAAAGGAAACACGAAAAACACGGAAATTAAACGGAAACAGAGGAATAAAAGAGTTTGTAAAACAGGAAACAGTCCCAACAATTCAAGAAGAAATACACCAAGTCATCTCAATAAAAGATTATCTTACTGAAAAATAGCCATAAAACAATTTTATCTCTACTACGAAATATATTTAAACAAATCCCTCATATTTTATACATGCTCAAAAAAAAAATATGCCAAAATTGCAAGAAAAAGATAAAAAAATCTTATAAATTCTGCCCTACATGCGGGCAAAAAGACAATGAAGGAAAAGAAATAGACTACGGTATGCTCGGAGAAAGTGATGAAGCTCAAGAAATGCCCACACAGATAAAGCTCCCAATGGGCCTGAACATGATATTTAATTCTCTTATGAAAAGCCTAAACGCAGAAATGCAAAACATGAACCAGAATATTTCAAAAGAAATAAACAAGTCGAACATCCCAAAAATGAATGGCATAAGTATAAGCATATCTCCAGGTAAAAATGCACCTCCTCAAATAAAAGTCCATAACCCAAAAGATCCAGAAAACTCAAAAGCTCCAATGGTTTTTCACAAATCAAAAAACTTCTCTAAAGAGAGTAGGGAGAACTTTATACAAAAAGAAAAAGAAGAACCAAAAACAAGCATCAGAAGGCTTGGAGACAAAGTGATTTACGAATTAGAACTTCCAGGAATAAACTCTCTAGATCAAATATCTTTTATCAAACTAGAAAACTCTATCGAAATAAAGGCGGCAACAAAAAAGAAAGCATATGAAAAAATCATACAAATAGGCCTACCCATCTCCAACTACATATTAGAAAATGAAAAGCTAATTTTAGAATTAGAAACAAAGTAAAAAACCTTAAAGTTCGCTTTATGAGGAAATTTCCGTTATATTACGCACATAGCAAGAAAAATAAGTACGTTTAATAGATGTTTACCAAAATGAAAATTCACCAAAGGTAGC